>Ga0214473_10011233_pt1 | contig 10514 bp, 8 predicted proteins | sample RVTome_7_FD_203509 | JGI IMG/M metagenome (GOLD analysis project Ga0214473, IMG submission 203509) | Soil microbial communities from uranium-contaminated site in the Upper Colorado River Basin, Wyoming, United States - RVT98D197 | ecosystem: Environmental > Terrestrial > Soil > Contaminated >... | reverse complement strand
CTGAAGGATCTCGCCGACATTGCCCGCCTGCTCGAGGTGGCCCCGCATCTCCGCGCCCTGGTGCCGCCCGAGGTCCTGACGAAGCTCGCCTGATCTGTTGCCGGAAAGACATAACGGGCAGCCAGTTCGGCTCGACCCCATGTTGGGCGTCCCGCGCCGCCGCCTCTTCGAGGCCGCCTCTCAGTTCGAGGCAGCACCGCCCGGCCGGCGCGGGTATCACAGAAGTTGACGTAATTGGCCCTGTCCCGCAATACAAATATCTCACCACCGCCTACCTCCTTGCCATGTTCTTCGGACCATCCGCTCGCTGAGTATCAATCCCCCCGGCACCGCCCCTAGTCCCGCCGCAGCCGAAACCACATTCTGAGAGCCCGACCCTGATTCGCGGGGATGATCGCAGGCCTCATCTAATGGCCGACTGGAACTCGATAGTGTCCCGCATTGCATTACGCGCTATCTGAACGGTTATTATCCAGTCCCACCGGAAGAAGCAGACATTGGGCTTCACCATCCAATACTTTTGCCTGCCGCCCTTAGGCTCTCCCTCCCGGATCTCTTCGACCGAAATCCAGATGCCGTGAGCAGATTCATCAACACAATCCCCGATAACAGCCCATCGTGTCACAGGCCTTTTTCCTTTCAGTCCAAGGATGGCCTTAGCCGCACCATCGAGGAGCCAGACAATCATGCGCTGCTTTTTCAGATTCATGCGACCCTCCTTTTCGGTTACCCTCTAGTTGCTGAATGGACGGCCGCTACAGCTATGCCGACGAATGGAGGCGACGATGCCAGCTGACCTGTTAGGAATGTTTAAGCTCTTCAGTCATGTCTTTGGCCAGGTGATCAAGATCCGGAAAAATGCTGGCAGACGTAACCCCGAGTACATGCAGCTCCTTCATCAAGGACTCGATTCTCCCGTCGTCAACCCGGTATTCAATCAAGCATTCTTCCGGATCAAATCCCTTTTTTCTAAGGATGTCGGGGATCGGTTCCAGGGAAGACCCATGGACGGTGAAGCAGCTGCGTTGCGCGATCATTCGGTGATCTTGATAGGTTGCCGGTATGGCTATGGGAAGGGGGAAACCCCGTAGCGAATCCCTGCCTTGCCATGCAAGCGCGATGTTCTCGTACCCAGGTTTGTCATCGCCCCAGCTCAGTGGGTAGTTCAGATAGTCACTAGCGCATCCCATCGCGAGCTCGTTGAGTCGGTGCGGATTGAGCATGTAGACTCTGGGGCTGGGCCTTCGTTGATTTGTGGCAAAATAAAGTGCCAATAAGCCACCCTCCGTCCAATCGAGAAGTCGTGTCGGAACACCGTAGTGTTGGGCAAGAAATAACCATAAGTCGGTTTCGGACCGGGGCGGAGTGTTAGCCAGACCGCCTGCCTTTCGGCGAAAGGACTGAACAAGATGGTTTTCCTGCGAGGCTGTGTAGTCGGCAATCTTTGGGCGGAGGACTGGTCCAATGCCGGACTCTCCCCGAAACCACGGGTGGACTCCCTGTTTCCATTTGGTTAGATCCTGTTGAAATGACCTAATGAAATCTACTGCTGATTCAATCATGTTCGAATCCCTCACCGGAGATAGATGGTGGAAAGATCTCGCCCAGCTTGAGCCATCGGCTTGGTCTTGGCGGACCCCACATGGCCTTCCTCTTTGGCCTTACGGTGTGCTCCAGACGAGCTTGCATCTTTATCGAATAGTACCAACGAAAACTCGACGCGGTGGTCTACAGCACCAGTCGTGACACGCTCATGGACGGAAAGCTGGTTCCGAGACAACTTTCGTGCCGAGAACTCCCGCTGCGTATTCCGGTGATCTCGGCCACCCAGTCCGGAGGCATGCCGGCCCCCAGTTCCGGTGCAAGCCGGCCGGGGTCGGAGCGAAGTGACGCTGGGCACTCGGTTATCTCTCACACGCCACAGGCGGTGTCAAGCCCGCCCGGGTCTTCCGCATCGAGCCGCCTTTCAGGGTGAGCTGATGCGCGTTGTGGACCAGCCGATCGCAGATGGCGTCGGCGAGGGTCGGGTCGCCGATGCACTCGTGCCAGTGGGCGATCGGGAGCTGGCTGGTCAGGAGCGTGGCGCGGCTCCCATGCCGATCATCCAGGAGCTCCAGGAAGTCCTGCCGCTCGGGCGCGGTGAGCGGTGCCAGGCCCCAATCGTCCACCACGAGGAGCTCCGTCCGGGCCAGCCTCGCCAAGAGGTGCCGATAGCTCCCGTCCCCGCGGGCCAGGGCAAGCTCCTGGAAGAGCCGGGGCGCCCGGTAGTAGCGGGCCGTGTAGCCGTGGCGGCACGCCTGGGTGGCCAAGGCACAGGCGAGGAACGTCTTGCCGGTGCCGGTCGGACCGACACAGATCACGTTCTGGTGGCCGGCGATCCACTGGCACGTGGCCAGGCTCCGCAACACGCTCTTGTCGAGCCCCCGCGGCTGGCGGTAATCGATGTCCTCGACGCAGGCGGCGCACTTGAGCCGGGCCGCCTTGAGCCGCTGGGCCTGGCGCCGGTTCTCCCGCCAGGTCCACTCGGCATCGACCAAGAGCCCGAGCCGCTCCTCGAAGCCGAGCTCGGCATAGGCGGGCTGGCGGCTCTGCTCCTCCCAGGCGGCCACGAGGCCGCGCAGGTGCAGCGCCTGGAGCTTCTCAACCGTTGGGGCGTGTAACATCGGCCGGCTCCTTTCCGGTGTAGTAGGCCGCGCCGCGCACGTTGCTGTGCGCGAGCCCGCGGGGCCGCGGCGGCGCGGCGGAGGGCACCGGCTGCTGGTCCAGGCCGGTGCGGAGGATCGACTGGACGCTCTTGTAGGAGGTGGCCCGGATCGCCAGCGCCCGAGCACAGGCGGCTTCGAGCCGCGCCGACGGATAGTGCTTCCCCAGGCGCAGGAGGCCGAGGCAGGAGCGGTACCCCTGCTCGGGGTGCGGGCGGCTCGCGAGGATGGCGGCGACGAGGCCCGCTGTGGCCGGCCCGATCGTCTCGGCCCAGCGCACGAGGCGCGACGGGGTCCAGGCGAGATAGGCTTGGTGGGCCTTGGGCCGATGGGCCGGATCCGTGGTGAAGCCGCCCCGCTGATAGCTGCGCACATGCGAGGCCACGCGCCGGCCTTTATGCAGGACCTCGACCACCGTGGCGCTCAACCGGACCTCGACCTCCTGGTGGACGAGCTGGTAGGGCGCGCTGTAGTAGTGCCCCTCGATGGCGAGGTGGTAGTCGATGTTCACGCGGGCCCGTCGCCACTCGGCGAATACGTACCGCGTGGCGGGCAGCGGCCGCAGGGCCGGGCGGTCCAGCGTCTCGAAGAGCGCCCGCCGCGAGGTGGGAAGCTTCCGGAACCGCCGCGCGTTGAGCCGCTCGAGCAACTCCCAGATGGCCGCGTTCAGCTCGGCGAGGCTAAAGAACGTCCGGTGCCGCAGCGCGGCGACGATCCACCGCTCCACGACGAGGACCCCCGCCTCCACCTTCGCCTTGTCCCGCGGCCGGCGGACCCGCGCCGGGAGGATGGTGGTCCCGTAGTGGGTGGCGCAGTCGAGATAGGTCGGGTGGAGGTCGGGCTCGTACCGGTCGGGGTGGAGGACGGCCCCTTTGTGATTATCCGGGATCAGGGCCGCCGGGACCCCGCCCAGGTACTCGAAGGTCCGCACGTGGGAGCCGATCCACGACGGCAGGTCCGCCGCGCGGGTCGCCTCGGCGTAGGTGTAGTTGCTCGCCCCGAGGACGGCGACGAAGAGCGCGACGGGGATCCGGGCCCCCGTCTGAGGGTCGGTGAGGCAGAGCGACTGGCCGGCGTAGTCGACGAAGAGCTTCTCGCCGGCCCGGTGCTCCTGGCGGAGGCAGACGTCGAGGGTCCGCGCCCACCGGCGGTAGTGCACGCAGAACTGGCTGTACTGGAGGCCGCTGGGCTGGACCGCCTTGTACTCGTGCCAGAGGAGCTGGAGCGTCACGCTCGGATGGCGGAGCTCCTGGTGGATCTCGGCCCAGTCGGGCAGCGGCCGCGCCTCGGCGGACGGGCCCGGCAGCCGGTAGAGTTGGGCCTCCAAGGTCCCGTCATCGAGGCTGGGCGGGAGCGGCCAGGTCAGGCCGGCGTCGGCCGCCCGGCGCAGGCAGTCGGCCACGGTGCTCCGGGCGATCCCGCAGCTCTGGGCAATCTCGCGGTTACTGCGGTGGCACGCCCACTTCAGGCGGAGGATCTCGCGCGTGGTACGCATGGATAGTCGCTCAGCGGCCACAGGGTCCCTCCTGGTGTAGGTTCCAGGCAGGATACCCCAGGACGCGGGCTATCCAGCGTCATTCTTCGCTCCGTCGGGTGGCCGGCTTGCGCCGGAATGGGTGGCCGGCATCCCCCGGAACGGCCGGCCGGCATGGACCGGAACAGGCGGCCGACTTGGGCCGGAATACGCATCCCGCCGCCTTTGCCCCGAGGCAAGCCGCCTACCCAAGAGCTAGCGGCGCTCATGGAGGTCTTGCGTGATGGGGAACGATCACGCGCCTGCTGGCCCATCGGGTGTGTAGTCGCTCGGCGTGGGTAGAGAGCAGCCCGGACGAATGGTAGGATGGCCGGAGCCGTTGGCAGGCACTGTAAGCCGTCCCTCTGCGGCTGTCAAGAATGAGGCTTGCGCGGCTGACGCTCCCGACCAGTCTCGTGATCGTCACCTATTCTGTCTTCTCTGATAAGCCCAGCGCCCAGTCAGAGGCCGTCCGTTCTGGCGAGTGCGCGGGAGGAATCGAACCTTTCGAGCAGCATCCTGCATTACGAGAGGTTCAGGTCGGGAGGGGTGCAAGGATATTTCGGAAGCAACGTCCCGGATTACACGGATTGCGCAAATGCCTTTGCCGCCCAAAGGGACACCTCCTTTGGTTGCCGGTTTCGGTCGCTACAGAGGAATGAGGCGGTTCGCCTGAAGAAACCGACCCACCAACTCCGGCGTTACATCAGTGAAGTTGAATCCCCAGCTAATCTGCCGTAGCAAATCGGTAACAACATCGACATACGTATCTGAGAGGGTTTCAAGAATGAAGTAAGCCTCGGCTGTGAGATACTGATCCACGCATGATGTCTGCCGAAGTACCCATCCCGGGTCAACTACGTCATCTCGCGGAAGAAGCCTAATCCCAGGATTGGTGAATAGCTCCACGCGGATCATCACATTAGTCGTGAGACCGGCCAAGAACTTTTGAGCTAATCGCATAATTGCTGCGGGCGGGAATAGAAGCTTTAGGAGTCTGAAGTACTCATATTCACTTCCACCGCTGCTCAGCCGAGATATCTCGAGTGGCTCTTCTAGGAAGAACAAGCCGTTGCGGTCAAGTTCAAAGTGGTGATGCTCGACTCCCCCACTTCGTGACGAGAGAAGTGCATTATGCGATCGGCGAAGTCGGACAAGGTAGATGTCTTCGCGAGCCGGGCGGCTGGCCGCGCGTTCCGTAGCCTGATAGATAGTCTCCAAGTCAAGCACTGCCTTGTGTGGATACACAGGGGATAGCACGACTCTCAAGCGCGGGCAGGCATTCCCGAATGGTGAACGCTGCTGTGCGAGGCGAATGAGCTCTTCCCTACGTAGAGATGGGGCCCGGCGACGGCCAAGCAGAAACTCTATTCGCTCCATATCCGCGAGCGCGAAGGGCTGTTTCACACTAGCAGCTCGGATGTAGACTCGTGTCGAATTCTCAATCGCGTGAGGCGCCTCGATGCTTTCAAATACCCGCACGAAGACGATGCACCGACGCGGGTCGGCGGGTAGGGGGATGACCTTGACCTGTGGCAGAATCGGTGGATAGACGCCCATCAATGAAGCTTGTGTGATTCTCTCTTCAAGACCCGCTTCCAGCGGAACCCCCGTTATCGGTAGAACAGGCATGTTTGCGTTGTCTGTCTCCACACCAATAATCCAGATACCTCCAACGGTGTTCGAAAAGGCAGCCACAACTTTCGCTACTTGGGTGAGATTAGCTTTGTACTCGACTCGAACGCCCTCGGGAAAGGCTCCGCAGAAGGCCTCTACGCGCTGGAAGTTCACATCGACGAGGGGCAGTGTGAATAGCATCCTGCTCTCCCTTACGTTGGTTCAAAGACAACTTTCGTATCGAGGACTCCTGCCGCGTTCGGGCCAAGGGAATCTGATGCACCAAGAGCGACACGGACTCCTAGAGGTCGTACGAGGCGGGGAGTGACCGCGGGCTCGTCGGCCCGTCGGCTGCGTTGTCGAATTGGGTGGAGAGCGGTCCAGCCGAGAGGTGAGGCGGCCCAAGCCGTTGGATCGGACTCTACGCCGCCCCTTGGTGGCTGTCAAGAACGAGGCTTGCGCGGGCTGACGCTCCCGACCACCCCACGCGACTGATACCCGCATCGGCCTGCCTGAGAACCCCAGCGCCCAGCCGGAGGCGGTCCGTCATGGCGAGTACGGGGGAGAATTCGAACTCCCCGCCCAGCATCCCGCATAACGAACTGTTCAAATCGAGAGGGATGCAAGGATAATTCGGAAGGAACGTCCCGTACCACGTCCCGTACTACGCGTCCTATGTACTACGGCGAGGTCCGGACTACATTAACAGGGCGCAGTTGATTCCTCGATACCGCCCGGGCTATGGCGTTCCCTTCTAGAGATAGGCCCCCAAGTCTTCCCCATGGGCCTTGAGCCCTAGCTCCAGACGCTTAGCGAACCGCTCTATGGCGCCTGGGGGGAGGAGTTGAATGTCTACCCTGGGAGGGGTTTTCTCGTCTTGAATCACAAACGCACGATACCCGTTTATATAGGATTGCTTGTCCAGCAACTTCTCGCGAATCAGGGGACATACCAGGGACATCATGTTATCTAGATCCTTCACTAGCCTGATGCCCTGCCGCGTGATCTGTGCGTTAAGTTCAACAGGAATAAACACGCGGCTGAAGAGACGTTTCTTCGCCGCATATTTGTCTAGAATATTGGCTACTCTCCCCTTAAAGGTCGAGGTGCCCTCCTGAACTGACGGTAAGCCACCAAGGTCAAAGATTAGGGGATGTACCATCCTGTATCGGTCCATCACGCTCTGGATTCCCAGCTTAAGAGCGACCTGGCTGTCCGGAAAAATGCGTGTTGATGAGAGGGCTTCATATTGCTTTGCCATCATAGCCTGCTGGACTGTGTTGTCCCTAGGGTACGCATACGGCGGATAGGTGTCTTCGTCATCATCATTACGATCCATGTTGTACGCGAGCTCCACATACCGGCGATAGTCGACTAGCCGCCATACCGCAGTAACCACAGATGAGGGCCTATCTGCAGGTAGGCGCCATGTAGAGGCCTCCAAATAATGCACTTGTCGGTCGTCTGCAAACGCGATCCCCTTCAGCGCATCGAGATAGAGCTTTACCAGGGTATGAATGTCTGGATGATTCTTCTCACTATCGAAGAACCGAAGAGACACTGCAACTCTTGCTCGCGGCAGGCATCGCCACTGGAATGCGGCTGCATGGTTCAGTAATCGCGTTCGAAAGTGCTCTTCTATCTCCTTCGTCCGGAGGCCCTTCTTCGTCACAAGAGTACCAGAGAAGTACGAGCGAAGACTTCCTCGGGAAAGCCTCCGGTGCTCGAGCGCCTTTACGCGGTTAAGTCGTACCCTCGAGAACATCTCGGCCCCTAAGATACCGGTCCGTCGCAAATACGGGACGCGAAGAATCCCGGACGAGACGGAATCCGGGACGGGAATCCGGGACATTGCCAATTACGTCAAGTTCTTCCGCCTGAGGCCACTGGTTCCGGTCCGCCGGAGCGGGCCGCGGGTGAGCAGGGCGCCCACCCGCGGCCGGGTGAATCGAGGCCGAGGGGATCAGGCGATCCGGCTCGCCTGGGTGCCCCCATCATCATTGGTCATTGGAAATTGGTCATTGGTCATTCGCGGGTCAAGGGTGGATCTTGGTCCCGAGCACGTTCAGGAACTTGGCAAGCCAGGCGGGATGCGCCGGCCAGGCCGGGGCGGTGACCAGGTTGCCATCCACGTGCGCCTGGTCAATGCCGATGTCCATGAACTTCCCGCCCGCGCGCGTCACGTCCGGCCCCACGGCCGGGTACGCCGAACAGCTCTTCCCCTGGAGAACTCCCGCCGCCGCCAGGACCTGCGCTCCGTGGCAGATGGATGCGAGGGGCTTGTTCGCCTCGGCGAAGTGGCGGACGATCTTCAGCACCTCCGGGTTCAGGCGGATGTACTCGGGCGCCCGGCCACCCGGGATGACGAGGGCGTCATAGGCCTCGGGCTTTACCTCGGCGAAGGTGGCGTTGAGAGTGAAGTTGTGGCCCGGCTTTTCGCTGTAGGTCTGATCCCCCTCGAAGTCGTGCACCGCCGTCCGGACCTTCTCCCCCGCCTTCTTGCCGGGACAGACGGCGTGCACCGTGTGCCCCACCATGAGGAGAGCCTGGAAGGGCACCATGACTTCGTAGTCCTCGACGAAATCCCCCACCAGCATCAGGATCTTCTTCTCGGCCATCTTGCACCTCCTCTGGCGCTCCTGCGCCAGTTTTTGGAGGATACACCTTCCACGCGGCAATCACAAGAAGCGCACCTCGGGGGTCGCCCCCGCCTCCAACTTCTCGAACCCACAAAATGCATTTGAACCGCCGAGGTCGCAAAGGCCGCAAAGAAGTCCCTCATATCTAACCTAACGGCGGGGAAAGAGATTTGGGGGATACCGGAACACTATGGCCCAGAGGCTCCCCGCCTGCGGCCGATCCCCGGCACTCGCCCGCTGCGCAGATGGCGGGGGCAGGGGCTCAGGTGGTTGAAACCTGTTGGACCTTTGCGATCTTTGCGAACTTTGCGGTGCAAAGTTTGGGTTGGACTCAGGAGGACTTTGAGCCGCTTCAAGAGGTAGACTACCCTACCGTTGCTTCGACAGGTCGCGGACCAAGCTCATGTCCCTGCATCCCGCTTCGCCAATTCTCTACACGACCCGCCACCATGGCACGGCCAGCACCCCCTCGGAGAGCCAGATGCTTTCCGATCCGGTGTAAAGGACGAGGCCCCCAACGACCTGCTTGCCATACTCCTCGCGGAAGCTGGCGATGCCCCGGGCGTCACGGCTCGACACGCGGCCACTGGCCTTGACCTCGATCGGGAGCAATGCGTCCTTCCGTTCTACGACGAAATCCACCTCTTCCCCGGCAGCAGTGCGCCAGTACAGGACCTCCGCCCGATCGGCAACCGTCCCGGCCCATGCAAGCAGGTCGCCGAGGATCAGATTCTCGAGATGCGCCCCCCGGGGAGCTGCCTCGCCCGCCAGTTGCATCGCCAACCCTACGTCCGACCAGTAAAGCTTCACCGCCTTGATCAGGCGTTTGCTGCGGTTCACGGCGTAGGCTGGCAGGCGCACGAGCTGGTAGGAGGTTTCAAGGATCGCAAGGTAGCGGTGAACGGTCGGCTGCGGTAGTCCCACATCCCGGCCAAGCTCCGTCTGGTTCACGAGGCTGCCCAGCCGAAGGCACGCCGCCCGCATGAGCCGGCGGAACTCCACCAGCGCTTGGATGGCAGAGAGCTGCAAGACATCTCGCTCCAGGTAGGTGGCCGTGTAGCCGGCGAACCATCGGTCGCGATCGGCGGCATCGCGCAGTTCGAGGGCGGGTGTCGGATAGCCCCCGCGCCTCACCGCGGCTCTCCAGTCCTCCGGCTCCGCCTTCTCCGCCTCGGCGATGTCGCGCCACTTGCGAACCGGCTCCTCAAAGAAGCGCCCCCAGAGGCCGGCTGTGCCCAGGCCCAGCCGCTCGCGCCGGGTCATCGGCCACAGCGTGAAGTACACGGCCCGGCCGGCCAGCGACTCTGCCACCCGCCGCATCAGCAACAGATTGGCGGATCCCGTGAGGAGGAACTGGCCCGGCCTCCGGCGATCGTCCACCGCGCGCTTCACGGCCGAGAGGAGGTCCGGGACACGCTGGACCTCGTCGAGCGTGACGCGCGGAGCCCGGGCAATGAGGTCCCGCGGCGACGTCTCAGCGTCGGCGCGCACCTCGATGTCATCCAGGGTGAGGTACAGGCGCCTGTCTTCGGGCTCAATGGACTGCACGAGCGTGCTCTTGCCCGTTTGGCGCGCCCCCGTGAGGACGACCACAGGAAATGTCTTGAGCGCGCCACGCACATGGGGCGCCAGGAGTCGCGGGAGGATGGCATCGCTATTCATGACGTGAATGATTATCATTCACCGCGTGAATAGTCAATAGCTTTGTCAGGTCGTCGTGCCACAGGCCGGACCTGGGTGAGGAGGGCCGTCGGCGAATCTCTGATCTGCTACCGCTGCCGTTGGAGGTCGCGGACCAGTTCGTCAATGGTGGCCGGCAGGAACTCCTCGGGGTTCAGGGGGACGCCGTTCTTGCGGACCTCGAAGTGGAGGTGCGGGCCGCTGGCCCGCCCGGTCTCGCCGACCCCACCGATTGTCTGTCCCTGACGCACGGTGTCGTCCTCGCGCGCGACGATGATGGACAGGTGGGCATACACTGTCCGGAATCCCCGCCCATGCTGTAGGACGATGGCCTTGCCCAGGGCCCCTCTCGTCTCGTTGGCG
>Ga0214473_10011232_pt1 | contig 10515 bp, 7 predicted proteins | sample RVTome_7_FD_203509 | JGI IMG/M metagenome (GOLD analysis project Ga0214473, IMG submission 203509) | Soil microbial communities from uranium-contaminated site in the Upper Colorado River Basin, Wyoming, United States - RVT98D197 | ecosystem: Environmental > Terrestrial > Soil > Contaminated >... | reverse complement strand
CGGTCGCGCGGTAATACTCGCGCAGCGCGTTATACACGGACACCTGGTTGTCCAGGAGCGTCAGGAAATCAACCTTGTTCACCTGGTATCCGGCCTGCGCAGATTCCAGCGATAATTGCGACTGCGGTATGATCCCGGTCTGGAACAGTTCGGCCGAACCCGCGCTCTTATCCAGCATGGCGAGCGTGTCCTTGATCATCGAGAACACCATGGTCTTCTGCGCTTCGTACTCGCTCTGCGCTTCCTTCAACTCCGCTGCCCGCTGCTCGATGGCCTTGTCCTGCTTCGTGCGGTGGTAGAGCGGCAGTTGCAGCATTACCATGCCTGTGACTCTGTTGCCGCCCGCGCCCATGCCCTCACCTGGCACCACTCCCAGTCGGGCCTCGAAGTCGGGCTTGAGTTCCCTCCGCGCAAGGGTGTGCATCGTGTCCGCCTCTTCAATCATCAGGCGCATGCCTTTGAGCATGGCGCGGCGGTCCGTCGCGATTTCCTCCAGCGCCCTCTGCCCGAGCATCACCTTTCGCATGGCCAGCGCCGTGGCCGGGCCCAGCGGCGCATCGGGGGGCCGGTTCAGCCATGCGTTCAGCCGGGCTCGCGCGGCGGTCTGCTGCTGCCGCAGCATGAGCAGGTCATCGAGGATGCGCGACTGCGCCACCTGCGCCCTCAGCACATCCTGCTGAATGCCGGCGCCCACGGAATATTTCACCTCAGCGATCTTCACAAAGTCGGCGAGCACGGCCTTGTTTTCCAGCGCGAGTTCGATGCTTTTCTCTACGAAGTAGAGGTCGTAATATCCCTTCTTCACTCCCTCCACGACCTCGTACGCTTTCTCCGTGTACTCCGTCACCGTGCGGTCTGCGCTGAGGGCGGCCGCCTGGCTCATCAGCCGTAACTTGCCGGGCCACGGCACCATCTGCCTGGCCTCCACGCCAATCCCGCGATCAGGGCGCAGCACATTGTCGAACATGACCGCAAGCATCGGATCGGGCAGGCTCCGCGCCTGCGGGACCTTGGCGCGCTCGGCCACAATTTTCTTGCGCAGCGCCTCCAGTTGCGGATTTTCATCCAGCGAGATCTCGATCAGCCGGTCGAGTTGGAGGGGCTGGGCGTCCGCCTTCGTTTCAGCCACAGACGGAATTGCCGACAGCAGCAGGCACCCAATCCAGAGGGATGCCGCGACTCCTGACTTTCGCAAAATGGAGTGCCTCATCTCAGAACTCCCTCGCTATCGTGACTCCGCCCGCAGAGTGGCCATCCACGCGGCCCACCCTCACGCCCAGGTTTCGGCGCAGCCGCAAGTCGAGCCCGTAGTTGAAGTGCCGCCCATCGCCGAGATTCGCGGTCTCTGCCGAAAGGAGCAGCCTCTCGCGCACCGGAATGGCCGCCCCCGCGAAGAAGCCGTCCAGGATGCCGCCGCTGCCAAGCCCGGCGCTGATCTGCACGGCCTTCCCGGCGAGTTGCACTTCAGTGGTCGCCACCCCGAAGACCGACGTGTCCGTTCCGAAGCCAGTGAAGCCTGCCGCAACGTCCAGCCCGGGTCGGCTGAGCCTGTCCAGGCGCGCCTTTCCGCTCACGAACACTCTGTCCTCGCCCGCAAGCCTGGCGCTTGCCGCGCCCATCTCGATTCCTCCGCCGATGCCCATCGCTCCAGCCACAACAGTGCGCCGGTTCAAGCCTCCGGCCAGGAACGATGCGCGGCCCGCTTCGGGTATCCGCGCGTCAGGGGTTGACAGCGGGCCGGAGAGGCCGAGGAACGAGGCTCGTTGCGCCGGGCGCGCGCCGGCCTTTTCTCCGGGATGGCCGGGCCCGTAAGCAGCAACTCCCACTTCTCGCTCTTGGGCCGGCTCAGGCGCTGATGAAACGCTCCTATCACCGGCATCTGCCGGCTCCGCCAGCATGAACCCCCTATCGGCGAGCGCAGAGATAATCGCCGCCATCTCGTACCGCGTCAGCGGCTTGTCGCCGCGGAAGGTTCCGTCCGGGTATCCCTGCATGAGCCCCAGCGCCTTCGCCTTCTCCACGAACTTCGCCGCCCAGTGATCCATCGGCACATCGGTGAATGTGGCGGCGCCCGTTGCGCCCTGGTGCGCAGGTTTGCTTTCCCCGGATGCCCCTTCAGTGAATCCGGCCTTCCGGGCAGTCGCCATCCCCATCAGCCGCGCGGGCAGCTGCGCCAGCAGCGCGGGCTCGCCGCCCTCCTGAATCTGCCCGCGGTGTTTCTCGCGGTAAGCGCGGAACTCGTTGGAATCCGCGAAAACGAGCGCGTTTTCGCACTCCTCGCCTGGCGTGGGCCTCACAAACACGGCGCTCTCCGGCTCCGCGCGCCAGGTGCTGTTTACTCGAGTGAGGGTGATCCGCTCGCCCGATGCGGCCGACTGGGCGACTGCCCGCGACCAGGGGAAACGAGCAGCCATCTCGCGCGCGGCGCAGGAAATGTCGTGGTAGCGATGCTGGTTGTTGGTCTCCCAGTCGGTTACTGTTACAGCCTTCTCAGTGAGTGGGGCCCCGCACACCCCGCACTTCGCCTGCGCGTGCGACGGAACCGCGGCCGCCAGCGCAATCAGCACCGCGACGCCCCACACAACTCTACTGTCCGAAACCCCCTTCATTCGTTGCTCCTCCTTTCCAAGGGTGAAAACGCGACCTGATACCAATAGGTTCGGTCATCTCGGCGGGAAGGTTTCCGGGATTTGCCTTGTCCCGCGTTCCGGGTCCGTCCTGCGCGAAGGATACGCTCTTGATTCGCACAGGTCAAGAATGGGACAAGCGAGCGGCCAAGTGCTCGCCCGGAGCCCGCCGGTCGGGCCTAGGCGAGAGGAGGAGAACGCGGCCCCGTTGCAGGCGCAACAGGGCGGAGGTAGCCGCGTTGAGATGCTTTTTCCAGCGACGCGAAGAGCGAGATGCCGTCGGCGGCCGGGCCGATAGTGGACGCCGCCTGCGCCTCTTGCACCTGCGACTGCTTTTCCGCCGCCTGGATTACCGGCAGAGTTGCGGCGGACCTACCGGCCGGCTGCGCGGCGCAGCCGCACGGCGGACTTTCCAACCGTTCGGCCACTGCCTGCCGGCTGGCTGGCGAAACCGGGCAGCACTGCATGGTGCCGCCGGGACAGGCGCAGGGATGCGCAGGCGCGCCGGCGTCACGAACCGCGACGCTGCCGCCGCCCGAGGCCGCACATGGGGCTGCGAAAGGCACGCCGGCCAGCACCCACACGATAGCCAGCGCTGCAGCCAACGGCTCTCGCCTGAATCTTTTCATCTATCTCACTCACTAACTACACCGGCATGCCGGCCAGTTCCCCGCTGTGCGCATTTGTGGAAGGACCAATCCCGACTGTTTCTATCGGGTTGAGACTCATCGGCCTGCTGCAATTAGAAGACGAGCATCGGCCCGGCAGGTTCCCTGCGGCGGTCACATGCCTGCGTCCATGGACGCGAGCGCGGCCTTCGTGGACTACTATAACCGCACGCGCTACCAAGAGGCGCCGAAGAACGTCACCCCCGACGATGCCTACTTTGGCCGGCGGGAAGGCATCCTGGCGCGGCGCAGGGAAGTGCAGGTGCGGACACTGGTGGCCAGGCCAGATAACTATCGGAAGGCAGCTAACGCGGAGGACGGACAGTCGGAATCGGCGCCACCACAACCAAGCGAGGGTAACGACATGTCTCTCAAGGTAGCAGTCATTGGGGCGGGGAGTATTAATTTCACGCGGCAGATTGTGAAGGATATGCTGACGGTGCCGGAGTTTGCCGACATCGAGATCGCGCTGACGGATATCAATGAGCGCAATCTCGACATGGTCTACCGGCTGCTCAAGCGCGATATCGACGCGGCGGGGCTGCCGGCGAAATTGACCGCAACCGTCAACCGCCGCGAGGCGCTCACCGGCGCGAATTACGTCTTCTCCTTCGTGCGCGTGGGCGGCCTGGAGGCGTTCGCCACCGACGTAGATATCCCGCTCAAGTACGGCGTGGATCAGTGCGTCGGCGACACGGTCTGCGCGGGCGGCATCATGTTCGGGCAGCGCAATATCCCCGTCATCCTCGAATTCTGCAAAGACCTGCGCGAGGTCGCCGCGCCCGACTGCCTGTTCCTCAACCACACCAACCCGATGGCGATGAACATCTGGGCCGCCAACCAGTACGGCGGCGTGCGCATCATCGGCATCTGCCACGGCGTTCAGGGCGGGCATCACATCATCGCCGAGGCGCTTGGCCTGCCGCAGGAGGAGGTGGATATCATCTGCGCCGGCATCAACCACCAGACGTGGTACATCAGCATCAAGCACCACGGCCGCGACCTAACTGGCGAGCTGCTGGCGGCGCTGGAGGAGCATCCCACCTACAGCCGCACCGAGAAGGTGCGCATAGACATGCTGCGGCGGTTCGGCTACTTCAGCACCGAGTCCAACGGCCACCTGAGCGAGTACGTCGCGTGGTACCGCAAGCGGCCGGAGGAGATCATCAACTGGATCGATCCGGAGTTCAGCTCGTGGATTCTGGGCGAGACCGGCGGCTACCTGCGGATCGCGACCGAGCGCCGCACCCAGTTCGACACCGAATTCCCGAAGTGGATGCAGGAGGAACCGCAGCCCATCGGCCCGGAGCACCGCACCTTCTGGCACGGGTCGTATATCATGGAGGGGCTGGAGACCGCGCGCGTCTATCGCGGGCACTTCAATGTGGTCAACCACGGGACGATCAGCAACCTGCCGGCCGACGCCATCGTCGAGGCGCCGGGGTATGTTGACCGCAACGGCATCAACATCCCGCGCGTGGGCGACCTGCCGCTGGGGTGCGCGGCGGTGTGCAATGCGAGCATCACCGTCCAGCGCCTGGCGGTGGAGGCGGCGGTGAGCGGGGACGACATGCTGCTGCGCCAGGCGTTCATGATGGACCCGCTGGTGGGGGCGGTGTGCCACCCGCCGGAAATCTGGCAGATGGTGGACGAGATGCTGGTGGCGGGCGAGGCGTGGCTGCCGCAGTACGGAAAGGCGATCACCGATGCCAAGCGGCGGCTGGGTTCGGGCAGGCTCATCCCGCCGCGACCCAACGGCGCCGGGTCCACCCGCCAGCGGGTGCGCACGCCGGAGGAAGTGGAGGCGGCGCAGAAGTAGGGACACCTGACCCGGAACGGACAGACCGCAGCCGAGCCTGCTTCGCCAAGCCTACTTCGCCAAGGCTACGTAGGCCGGGGGCTACGTAGGCTGAAGGCTACGCAGGCCAAGGGCCGGCTGTGCCACATTTCTTGCGACCCTCACCCGGCCCCGACCAGTCGAGGCCACCCTCTCCCTTCATAGGGAGAGGGGCTCGGAGGGCGCTGAGAACCATGGACTTCATGATCAGGGAGATGGCTGTCTTCAGAGATTCCATGGCGCTGGACTTTGGCCCCACGAGCCCCAATGACCTGCTAGTCGCCAAGCCGCCGCAAGTCCTCAGGCAGCGTCCTAGCCTGTCGCACAGGCCCTTGTCCGCTACAGCCGGTCACATGCCTGCGTCCATGGACGCGAGCGCCAGGAGGTAGTAGCCGGTGTAAGGTATCCAGGGCTCCGTCGTCATGGCGTCGCGGTGGACCCAGTCGAAAAACGGAATGTCGAGAGAGGGGTTGCGCTCCGGTCGGCCGATGCCGTTGGGAATCGCCCCCGGAACGGCCCCGTCGCGGTGCTCGGGGTAGTCGAAGTAGCGATGGTGATACTGGGGCGGGTTGTAGGAGCCGACCCCTTCGAGCATGCAGACGTCGAGCGGATTCAGTCCGAACAGCCAGTCCAGTTGCCGGAGACCGATCTCGCGCGCCTCCGGAAGGTCGAACGCACTGCTGCAGGCCAGCGCCGCCCACGCGAGGGACGTGATTGACATGTTGCCGCCCCAGGCGCCCAGCCTGGGTTGCTCCTCCATGTCCTTCTGCCCCGGGGCGGCCGACGCCATAGGGAAAGGCTGGGCCAGGTTCCTGGAGAACCGGTCCATGGAAGCCCGTAGGGCTTGCCGGTATCGCTCCCGGTCGTTTGTCTCCGGGACGTTGGTCAGAAACAAAGCCAGCGCAGCCAGCGCCCGGCCGTCCCTGGCGTCGGGCTGGAGGCCGGCGATTTCATCGGCACAGGCTCTGGCTTCGTCGAGGTGTTCTCCGCGGCCGGTGGCTTGCCATACTGCCAGAGATGCCAGCAGGCGATCTGCGTTGCGCCCCTCCTTCTTCCTGGCGTACTCCTCCAATCCCACGGCAGCCCTTGTGAAATCCTCGCCGTCAGCCACGCACTTCGCGATTTTGGCCAGGGCTGCGGCTGCCAGCGCCGCAGAAGGCTCCTCATGGCCCTCGATATTTCTCACCGGCCGGTCGTCCTCGTTACCCGCGATGTTGTCGGTCTCGCGCTCGGCCAACCCCCAGAAGCCCCAGCCCGTGCTGACCGAGCCGAGCAGGCCGCCGGTCTTCGGGTTGCGCATCCTCATCATCCAGTCCGCGCCCCAGAGTATCTCGTCCAGAAGGTCCGCGCGGCCGTTTTCATCGCGGTCGATCGCATCGAAGAACTTGCGATGGGCCAGATATGCGCTGGCCAGTCCGTAGAGCACCAGAGGAGGCCCGTGCGGGTACATCCACTTGTTGTAGTCGCCCGCATCGTGCCAGCCGCCGGTCAGGTCCGCATGCGTGCCGTCGGGCAGGCGCGCATCATCGAGGTGGCACGCATCATGCCACCCGGGCACCGCGCACCCGCAGCGCTGGTAGTAAAGGAAGCGATACGCCAGTTCCGCCGTCTCCTGGAACAGAACGCCCCGGCGGATGGAGAAAGGATACGAGGCGGCCGACTGCGTCCCCACCCTGACTTTCACTCGAAACCGGCCGGCCTGGCTCACCTTCGAGAGATCAGCCAGCCAGTAGTAGGAGCCCCAGTCATCGGGCTGACCCTCGTGCACCCGGCCGACAGGCACCAGGCGGTCTTGCAGCACGGCTCGGCCTGACTCATCAACCATCGCGAAACGCGCGTCCTCGAGCCTGGCCGGGAAGTGAGAAGTCGCCACTATCGCTGCCTTCTTACCGTCGGGCTCATATCCCACCTGGTTCACGAAAACCTGGCACCGGGGCCGTTCCCGAGCGGTTCGGGCCGCAAGGGACACGGGGACGACAACGGCAGACTCGCCCTCCGCCAGCGCGAATACGGCCCGAGCGCGGTTTGCACCCGGCGGCGCCTGGCCTGTCAGCGACGGTTCTTCGAGTCGCTCTCCAGGTCGGTTCAGAATCAGGGGCTCGTCCGCGATCCAGCCGCGAGGTCCGAACCACGAGATGACGCAGGCAGCCTTGCCCGGCGACATCGCCCGCACGCACAGGCGGCACGCCTTCGTCTCGGCCGGCAGGTCAACGATGTATGATGCCACACTCTTCGGGTTGTCGCCGCCGAGCATCAGGGCTCGCGTTTTCTCCGGCCCCACATCGGTAACCGCAACTGTCCGTAAATCGTTCTCGGGCAGGGCGTGCCAGCCAACGGGTGCGCCGGAGGGGTCGGGCTTCGCTTCGACCTCGCGCGGCGCAAGGTCCGGGTTCGGCAGTATGTTGTTGTCCAAAGCCGTCAGGCGGATGCCGTCGAACAGGCAGCGGCCCTTAGCCGCGCGGCACTCCGCGTGGACAGACGCAGGCGCCCCCATCTCCGCTGGGATATCGAGAGCCACATAGACCCATGACCGGTCGCTTGCCGCGGGTGTGCGCAGCGTTTGCACGCGCCGAGCCCGCACGCTGACGAAGTGCGCCTCGATCCATCCCGTTCCGCCTTCCGAACGTATCCACCCGCTCAGGCGGTAGCCCTGCACTGCGCTGGCCTGCGCCGACTTCGAGCGCCATGCAGCAGGGCCCTCCGTCGCATCCAGGCCGAGGCAGCGCTTGCCGAACTTCGCGCCGCCTTCCTGCCAGAAGCCGCTCGACGCCGGAACCGCTCGCCATGAACGGGGAGCCTCCGCACCGTCCTCCGCCGATGGATTCGGCACGAGGTTGTCCGCGAACCCCGCAGCGCACATGAGCATGACCGCCACAAACAGTGCCGTTCTCATCCTTCACCTGCCGGCTATCGCGCCGGTCTGCCCGAGGTCGAATCGGGCCATCGGCCAGGGCCTGCCCGGCCAGGGCATCTTTCCTGAAGAGGCCTTGCCGGGAGGCCTCAGGCAGTGGACGCAGTCGTCATTTGAGGTAACCATCACTTCAACTCGGCCGTCGCCGTCAATATCGGCCAGCGTGGGGGAGGAGAGCACCCGCAAATCCGTCATGTATCGCCACTCCACAGCAGGCTTTCCGTTCAGGCAGACCACGGATCCGTCCTCGAACCCCACCAGGACCTCCACTTGGCCGTCGCCGTCAATGTCGCCGGCCGTGGGCTGCGCCCAGACCGTGAAGCCGGCATTGAAGTACCAGCGTTCCTTGCCCTCGCTGTCGAGGCAGCGCACGCCGCCGCTGGAATCGCCGAAGACGATGTCCAGCTTGCCGTCGCCGTCCATATCGCACAGGGAAGGAGGAAGGAACTTCGCACTGCCGCCGCCGGAATAGCCGCCGTGGTATGCCCACTTCACGTTGCCCTTGCCGTCGAGGCAGTACATCACCTGGTCACCATACGCGGTGACCACATCAAGCGCACCGTCGCCATCAATATCCGCCACGCTTGCGCCCGTGCACGCCGCTTGAGTGGTGAACTGCCACAGAGTCTTCCCCGAATGGTCCAGGCAGAACAGCGAGCGGCCCGCGGCGGCGAGCACCTCCTTCTTGCCGTCTCCGTCCAGGTCGGGTATCGCGAGTGGGAAGGACGCGCTGCCGCCGAGTTTCTGCCGCCAGATCACCGAGCCGGTGGCCGATACGCAGTACGCGAATCCGGCATTGGTGCCGACCGCGATCTCGAATGCGCCGTCTCCGTCAAGATCCGCGATGGCCGGCGCGCTCCAGTCCACTTCGCCTTCGAGTTTGAGCCTCCAGCGCAACTTGCCCGAGTTGTCGAGGCACAGCAGGTTGCGGCCACCGCCGGCTGCGACGATCTCCAGCCGGCCGTCGCCGTCAATGTCACCTGCGGCGGGCGTCGGCGTTATGCGGCCGGAGAAGCCCTCGCCGAAGGACCACAGCACCTCGCCCTTCGCGCTCAGGCAAACGACCTTGCGCTCCTCGCTGGCGCAGACCACGATTTCGAGCCCGGGATTGGGAAGGAGGTCGCAGACTACGGGAGACGTGTAGATGCGGCCGCCCACCTTCGTCTTCCAGAGCAGGCTCGGACTCGCCGCGAAACAGGGCAGAACGCCGGCTGCTAGTAGCCCCAGTATGATTGAAAGCCGCTTCAGGCCCATTTGTCGAATCTCAGAACGTGCGCGAGAGGCCGCTTGGGTATGTGCAGGACGCCGTCCGCCGACCTGTAGGCGGCGGTGCTGTCCGGGTGGTCTTCCGCCACGGACTTTTCCGCGGGATAGCCCAGCGACACGACGGCGTAGATTTCCAGATGCGCCGGGATGTTCAGCGTTCGGGCCAGGGCCCGGCGGTCAACGGTGCCGATCCAGCACGGACCTATGCCTTCATTGTGCGCGGCCAGCATGATGTTCTGCGCTGCGGCGGCTGCATCGGCCTGGTATGACGGCCTGACGGTGGTGTCGCCGAGGATGATGATGTAGGCGGTTGGGCGCTCTCCGTCGGGAGGGTCGCCGGCGGCGCGAAGCCACGCCAGGGTGGAGAAAACCGAAGGAAGCAGGTAAGAATCTGCGACGGCCAGGAATTTCACCGGCTGCGCGTTGCCCGCCGATGCCGCAAGCCTTCCCGCGTTGGCGATTCGCTCCAGCGCCTCGCGCGGGACCGGCTTCTGCTCGTAGCGCCTGATTGTGCGCCTCGTCTCTATCGCTTCGTAGCATTCCATTTCGTAAATACCTCCCCTCAAGCCTTGCCAAGTTCGCCGCGGGCAAGGCATAGACCTTGGGCCATGGCGGCCGGCGCTGCGGCATTGCGGCGCGCAGATCGCGCAAAGCCTTGCAGGGGCGACCGGCAGGCCCTACGCGACGCGGCGGGCGCGCTTCGAATTCCTCAGGGCAAGCAGGCGCGCCCACCCTACAATGGGACGGCAAACGCGCGAAGGCGCCTACGGCTTGCGCCAGCCGATCTCGGCCAGGAGTTCGGCGGCTTTGCGGCCGATGGAGTCGGCGATGGCGCCGGCGATCTTCTCTCCCAGTTCGCGCGAGGCGAACTGGCGCGGGTCGCGGCCATAGATGCCCGCTTCTTTGCGGCCCTCGTCGGTTTCGAGGTCTTCGTGCGCGATGCGCGACACGTCAACGAGTTCTGGGCGCAGGTACATCAGAAGAGAGGTTTCCCAGTGGGCGGCGTGGTCCATGCGGTCATCGGTCATGTCGTAGAGGTCGCCTTCCATCATGGCGAAACCGGTGGCCTGGCCGGCGGCCTTGACCGCTTCGACCGCTTTCTGAATCGCTGACCTCTGCGGATCAACGTCGTGGCCGGTTACGCCGATTATGACCTTGAAGCCCACGTCCGCGAGGCCGAGGAATATCTTCGCGTAGAGTTCATCG
>Ga0214473_10011231_pt1 | contig 10515 bp, 5 predicted proteins | sample RVTome_7_FD_203509 | JGI IMG/M metagenome (GOLD analysis project Ga0214473, IMG submission 203509) | Soil microbial communities from uranium-contaminated site in the Upper Colorado River Basin, Wyoming, United States - RVT98D197 | ecosystem: Environmental > Terrestrial > Soil > Contaminated >... | reverse complement strand
CCTCCCGAGCTTCCATGATGAACCGGACCATGCCGTACAGCCCGTCGTGGTCCGTCAACGCCAGCGCCGGCATGGAGAGATCCGCCGCCCGGCCGACGAGCTCCTGGGGCGAGCAGGCACCGTCTAGGAAGCTGAAGTGGGAGTGCGCGTGCAGCTCTACATAACCGGCCATTGGCTGGGCTTGGCCGCCGGGTGCAGGTACCAGCGGTCCTCGGGCAAGGCGTGCAGCAGGACCACGATCTCACCCCGCCGGGTGACGACCTGGAAGTAATCCTTGCGACCCTCCTGAAACCACCAATCGCCTTCCAGCCGCCAGTGCAGCTGGACCGCCTCGATTCGGCTCCATCCGCGTTTGCGCAGCATGGCTCCTGGCTTTCCGTCCTCCGCAAGTTGGACCTCCACCGGCTCCGGTGGCGGCCCGGTGACGGCCGCCGCGGCTTGAATCGAGGCTCCGCCGTAGCGATCGCGGATCGTGCGGAGGGCCGAGCCGACCGGATCCGGTGTGAGAGCATAGCGTTGGTGGAACGGAAGCTGCCGGCTGCCCTCGTGGGCGGGGAGCAGGGGGGTCAGGGAGAGCTTCAGGCTGGTCGCCCCAGCGGAGAAATCCAGCCGCTCCAGCAGCCCCGCGGCCCGGTCGGAGAGCCGGCCGCGGTCGGAGCTGGCCGGGCGCAGGTAGCCCCAGGCGCTCAGCCGTTTGCGGTCCTCCTGATCGATCTCCAGAATCAGGTTGCCGGCCGCCAGCCCGGCGGCGCTGAGCTCCGTCGCCAGCTGGCTGAGGAGCAGGTCGGCATAGGCCACCAGCGCGGGCAGCTGCTCCAGCCGGAAATCCAGGTGGATCTCGGCCGAGAGCGGAGTCTCTTCGAACTGTGGGGTGAGCGGGCGCTCGTCGATCCCGCGGGCGAGGCGGTGGAGCGCCTCCCCCTCCGTCCCGAGGGTCCGGGAGAGGGCGCCGGGGGGCATCTCGGCCACCTGCCCGAGGGTCAGCATGCCCAGCCGGGTGAGCAGCTGGTGGGCTTCCTGAGAGATCGGGAGGGCGTCGATGGGCAGCGGAGCCAGGTAGGCCTCCTCGGTTCCCGGCGGGACAACCACTCCCGCCCCGAGCGTGGCCAGGTTGGCCGCGGTGGCCGCAACGACCTTGCTGGAAGCCACCCCGACCTTGGCCTGCAGGCCGGTTTCTTTCTGGAGGGTCAGGCAGATTCGCTCGACCAGCTTCCGATCGGGACCGTACAGCCCCTCGAGCCCGGAGGCGTCCAGGCAGATCTCGCCGGGCCGGAGGGTCTCGCGCAGCGGCGAGAAGGCGGACAGCGAGGCGATCAGCCCCCGATGCGCCGCCTGATATTTGCCTTCGTCGGTGGGTAGGAAGAGGGCAGCTGGGCACACCTGCTGCGCCTGGCGCAGCGACATGCCGACCCGCACTCCGAACCGGCGAGCGGCCGGGGAACTGGCCAGAACCGATCCCTCCTCATCCGGCCGGCCGCCGATGACCACCGGCTTCAGGCGAAGGCTGGGGTTGCCCAGGATCTCCACCTGGATCGGGAAGTCGGGGATGAGAATGTGGGCGAGCTTCATCGTTCGTTTGGCTGCGTCGGGTTGAGATGGAAACTGTGAACCAATAATAGAACATTTGTTCTGAAGAGTCAACTGCCGGATGGCATGCCAGTTCCGGCACCGCGTTTGGCCGTATGCTTCCAGAATCACTCGCACTGATGAAGCCATCCTACGTTTCGTGATCTTGGTCACGAATGCTATAGTCAGGGAGCAGGTGGAACTTGATGGAGGCAGGACAGTCCGAGGTGTGAGCATGCCCAAGATCGAATTGCGGAGACCCGGACTGATCCTCTGGTGGCGCTGGCTGAATGCAACCGTCCTGAGCACGCTGCTCGCGACCCTCGCTGGCGCGGGCGTCGCTGTGTTGCTCGGTCTGCCCGCGGTTACGGTCGGCTTTTGGATAGACCGGTCGACGGGCTCCATTGCAGAGCAACTGCTGGGCGAGTTACACGCCTGGATACTTGCTGGAGTCCTACTCGTACTCTGCCTGCCTGCCTCCGGCTGGATCGCTGGCTGGCTGGCGGGTGCCCTGCAGCAGGTGCCACTTCGGGAGTTGCTGCCTGACCCGAGACGGTGGGTTCGAGCCACACGACTCGCGTGGGCCTGCGGCACCGCTCCAGCAGGCATGCTTGGGGTAGCCATTGCATTGCAGGCCCCGGCAGCCGACCTGGCTGGTCCCTTCGTGTTTGGGCTCGGTGTGGTTGTGGCCCTGGCTGGTTCGGTTGTGTTGGGCAGCATCCTCGCAGCACTGATGCAGGCCCGCCTTCTGGGGGTCGGCCCAGGCCTGGCCAAATGGTGGGTGGTTTCGAACTTGGTTGGATGGTCGACGGCCGGGCTAACGCTGGTGATGCTCTTGCGAGGGCAGTTCCTTTCTCCTGGAAACGGCGCAGATCTTGGGATGCTGGGAAATCCATACGCACAGACGCTGAACGAACTGCTGCTCCTGGTCATCCCGCTTGCCGATCTGGTGGCGATGGGCACTGTCTCGGGAGCCATCTCGGGCTTGGGCTTGCAGGTCATCTCCCGAGGGCGACCGTCCCCGCTGATCCGGGCAAAACCGCACCTGTTCGACTACTTCCTCCCTGCCGCAGGTGGGATTGGGTTGCTCGTAGTGCTTGCGTCCCTCGCTGTCACGCAGCTCACGCCGTGTGCCGGGCTTGACCGGGCTCTCGGTCGGAGTGGCTGCATCCGAGAAGTCGGGCTGGAGCTGCCCTACGACAACGTCATAAGCTTCACACCGGAGGGGGAGGTCTTCGCCGCCGGAGCCTGGGACAACGGAGTGGCCGAGGTCTGGCGGCTCAGCGACGCGAGCCTAGTCCTGGAAATCTCAAGTCAGGAAACCGGGCTCACCACGGCGGCTCTGTCACGGGATGGCCTTACGGTAGCCATGGTTGCGGGGGATGGCCGTGTGCCGCTATACCGGGTCTCGGACGGAATGCTCATCCGCGTTCTTGAGCTGTGCAGTACGGGGCAGCGTGAGGAGTCTGTGAATTACCCTGATTACCTCGAGTTCTCCCCGGATGGGAGGTTGATTGCGGCGCCCGATGCGATGGACAGTGAGCACCTCGGCATGACGATCTGGAGCACCGATGGCACCCACCGTACCTGCCTGTTTCCGCCCGAGCTTGGTTCGGATGCTCCCTCGGCTCTCTCCCTGGCTGAGGACGGCAGGCTGGCCGTGGGTACGAAGAGCGGATCCGTCCTGATCGTGCAGCCAGCCAGCGGTGAGATCACGCACCTGGCGACGACGCAGGAGTACATTCAGGCCATAACGTTCTCGCCGGCCGGAGAGACCGTTGCCGCCTACCTCGGTGATGGCTCCATCCGATCGTGGTCTGGACTGGACGGGCGCGCCCTCTGGGCGACTCCGGCATCAGCGACGCCCGTAGGGGGCTGCCTGGTCTTCTCACCCGACGGGGAGATGCTGGCAACCACCGTACCGGGGGTGCGTGCCTACGTCAGGCTGATCAGTGCCGAGAACGGCCAGTACCTGGGGCACTTCAGCGGCGCCTGTGGCCTGGCCTTCTCTTCCGATGGCCAGGTCCTCGTCTCGAATGGGTGGAAGACGGTACGCTACTGGAAGATTGACCCAGACCTGGGTAGTTCCAAGCCATAGCATTCGCCGCGTAGGGCCGGATTGCGGTTGACCCGCGCCGAGCGCCCTGTCGGCCTGAGTGAACCATGCTATGATCGACGGCATGCTCGTGCGTGTCGTGAGGCTTGACGCCTTGGAGCGGCGATAAATGGAAGCCATTGGCGGTGTGCTGTCTGCGTTTGGCTTGTCGGCGAGCGCCGGACTGAACGCCTACGTCCCGCTGCTGCTGGTGGCCCTGGTGGGCCGGTTCACCGACTGGATCAACTTGGGTCCGAGTTGGGAACCGCTGACCAGCTGGTGGGTGATCGGGGCGCTGGTGGTGCTGGGGACGATCGAGTTCTTCGCCGACAAGATCCCGGCGGTCAATCACGCCAATGATGTGCTCCAGACCTTCGTCCGCCCGGCCGCCGGGGCAGTGCTGTTCGCGGCCAGCACCAATGTGGTCACCGACATCCAGCCGGTGGTCGCCATGATCGCCGGCCTGCTGATCGCCGGGGGCGTCCACGTCGCCAAGAGCGCTGCAGTCCGGCCGGCGGTGAGCGCCACCACCGCCGGGGTCGGCAACATCCCGGTCAGCATCGCCGAAGACGTGGTCGCCACCATCCTGTCGATCCTGGCCATCGTCGTGCCGGTGGTGGTGGCGGCCTTGATCATCGCAATCACGTCGTTCGTGGTCTGGCTGCTCTATCGCCGGGCGCGCCGGCTCCCCCAGTCACCCAGGGCATAAGCGTCGCTCGCGCGGTCGGCCCTACTTGCTGCTCTGGGCTCCGCGGTACAGCGCCGCGGCCCCCAGGCCCCCCAGCGCGGGCCCGGCCAGGTAAACCCACAGGTGGCTGTAATTCCCAGTAGCCACCGCCGGGCCGATCGTGCGGGCCGGGTTGAGCGACGCCCCGGTCAGCGGTCCGCCCATGAGAATGCCGAAGGCCAGCGTCATCCCGATGGCCACCGGCGCCAGGTTGCCGGCCTTGCCCCGCACCGCGGTCTGGTAAATCGTGTTGACCAGGAAGAAGGTCAGGACGGCTTCGACGACCAGCCCCGCGGCCGGCGAGACGCCCGAGCCCAGGACGGTCGCTCCCAGGCTGCCGGCGCCGTCTCCCAGCACGAAGCGCAGCAACAGGGCGCCGGCGATTCCCCCCAGCAGTTGGACCACGATGTAGCCGACGGCCGCGGCGCTCTTGATCTGCCGTCCGGCCCACAGCCCGATGGTCACCGCCGGGTTGATGTGCGCCCCGGAGATGTCGCCGTAGGCCGCGGCCATGACCATCAACACCAGGCCGTGGGCCAGCGCCACGCCCACCAGGCCGACCTTGCCAACCGCGCCGGCTCCGGCCCCGATGAAGATCAGTGCAAAGGTTCCGACGAACTCTGCGATCAGTGCCTTGCTGTTCATGCTGCCCTCACCTCCACTCGTCTCAAGTTCACCCCGCCGCGGAACCGGCGGGTCGGTCCTCAGATTTCCACCAGTCCCACCTTACCTGCCACGTCCAGGAAGCACAGCATGCCGAGCGGCGTTTCGCCCAGGATGCTCGCCGCCGAGCGGACATAGCGTTCGACCTGCTTGCGGTGGCGCTCGATTGCGGCGGCCAGGTCGCCCTCACTGCGCAGCGCATCCGTCTTGAAATCCACGATCTTCCAGCCCTTCTCGCCGCGCCACAGCAGATCGATCTGGCCGCTCTGGACCTGACCGGCGGGATCGGAGGTCGTAAACGGGATCTCGCGCTGGGCCCCCTCCGCCGCGTTGATCTCCTCCCACAACGCATGCGCCGCCAGTCGCCCGAGCATTTCGGTCGATTCCTCGACCGCAGCCCTGCGCTGATGCTCGTTCACCAGCCCGGCCCGGAAGGCTTCGTTTTCCATGAACCGCTCATATCCGGCGCTGCCGGGCATCGCCGACCGGTGGATGGCGGCGTGCACGATGCGACCGATGGCGACCGCCGGGGCGCGGCGTCCGCTGCCGGTCGCCCGCCAGGTTCGCTCCGGCTCCTCATCCAGATCGGGATCGGTCTCTTCATTTCGCTGGACCGTCACCACCCGGTACAGCGGCGAATCACTCGAGTCCGGCCAGGCGGTGAAGCTGCCGGCCTGGTCCCACCGCCGCAGTTCGGAGTCGGGGGCGGTCCAGGCGCGCGCCGGCTGGCCGCCCGGCAGTTGGATCAGCTTCTGGCCGGCGCTCACGGCCAAGGCCTTCGGGTCCATTTCCAGGAGCTCGAGCATTCGCTTCATCCAGCCGGCCGCGCTCCACCCACCGCGGGTCTGGCTCAGGTGCCCGCTGACGATCAACCGCTCCCGCGCCCGGGTGGCCGCTACATACAGCAGCCGGTCCTCCTCGGCCTGCGACTGCTCCGCATCCAAGGCCCGCGCCAGGCGGTAGGCGGTCGGCTCGCCATCCAGCTGGTCCATGGCGGCGGCCGCCCCGACCTCCTCCATCAGGTACGCCGGCTGGGCGCGCTGCGGACTGGTGCGGGAGGCGTCGGCCAGCACCACCAAGTCGAATTCCAGGCCCTTGGCCTTGTGAATGGTCATCAACTGCAGCGCCCCGCCCTCGCCGGCCGGCGCTTCGCCTTCCCGCGCCCCGGCCTCGCGCAACACCGACAGATACTCGAGAAACGCCCCGACGTTGATCAACTCGCTGGCCTGGGCGTCCTCGACCAGCTTGTCCAGGTTGCGCCACAGGCGGGCGTGCGAACTGGCCAGCACCGCCCGCCAATCCAGCCGCCCGACCAGGCGGCTGATCAGCTCAGCCACCGGGAGCCGGTCGGCCAGCGGGTGCAGCTCGTCCAACACAGCCTGGGCCCGCTGGGCGGGTGCCAGGTCGTGGGGCTCGAGCAGCTGGTCGGCCTTCGCCAGCGCAGCCCGCAGCGGGCGGGTTTCGTCGCCGTTCACCCGCAGCCGGTACAGGCTGGGATCGCTGAGCCCGACGGCGGGCGAGCGCAGAAATCCGGCCAGCGCCAGGTCGTCGCTGGGATCGGCGATGGCCTGCAGTGTGTTGACCAGGTCGCGGATCTCCGGCCGTTGGTAGAAGCCGCGGCCGGCGACAGTGACGAAGGGGATCCCGGAGGCCTCCAGCGCCGACTCATAGGCCTCGAAACCGGCCGAGGCGCGGAACAGCAGCGCCGCCTCGCTCCAATCCCGGATCACACCCTCCCGCCGGAGCTCGACCAGCCGATTGGCCAGGGCGCGGGCGGCAGCCGTCCGCGCTTGCTCGGCACCCTGGCCGGTGCCGAGCACGATCTCCAGGTGGGGGCCTGAGCCGGAGCCGCCCGGTTCGTCGCGGTGGGCGGTCAGCGAGGCGTAGGGAACCTGGTACAGGGCGCCGGTCTCTTCACGGCCCATCAGCGGGCCGACCAGGTCGTCGAGCGCCGAGAGCAGCGGCGCGTGGGCCCGGAAGCTGAGCTCGATCTCAGGCGCCAGGCCGCCGCCGGCCCGCACCTCCTGCCGCTTGCGCCGGAAGACGCGCACGTCCGCCCCGCGGAAGCGATAGATGCTCTGGCGGGCATCGCCGACCGCGAACAGGCAGCCGGGGCGCCCACCGGCCAGCGCGTCGATGAGGCGCCGCTGGCGCTGGTTGGTGTCCTGGAACTCGTCGACCAGCACGGCCTCCAGGCGCGCCCGCCAGCGGTCGCCGACTTCGGCGGTTTCGAGCAGCGCCAGCGCGCCGGCCTCCAGATCATCGAAGTCGAGCGCCCGGTGGGCCTGCAGCGCGCCGCGGTAGCTCGACAGCGCCTGGTCGAAGAGCGACCTCAGCCGCGGCAGTTGCTCGGCCCAGGCCGCGTCGATTTCGGGTGCGGGAGCCGAATCCTTGGCGTCGGCGCCGCCGATCCAGGGGTCCAGATGCTCGTCGTAGAGATCCTGTAGCTCGTGTACGACGGCGCGGGCCCGGCTCTTGGCACCGCCCCCGATCTTCTGCAGGGTCTCGCGACGGATGGCGAAGAGCACGCCGCACGCACCGATCAGGTCGCCCGCTTTGAGCGCCTGCTCCAAGCCGATCCAGAGCTCGAGCAGGCGGGCAGCGCGCGGCGCGAGCGAGGGGCCGGCGTCCGCTTCCAGCTGGCCGCCCTGGGCCAGCTCGCGCAGCGCCTGGATCCCCTCCGCGACCGGACCCAGCCGGAGGAACGAATCGATGGCCGCCAACAGAGTGCGGTTCAGGTTATCCGCCGAATCTCCGCCTAGCAGTTCAGCGGCCTCGAGGCGGCTCTGCAGCAAGTGGGACAGCACAGCCCGCAGCTGGCCGGTCGAGAAGGCCCGGAACAGCTGAGCGGCTTCCACGTCCCCTGCCGCCCACGCCAACGCATCGGTGACCGCCCGGGTCTTGAAGGTCAGCCCCAGGCCTTCATCGACCACCACAAATCCGGGGTCGACCCGCGCCTCCGCCGGATGGGAGCGCAGGACTTCTGCACACAGGCTGTGGATGGTTCCGATCCGAGCGGCGTCCATGCGCGATTCGCGGTCGAGCCAATGCAGCCGCTCATCGCCTTCCGCGGCCGCGGCCAGATCGCTGACCGCTCCGCGGATGCGGTTGCGCATCTCGCGGGCGGCCTTCTCGGTGAAGGTGATAGCCACGATCTGGCGCTCGCTCAGCCCGCGCCCCAGCAGGTGGACGTAGCGGGCGACCAGCGTGCGGGTCTTGCCGGTGCCGGCGCCGGCGGTGAGCAGCACGTCCCGCTCGAGCTCGGTGGCGGCCTGGTGCTGCGCGGGGGTGAGCTGGAAGGGCGCGAGCGAATCCATCGGGGCGGCGCGGCGTTTGGCTGCCATGGCGATCGGATTAACCCCAGGGCCCGGGCTGGTAGCGCCAGCACCAGGCTGCCGCGGGGCAGTATTCCGGGCACCCGCCCGGCGGCGGCATCGGAGGAAAGACCCCGGCGCTCACTCCGTTGACGATGCGGCCGACATGTCCCCGGGCCGTGGCATAGGCTGCGGCCGGACCGACCTCCGGCGCGGCGACGCCGACCTCCGGTGTGGGGCCGCCGCCGTTCTCGGGCGCGGAGCCGCCACTGTCCTCGGGCGGCTGGTAGCTGCTCAGGCGCAGCGAGCCGCGCTCGGCCGCCAGAATCGCCCAGTAGAAACCGTCCACCACCTGGCCGAGCCCGAGCGCCTCCTGCGCCGCCAGGGCGTACAGCGGGAGCTGAATCCGGCGACCCTCATGGAGCTCACCGACGTTGAGCCGGCTGCGCCCGGTCTTGTAGTCGATCACCCGCAGCCCGCCATCGGGCCGCTGGTCCAGCCGGTCGATGATTCCACGCACTCGGGCCACCCGCCCGGCCAACCGGAGCTCCAAAGCGGGTTTCCCGCCGATGCCGAAGGCGAGTTCGAGCCCGATCGGGATCCAGTCCGCGCCCTGCTCGGCCAGCGCCCGCACGGTCTCCCGCAGGGCCTCGACATACTGGGCGCGCTCGATCGCCCACAGCGGGGTCGGCCGAAAGCCGTGCCGTATCGGGGCATGGTCCAGAATCGAATCGCGAACCTGTTCGAGGGCTTGCAGCACCGAGTCGACCGAGCTGGGATCCTCGGCCGCGGCGTAGGCGGCCTCCAGGATCTCGTGCAGGATCGAGCCGAGCTGGGCCGCGTCCAGGCCGGGCTGCGGCGGCTGGCGGACTTCCAGGTCGAGCAAGTGCGAGGCGAAGAACATGTGCGGGCAGGTGCCGTAAGTCTCGAGCCGGCTGGGGCTCCACAGGTGGTCGGCGTTGAACCGCTCGGCCAAGGCTTCGGCCAAGCCGGCCAGACCACCCTCGTAGGGGCCGTCAGGGTCCCGTTGGCTGCGTGCCGCCAACACGTCCCGGCTGTGCTGGAGCTCGGCCCAGCGGGCCCGGTGCGGCTCGAGCAGCGAGGCCGGCATGCCTCCCCGGCGCACGCCCCAGAACAGCAGCTCCTGCGGTGATCCGGCTTCCTGCAGCGGGCGCGGGTCCTCCGGCCGGATCCGGCGCGCTGATCCGCTGAGCGTTCGCTCCACCGCTCTCCAGAAGGGCGAGGCCTCCCAGGCCTCACCATCGTCGGCCAGGTAGGGGCGGGTCAGCAGCAGGTAGGAATCGGCCCGGGTGACCGCCTGGTAGAACAGCCCGGGTTGTTCGCGTCCCAGGCGCGACTCGAGGCCCAGGGCGGCCCGGGTACCTTCGTCCAGAAACGGATCCTCGCGCTCGACGGCCGGCAGCAGCCCCTCGGAGAGTCCCATCACGACCACCGCCTGGTAGCGGCCGCCGCGGGCCTCCAGCGGCCCCAGGACGTTGACGGCCGGTTCGCCCGACAGGCGCTCCTGGTAGGTGGCCGCCTCGACCGCGCCGCTCAACTCGTCCAGGAACTCAGCGGCACTCAGGGACTGATCGCCGGTGACGATCTCGCCCAACACCAGGGCCCGCAGCGTCTCCCGCAGCCGCTCGAAGGCTGTGCGCTCGAGGCCGGCGCCGGCCTGGTCCGGATCGGCGGCGGTCCGTTCCGGGAAGTCCAGCTCGTCGAGCAGGTCCTCCAGCCACTCCACCCACCCGGCGGTGGTTCTCGTCCTGGCCGGCGACAGCCGTTTGGCCAGCGCCTGAACGGCCTCGAGCAATCGGGCGGCCGCCTCGCCCGTCGGAGCGGCGAAGGCCGGGAGTCCCTCCCCCAGATCATCCACCGCGTGGTCCGGCTCCGCCTGCGCCAATCGGGAGAGTGCTTCCTGCCACTGGTCCAGGCCTTCGACCACCTGCCCGGCATGACTGGCGGCGTCCAGTGCCAGCGCGTCGCCCGGCCCGAAACCAAAGGAGGCCAGATCGAAGTACGGCGATCGGATGGCCTGCAGGGTCAGCCGGCGGGACCAGTTCGAGCGGCTCAACTCCAGCAAGTCGAGCAGCGCCGAGACCGCCGGGGCCTGGACCAGCGGTTCGCCGTGCGTGAACCGCAGCCGG
>Ga0214473_10011230_pt1 | contig 10516 bp, 7 predicted proteins | sample RVTome_7_FD_203509 | JGI IMG/M metagenome (GOLD analysis project Ga0214473, IMG submission 203509) | Soil microbial communities from uranium-contaminated site in the Upper Colorado River Basin, Wyoming, United States - RVT98D197 | ecosystem: Environmental > Terrestrial > Soil > Contaminated >... | reverse complement strand
AATCGGGAAATCTCGTGGCCGTGCCGATGTCGATCGACGATGCTTGCCATGGGGAGTGCCTGGTCGACTCCGCTGGGTCGAGACTTCACCACGCCCGCCAACGCGAGTATTTCAGTTCGCTGCTCGACACCACCGCGAAGCTTCTCGAGAGAGAGCGGCTCTTTCGCCGGGTGCAAAGGGAAACGGAAATCGCCACCGAGGCGTTGCAACGTGAATCGGAAGCCCTGCGGCAGTTGTTCCACTTCGAGAGGCTGGCATCGGTGGGTCGCCTTGCGGCCGGCGCCGCGCACGAGATCAACAATCCCCTCGCGGTCATCTCCGGCAAGGCGCAACTTCTCCTGATGGGCGAACAGGATCCGTCTCGAGTCGCCTCCCTGAACGCGGTCATCGACCAGAGTATGCGGATCTCCAAGATCATCAGCGACTTGATGGGATACGCCCGCCCCGCGGAACCGGAAGTGGCGGACCACAACCTGCAAGCGATGGTGGACAACGCGTTTTACATGGCGCAGCACCGGTTGCCGGATCACCATACGGAGACCGAGATCGACATAGCGGAGGATCTGGCGACCCTCCGTGTGGACGCGCGTCAGATCGAGCAAGTTCTGGTCAACCTTTTCGTGAATGCCATCCAGGCGATGGAGGGACTCGGGAAGCTGACCGTGCAAGCCACGCACGAAGAGAGTACGAATACCGTTTCCATCCAGGTCACGGATACTGGGCCGGGTATTCCTCCGGAGGACTTGAGCCGCATCTTCGACCCGTTTTTTACCACGAAGCGCGAGGGCGAGGGGACCGGTCTGGGACTGGCCGTGTCGCACCGAATCGTCGAAAGTCACGGTGGACGATTGACGGTCGCCAGCCGCGTGGGACAGGGAACGACCTTCACGCTCCAGCTCCCTTACACCGCTGAAGGCCAAGGCGAAGTGGTCCGGATGCCCAAGAGCAAAATCCGGAAAGCCGGCTTGAGGAGCGGAAAGAAACGAGTCTTGTTGGTAGACGACGAACGGCAGTTGTCCGACTTGATCCGCGATTTCCTACGCGATGCCGGCTACGTGGTCGAACAGGCCTGGGATGGTGTGGAGGCGATGGGATACCTCGAGACCAAGACCTACGACCTCCTCATCCTGGATATTCGGATGCCCCGCAAGGACGGGTTGGAAGTCTTGGAGGAGCTGCGCAGCTTCACCACGGGGCTTCCTATTCTGATCATCACCGGTTTGGCCTCCAACGAGGAAATCGACCAGGCCGCCGCATTCGGGGCCGAACGGTTCCTGCGCAAACCCTTCCAGCTCACCGAGCTTCTACACGCCGTCGACGACCTCACCAAGAGGCGTTCCACAAACCATCTGGATTGACAGATTGGGGCCTCTCCCGGAACCGTATGAGATTGGTTTCGGTCGTCTTTGTTGCCCTCATCCCCATCCCTTCTCCCAAAGGGAGAAGGGAGCCGGTTCCCTCCCCTCCGGGCCGATCCTTACCCACAAGTCTGCCGGCAGAGAGCGTTGTGCGTCCGCGAGTAACTCAAGTTGCTCGCCAGTCGTAGGAAAGCCGCTGTGCGGACCGGAAAAGTAGAAGCCACGATGTGGTCCGCACAGCGCGTAGGGTCCGCTGTGCGGACCGGAAGGGCGCTGCCAGCCAGGTGGTACGCATAGCGTACCCTACGGGCTTGGCCCAAGAAGTCTCCCCCCTTTCCAAGGCTTTTCCAGGCACAGGGGGGAGATTTAGAGGGGGGTTGGAAGGCAAAAGGAATTGTCACCCTTGTCCGAAATCGCTATTCTTGTAGTGTGACCTCTACGACTGTGCCCGAATCCTCGCGCTTTCTCCATCCCCGACAGCGGTCGGCCCTACACTGCCTTGTCCTCATCGCTTATTTTCTGACGTCGATGATGGTCTCGCTGTCCGCCTGGGCCGCCACACTCCACGTTCCCGGCGATTTCCCCAAGATCGAAGCGGCGATCGATGCTGCCACGCACGGGGACGAGATTGTGGTGGCGACGGGGACTTACTGGGAAAGCATTCAAATGCAGGGGAAGAACCTGACTGTGAGGTCGGTCGATCCTTTCAACCCGGAGATTGTGGCCCAGACGATCATCCAGGATTCCACAAGATCCTGGGACGGTTCTTACGCCGTTTCCTTTTCCGGAGCGGAGGATAGCTCTTGCGCATTGGTGGGGGTCACGATCCTGGAGGGGGGAGTCCGGGGGAACCACTGCCACGCTACCATTGAGTACTGCAGGGTAAACACTTACTACGTTGGAATCTTTGAGTTTGACGGGGACATTCGCCACAACCTTCTAGAAGGGTGCTGGCCAGCCCTCGAAGACTGCGACGGGATTATCTCAGCCAACCGAATTCGTGGGAACCGACCCGGTCTCCTCGATTGTGATGGTGTCATTCAGAACAACCTCATCTACAACAATGTCTCGTATGGTGGGGGAGCTGCTTTGCGTGACTGCGATGGAATCATTCAAGGCAATACCATTTATGGAAACAAAGGGTTTTTCGAAGACTGGCGGGAGTCGCTGCCACCCTACGTTGAAGGAAGCGCGCTTCTGGACTGCAACGCAGTGATCCGGGACTGTATTGTCTGGGGAAACATCTCGGAAACGGGCGGTAGTCAGATTCACGATTGCTCGGCCCCATCCTTCTGTTGCCTGGAGGATTGGAACGGGGACGGAACCGGAAACATCTTCACGGACCCCAGGTTTGTCGATGCGGAAAATGAGGATTTCCGCCTCTCCGCCAACTCATACTGCATCGACTCCGGTTCGTTCGTTGCGGGTCTGGGGACGGACTTGGAGGGAAATGCCCGTGGCCTCGCGAGGGCGCTCGACGCCCGTGGCGACGGGTCTCATTTCGACATCGGGGCCTATGAATTCACGGGTAGCGTCTTGCCAAACGAGGCGCCCCAGAAACCCTCCAACCTCACCCCGATGGCAAACGAACCGGGCGTTGTCATTCCACCACTGTTGACGGCGAGTTCCTTCGTGGATCCCGACCCGGGTAACGTCCACGGGGCCACTCAATGGCAGATCGACGACGACGACGATTTCTCGTCCCCGGAGTTGGACAGTGGCGCCGATCCCAGGGATTTGGAACGGAAAAAGGTCCTTGTCGCCCCGATTCAGCCGGACACCCTGTACCATTGGCGAGTCCGGTATATGGACAACCAGTATCTCTGGAGCCCCTGGTCGGATGCGACGGCCTTCCGAACCGCTGCGGCCAACTGGCTGTTCGTCCCCGACGGTTTTGCGACCATTCAGGCTGCGATTGACTCCGCCACCACGGGGGACGAAATCGTCGTCCGAGCGGGAAGGTATTTCGAGAACCTTCAATTGCATGGCGCGGACATCATCCTTCGATCGTTGGATCCAGAGGATCCGAACGTGGTAGCGGGGACCGTCCTCGACGGCAGCCATTCCGGGAGCGTGGTGACCTTTGCAGGCACGGAGAGCCCGGCGTGTATCCTCGCCGGTTTCACCATCACCAATGGGTGCCCTTCTTGGGGAGGAGGTGGCATCGACGGATTCGACACGCATGCCACGATCAGATGTAACCGCATCACCGACAACCCGGGAGACTGGCCGGAGATTCCCTTCTATGGTGGCGGTCTGGTCCGTTGCCAGGGCACGATCGAACACAATGTCATTACGAGGAACAAGGCCACGTTTGGAGGGGGTATGCGCCTGTGCAGTGGTACCATCCGGTTCAACGAGATATCCTGGAATTATGCCATCGAGGGGGCCGGCTTCCGCCAGTGCGGTGGGAGCATCCACAACAACGTCATCGCCTACAATGGGACTGACAGTAACCTGGACGACACTCCCTCCAACTACCACGGAGGAGCCATGTATTCGTGTTTCGGGCAAATCTTCAACAACCTCATCTACGGTAATTCCACAGCTGGTGACGGGGCCATCTTTGCCTGGAGTGACGCGGATTTCGTCAACAACACCATCTCCGGCAACGATGGAAAAGTCTTTTTCGAGTGCGATGGTGCTATCAAGAACAACATCGTTTGGAATTCAAGGGCGTTCTACGATTCTTCCGTTCCATCCTACTGCCTCTATCCGAGCTGGCGCGGAGAAGGTGTGGGTAATCTCTCTTCAAATCCGCGTTTTGTGGACTCCGACAACCGGGACTATCGCCTCCGACCCGACTCCCCGTGCATTGACGCGGGGACGATAGGACCTTCCGAGGATTTCGACGGCAGCGCCCGACCCTATGATTCGGTCGCCGTTGAGCGCGGGGACGGGTCGAATTACGACATTGGCGCTTACGAATACGTCGGCCCGGGGACGCCGAATCCGCCGCCCAACACTCCGGTGAACGTCTTCCCCGCCGAGGGTGCGACGGGTATTCCTCTCTGGTTCTCCCTGGTGTGTTCGGAGTTCTCCGATCCGGCCACCGATGACCAGCACATCGCCAGTGAGTGGCAGTTGTGGCCAGTCGGAGGTCCCTACCTCATCATCTACACGGGAGTAGACTACGAGCACCTTACCTCCTTTCCGATCTCATACGAGAACCGTCTGCAGCCAGAAACCGCCTATACATGGCGCGTGCGGCACTATGACGCGTACGGTTCCAGGAGCGAGTGGTCCGTCGCCACGGTTTTCGTCACGCGCGGGACGCGAACGGTGACCGTCCCCGGCGACTATCCAACCATCCAAGCGGCCATCGACGAGGCGATCTCAGGAGACGAGATCGTTGTCGCACCCGGCCTTTACAAAGAATCAATCAACTTCAACGGAAAGAATCTCATCCTTCGCTCAACGGATCCCGAGGATCCGGGGGTCGTTGCCTCGACCATTATCGAAGGGGTTGCAGGTGCCGAAACCGTCCTGCTGGGCGGAGCGGGGAAGTCTGCCGTGTTAGCTGGTTTCACGATCACCGGAAGAGGCAGAGGGATTACCGGAGACTATTCCGAAGCGACGATCCGCAACAACCGGATCCTGGGGCATTCAACGGTTGACCCCTACAGTGGAGACGGACACGGTGGCGCGATGACGCAATGCGATGGGTCCATCGTGGGAAACACGATTTTGTGGAACAAGTCCCAGAGGGGAGGGGCCTTGTACGGCTGCGATGGATCGATCGCGCGGAACGTCATTTGCAACAACACCAACACAGCTTTGCTGGAGTGTAACGCGACGATCGAGGACAACATCATTTCCGACAATCTCGGGGATGGCCTGCAGGACTGTGACCGCAAGATCCTGAACAACCATATCTGTGGCAACTTGTGGCGCGGCTTGCGCACATGTCATGGTACGATATCCGGTAACATTATCACAAACAATAACGACGGCGGGCTGCTGGACTGCAATGGCATCATCATTGAAAACATTATCTCTCATAATAGTTCTGTGGACAGTGCAGGCGTTTCCAGCAGTGTTGGACAGGTGATTTCAAATCTTATCTGCTGGAATTCAGCATCCAGAAATGTTGGTGGTGTTTACACCAACGCTGGAATTGTACGTAATAATATGATTTTTTCAAATTCTGCCGGCGACCATGATGGAGGAGTGGGTGTTAATGGCGGAATTTTGGAGGGTAACACGATATTCGGGAATTCTGCGGGCTCGTACTGGGGTGGGATCGGCTCGTCGGAATCAAAAGCAACCCTCCGAAACAATATCATCTGGGGAAACACGGCTCCCAGATATCCGCAACTATTCGCGGAAGCGACGCCGAGCTATTGCTGCATCCAGGACTGGGAGGGTGGCGGCATCGGGAACATCTCAGCCGATCCCCGACTTCGGAACCCGGACCGAGGCGACTTCTCGCTGCTCCCCACTTCGCCATGCATCGATGCCGGCGGTTATGTGGCTGATTTGTCTGTAGATTTCGAAGGAGACCCAAGGCCCACAAGAATCCTAGCAGAGCCGCGAGGCGATGGTTCCGGTTTCGATATTGGTGCGGACGAGTATTTTCTCTTCCACAACGCCGGCTCGGACCTCAACACCGATTGGTTCGTCGATTTCCTCGATCTATTTGTCTTCCAGGAGGATTGGCATGCCGCGACCTCGGGAGCCTACGACACGGATCTCAACGACGACGAAGCCATCGACGCCCTTGATCTCTTCATCATGTTAGAGGATTGGCATCACGGGTCCGGTCCATAGGGAACGCCTCCCACCATTGAAATGGGTGGGCTATTTCCGGGCGTCCCTACGGGACTTTTCCGCGACTTGCGATCGGCCCGATGGAGTGCGGCGGCTTGCCGCCGCCACAAATTCCGCGTTTTCCGTCCCTTCCCTTTCTTCCACGATTCAAAGGGGGTCCGCATACGGCCCTAAAGGCCGCGCTACGTACGAGTGGAATCGGCGGGCTTTGGAGCGCGCAAGCCATGCTTGCGCCTTCCCTCTACGAAGCCGTGCTTCGTAGTCCACGCAAACGTTTCCGCTCGAGGCCTGTCCGAAGCATGGCTTCGGACAGGGAAGGCTGGAGCATGGCTCCAGCACTCCAAGATGTGCGCCATCGCGTTGCGATGGACCCTCCAGGCCGGGAGCAAGAAGTCTCCCCCCACTCGAAGGTTGTTCTAGGCACAGGGGGGAGATTGAGAGGGGGGTCCGGAAGCAAAGCGAAGAATCACACATTCACCAGCTGTCATTCTGGAGCGAAGCGAAGAATCTCACGTCGCCGGAAAGCCGGAACGTATGCAGCTGCAAAGCTGGCTCCATCGAGGCAAGGTGGGACTCTTCGCTTCGCTCCAGAGTGACACCTGGGAAGAGTTGCCCACCATTGAAACGCGTGGGCTCTATTCGGGCGTCCCTACGGGACTTTTCTGCGATATGAGGTCGGGCCTATGGACTGCGGCGGCTTGCCGCCACCACAGATTCCACGTTTTCCGTCCCTTCCCTTTCTTCCACGATTCAAAGGGGGTTCGAATACGGCCTGAAAGGCCGCACTACGTACGAGTGGGACCGGCGACCTTTGGAGTGCGCAAGCCATGCTTGCGCCTTCTCTTTACGAAGCCACGCTTCGTAGATTGTAGCGTGGAGTTCCCTTTTTCAGGAGCCAAGCTGCATTGGCTCATCGCCGACTCCCGGCGAAGGGTCGTCAGACTTCGGGCTCGGTGTGTGGGCCGGTTTCGACCGACTTTTCCTGGCAAAATAGCGAGTCGGTCTTGACCACTCGCGGAGGTTCTTTGCCAGGGGGAAATTGTGGCTATGGATCAGCCCTCCGGGAGAGGGCAAGGGTGAGGGACCTCTGGCCATTTCCGCCGCCGGCGGGACGACGGTTTCCGCAGCATCCCAACCTATGAATTCCCTCTTGCCGGTTTCTATAATTCAAGAACCGTGTCGAAAGTACTGGTGATGATGAGCGGCGGGGTCGACAGCAGTGTGGCCGCGGCCCTTCTGAAGGAGGAAGGGCACGAGGTCACGGGGGTTACGCTGCGTCTCGCGGATTCGCCTCCGGATTCGGCTCGTGTGGGCGGGTGCTGTTCCCTTGCGGACGTCGAGGACGCGCGCTGCGTCGCGCATTTCCTCGGGATTCCCCATTATTCCCTGAATGGGTTGGAACTCTTTCGGACGACCGTCCTGAAGAACTTCTCCGAGGAGTACCGTTCGGGACGAACCCCGAACCCCTGCTATCGCTGCAACCAGTGGATCAAATTCGACTACGCCTTCAAGTGGGCGCGAGAACTCGGGTTCGAGATGGTCGCAACGGGCCACTATGCCCGGATTGTGAAAGGCGACGGTCGCCTTTTTCTGCAACGCGGGGCGGATCGCGAAAAGGACCAGACCTACTTCCTGGCCTCCGTGGCGCCCGGAGTCCTGAAACGACTCCGGTTCCCGGTGGGGCATTTGACCAAGAAGGAAGTCCGGGCGAAAGCAGCGGAGATCGGTCTCATCACCTCCGACAAAGAGGAGAGCCAGGAGCTCTGTTTCGCGCACGACCTCGACTATCGGAATGCATTGGAGGGGAGCGAAGGCGGCGATATTGTCTCCCTGAGCGGGGAGAGACTCGGACGCCACACGGGGATTCCGCACTACACCATTGGCCAACGGAAAGGCCTCGGGTTGTCCGGAGGTCCCTTTTACGCGGTGGGCTTCGACATGGACGCCAATCGGGTTTTGGTGGGGAGGAAAGAAGACCTGCTTGGCTCGGAGTTGGAGGTAAGCGAGGTGAATGCCTTCCGTCCTTTGGAGCAGGGGGAAATACTCACCGCCGTTCCCCGCTACCGTCACCCGGGCGCCGAGGCGGAAATTCTGGAGGTTCGGCCCGATCTGGTTCGACTGCGGTTTCTCGAACCGCAGGAGGCCCTGACGCCGGGGCAGGTCCTCGCACTCTACGAAGAAGACCGGCTCGTGGCCGGGTCGGTTATTCAACGCAGCAACCGCGCTTAGCGAATGCGGTTCTTTTACTTGTCACTCGTGGCGGTTACTCCGGGCGCGTTTCAACAACTGCGAAAACACCCTCGTAGGGCGGATTAGGACGAAGTCCGTAATCCGCCAACGCCGAGAACCACTCTATGCCGGATTACGCTGTCGCTAATCCGGCCTACGGGCTGCTTCCACGTTTGTTCCCTCCCCCCCGGACCCGACGGAGCGGGCCCCTCCAGGCGGAGTACGAACACTGTGGGAACGGTCGTCCGTCGCCCATCGGGATGGAGAAACACCGCATGACTTCCGACTTGCCTGTCCTTTTCGAAACCGTGTTCCTTCAACAGCCTAACCACTTCCTTGGATTTGAGGTGCGGGAGCTTTGGGCTCATACGGCCACAACGATTTTTTCGGAGAGGATTTCAGGATAAATGGGTTCTCCGTGTTCCCGCCGCGATTCCACATGGGCCTCAATGGCCTCGCGGATATTGGTGCGGGCTTCTTCCTCGGTTTCACCTTCGGCGTAGCATCCCTGCAAGGCGGGACAGATGGCCAGGAACCGTCCGTTCTCATCGCGCTCGAACACCACCGTGAATTAGTAGCTATTCATCCGGATTCCTTTCTGGACTCATGTCCGCATTATGAACTGTGGAAAAACGGACTGAAACCCCAACAGGCAAAGTGCGGGACTTGGGCGCGGCCCTTGCCGCCCCGGGACCCGACGGAGCGGGGCCCTCCTGGAGGGACACATTCCATTGTGTCCTCCCCTACACATTACCGTCATTCCTTCCGATTTTGGACTGACCTGCTCCCTGCCTTGGGTCGAGTCTACAGGGTTCTCCACCCGAACCCCGAGTTGTTGTCCAAGGCGCCGGGATGCAGGCTCACGGCGCAAGCATTCGCCGTAGGTGATATAGTTCTTCTCCTCACAATCTTCACTTTTCACATGGAGGCTGTCCTTCGGTGTCATTTTCGAGGCGACGTCTCATGTCCGCGCTCGAGACGCCTCCTTGCTCGGACTGGCGTGTGCGCGAGCGTAGAATCAACTCTATGAAGGTCGAATTCGTACTGAGGGACACGGTTTCCATGTCAGCATTGTCGATAGAGACCAGAGCCGCCACCGGTCGGCCATGGTCGGTCACGACCACCGGATCCTCCGCGACGTGCGCCGCATACTGACCCAGTCCCTCCTTCGCGTCCTTCATCTCGATCGTCTTCATAATTCGATCGCCTCCCCTCCGATTGAGACTGTATTCCGGCTCTTGATCCCGACGGCTCGCACGAGAACTCTGTCGGGGTCCTTGGTGAGATCGTAGTACACGCGCAGATCTCTGATTCTCGGTTCCCAGGGCGCGACGGGATTGGGACGCATGGGTTTCCGATTCCTGGTCTCGACGTCCGGCTGATGGGCGAGTTGTTCGTCAACCGTATCAAGAACCATCGCGCGTTGTCTTGCGGTAAGCCCTCGCAAGTGGCCCTCGCAGTCGGGCGAGTATTCGATACGAAACGCCACGTGTCAGTTTCCCTTCCCCAACCATCACGCTGTGTCCATGCTACTCCCGAGGCGGCATTGAGGGAAGGTTCGGAGTTGCTCCGGACCCGACGGAGCGGGTGGAGGGACGCATTCCATTGCGTCCGCGCGACCCGGGACCCGACGGAGCGGGTCCCTCCAGGAGGGACGCATTCCATTGCGTCCTCTTGGAGGGACACATTCTATTGTGTCCCCGCCCGGCCTTCCGTTGCACCCGCTCCCCCCCTCACCGTTATACCCGCGAAAGCGGGTATCCAGAAGCGGGGCTGTGGCCTGGCTCTGGATTCCCGATCGAGTCGGGAATGACGGCTGTGGGTGTGAATCGTGGAGGGGGAAGAATTGAATCGTGGAGGAGATGGAAGGCATGGAAGAAATGGAAAAACAGAGCCTAAAGGCTCCACTCCGAGTCCACGCGCACACCGGACCGGCAGCCCCAGGCGGAGTCGCCCCAAACGCCGCCGCGGAGCACACGGAAGCCGGATGCGGGATTACTACATAGGGGGTTAGGATATGTCGCCCCCGGCTGGCTGTAGAAATCGCCCTGCCACCAATCCTGACACCACTCCCAAAGATTCCCGTGCATGTCGTACAACCCGAATTGATTCGGCAGAAGGCTCGCCACTTCCTTTGCACCACGAGGATAACCATGCTG
>Ga0214473_10011228_pt1 | contig 10517 bp, 6 predicted proteins | sample RVTome_7_FD_203509 | JGI IMG/M metagenome (GOLD analysis project Ga0214473, IMG submission 203509) | Soil microbial communities from uranium-contaminated site in the Upper Colorado River Basin, Wyoming, United States - RVT98D197 | ecosystem: Environmental > Terrestrial > Soil > Contaminated >... | reverse complement strand
GGTCATCGTGAAAATCAAAAATAGTTTTTTTACCAGTAATGCATCTACACTGCGAACAGCAGTGTACTCTTAATATGGAAGAAACTGATCACAAATATGTCTGAACAGTCATTATGCCACCTCCTCCAAAACTTTAAAATAAGCGACGGTTTTCTCCAGCCCCTTTTCGAGAGTGACCGTTGGAGCCCAGCCTAGTTCCTTTTTGATTTTGGAAGCGTCCAGATAGATGTGGCGGGTTTCGCCCACTTTGGCAGGACCGTGTTGAACAAGCAGAGTATAACCGGTGATTTTTGCCAATGTCGAAAAGATATCGTTAATCGAAGTAGGCCGACCCCAGCCCAGGTTGTATATTCCCGGCTGGTGATCAATTGTTAGTGCAAGGTGATTAGCCCGGGCACACTCACCCACATAGACGAAATCACGCGTCTGATCTCCGTCTCCATTGATGATCACCTGCTCACCCGCGAGCATTTTTCCTGCGAATATAGCCACAACACCCGCCTCACCATGTGGATCCTGTCGGGGCCCGAAAACATTGGGATAGCGAAGCACTGTATACTTCAGACCATAGTTTACATAATACATGTACAAATAATGCTCAACCGTATGCTTGCTGGCGCCGTATGGGCAGATCGGGTTGACAGGATGCGTTTCATCACATGGAAGCTGTTCTGGTTCGCCGTATGCGGCTCCGCCAGTCGAAATGTAGATGAAGCGCTTTACCTTAAATTCTCTTGCGTGTTCGATCAGGTTGATCGAACCGAGGATATTAACATCTGCATCAAACAATGGTTGGACAACTGAACGGCGCACATCCATCTGGGCTGCATGGTGACTAATATAATCGGGTTTTTCAGCTTCGAACACCTCACGGATCTGGGGACTGCGGATATCCATTTGATAAAACTTCGCGGCCGGGTTCAAGTTTGAGGTGTGTCCAGTAGACAGGTCATCGAGAACGACAACCTCATATCCTTGAGTGACAAACAAATCAACCACGTGCGAACCAATAAAACCGGCACCACCAGTAACAAGTATCTTTGACATAAGGCTTCCTTTCAGTAGTGTTTACATTCATTATAGCGAAATCGAAACGCTTTTTCAACTTATTGGCGAATTACCTCTCCTACCTGCCATGCGGTGAACAGATTCATTCATGAGTCTGCTCAACCGGAACATCCGACGCAGCAACAGGAACTCCTTCATTCTTGGGCTCCTTGCGTCTGGACTTTCGCTTGCGTTTCTTCTTTTGTTGGTCATTGGTTTCGTTTTCCCTGTCATAAGCCTCACTATCTAAAGGAGATGGTCCAAGGCTTTCACTTGCGAGCATGGTGGAAGCGCCGAGATCCTGCGCTTGGACCTCGTCAAGGCTGGTCTTCTCGACCCCCAAATCAGGCGCTTCAAGGTTTTCATTGGCGGGTCTAGCCACATCCTCCGGATCATGGAACTGGGTCTGGGTCTCATCAATCACAGTAGTAGCCTGTTCGCTGTCTGAGCCAGGGATTTCCTGGTTTTCACTTGCAGGTACGGCCGAATCGTCCAAATCATGGATTTGGGACTCCTCGAAATCGGCTATTTCACTGCCCAAGTCGGACATTTCCAGGTTTTCACTTGTGGGCACAGTCGCATCGCTCAGACCATGGAACTGGATCGGCTTCTTATGGTTGGTGCTCTTTACGGCTTCTGTATCATGTGGAACACTGATCTGTGTTCCTCTAAAACCATTACCTGAAGTAGATACTTCAAAGCTTTCATTTGCAGGCACCGCCAAATCGCCCAAGTCAAGAAATTGATCCCCATCAATACCGGCTTTCTCAGCCTCTAAACTGGGTATTTCAAGGTTTTCATTCACGGGAGTCGCCGAATCGTCCAAGTCACGGAATTCGGTCGTAATGACACTTGCTCTCTTACTATCTAATTCAGGTAATACAGGAAATTCATGTAGGGGCGTAGCTGAATCGCGCAGATCATGAAATGGATCTTCTTTCTTTGCCAAAACCCGCGCAAAGGGCAATTGGGGCCGCTCCTGCATATATACCTTGTTCACAGAGAAGGTATCGCTTTTAGGAGACTGATTGAAAATACTTCCGAGCAAATTGGCATTGGCATTTTGCAGGTCAAGAAGAGTTTGATTAATGGCGCTCCGCTTCGATTTCCCGGCTTTAATCACCACAATGATCCCATCTATTCGACGAGATAAAGCAATTGCATCAGCAAACACCAACACCGGCGGGCTATCGAAGATGACAATTTCAGCAATTTTCTTCAGATCCATTATTATCCCTTCCATACGCTCGGAACCAAGCTGCCCTGATGGATCTGGAAGAGCCTTCCCACTGGTCAATATTTGCAAATTATCCACGGGGGTATTTTTTATGCACTCTTCAACCCTCATTCCATGTGAACTCAGCACGTCTCCCAGCCCCGCTTCATTCTCCACCTCAAAAAGCTCATGGAGTACGGGGTGTCTCAAATCTGCATCCACGATGACAGTTTTGAAGTTCGCTTGAGCGAATACAACCGCGAGATTTGCGGCGGTCAGGCTTTTACCCTCCTCTGGCATCGAGCTGGTCACCATGATGGATCTTGCCGGGTTACCACCTCGCTTAAATCGGATTCTGCTCCGTATAATGCGGTACGATTCTGTGATAGGAGAGTGCGGCTGAAGTTGGGCAATGATCTTATCTGAGAGTTTTTTCCCTTTGATCCTTCTAATACTGCCAAGGATGTTCACTTCCTCAGACTGGGGAAAATCCTTTAATGATCTATAGGTATCATCGAGAAAATCCAGCAGGAATATTAAGCCCAAAGCCAGGATCATACCCACACCGCCCCCGACAATAGCGTTCAATTGAACGCGCGGACGAACCATTCTATTATTGGAATGGGCTGGTTCAATGACAGTTAATTTAGTTGGATCTCTTTTAGGTTCAGTCAGAGTCAGCAACTGCGTATAATTTCTCTCCCATTCAATAATTAATCCCTCCAAATTCGTTTTTTCCTGTTGCAGTGCCGTCAACTCAAATTCGGAAGTTGAATTATTTATGGCGGTCTCAATTTCCGCCAGCCTTTTTTGACCATTCACGATTCTTTCTTGTAGCTTTGTGATCTGCTCTCGATTAAAACTATTGGTTAATTGATTCTCGGCGCTTTCAGAGCTGGAGGGGCTCAATAAAATCAGTTGATTGACGATCTCATCCGCAATGCTTTGCGCCAGCTCGGGTGAATCGGCTTCCACGCCGATTTCAATGATTTGGGTACTCTCGATTTGACTCACCGTTACCCGTTTACCTAGATTCTGCCAGGATTCGTTCAGATTAAGCGTTGTAACCACACCTTGCAGCACCGGCTGGCGGCGGGCAATCTCAACGTAGGTCAGTATTAACGCCTCACTGATTTGAATATCTACCCTGTCGACACGGGACGATCGGATGCTTTCACCTACAAGTATCGTCGTCGTCGCCTGGTACACTGGCGTCTGCCCCCGGCTGATTGCATAACCTACCCCTGCGCCGATGACGATCGACAGGATCAACAACCACCACCATCTTACGATAATGATTGTTACGCGACGCAGTTCCATAAAGTCATTCATTTTTTCCTCTTTCTAGTCGGAGCAATAGGATTCGAGTTAGCGAGCACCTAAGCTTGGAAAATATACTGTCATCCAAGCACGCCCACTCCGCTCCGTCTAAACTCCCGATGGAGTCTCAAATATCCAAGATGTACTTGCTTTCTGAAATTCTCGTTGCTCAACTGCACTTCCGCCCACTTGCTCTTCCTTCGGTTGCAGGCCGCTCACCCTGACAGGCTCGCGACCCGAACAGCGCGCCAGGGTCGTGGTTCAGAATGACAAATTAGAATACGATTTGCGCTCGGGTTCAGGCACTCTTTGAATTCCAACAGATTCCCAATGATCTAAACGTACAAGAAATTCAAACCCACTCAGACGACAGAAATCGTTGACACTTTTTTCACATTCCCTTCAATAGAAGCACAACCCCGACGGTCCGGAACAATATGTACAGATCGAGCCATAGTGACCAGTAACGCACATAGTAGAAATCATACTGCAACTTAACCAGCGCGTCATCAACTGTATTCCCGTACTCATAATTGATCTGGGCCCAGCCGGTAAGCCCCGGCTTGACCAAATGACGCATGCGATAAAACGGAATTGCCTCTTCGAGCTGTTCCACGAATTCGGGACGTTCCGGCCGTGGACCAACTATGCTCATTTCACCACGGAATACATTGAACAGTTGTGGCAGTTCATCCAACCGGGCTTTGCGCAAGAATTGACCCACCCGGGTAATGCGCGGGTCGCCTTTGGACGCCCAGCGTGCTTTGCCATCTTTCTCGGCGTTTGTAATCATGGTGCGAAACTTATAAATCATGAATAAATCACCGGCACGGCCGCACCGCACCTGGCCATAAAATACTGGACCTGGCGACTCCAGCTTGATAGCCAGTGCTACGGGTACAAGGATTAGAAGGAAAATCGGTAGCGCAAATATTAACAACGTCAGGTCCAGCAGCCGCTTGAGGCCCAGTTCGAGCCGATTAAAGACCGGACGATCCTGGATCATGTACAGCGCCCAGCTTCGATCAAGGTGTTCCACAGGCACTTTTTGGTATAGGCGTTCGTAAAATTCTGGCATCCAACTCACGCGCACACCCTTTGCCTGGCAGTCAATCAGGGATTCAAACAACCTGTCCTTGAAATTGCCGTCATTGGTTAGCACAATTTCATGGATCTTGTGCTTCTCAACCACTGATAGAAGGTCGCGTAACCGGCCCAGGTATTGCAGTTCGTCACTTTTGTTTTTTGGTTCGGTCTCGTTCACATAACCTACAACTTGATAGGTTTGATAGGACGACCAGATGCGTTTCTGGATGTCTCGCACGGTTGCCTTGGCCCGAGAACCATTACCGACAAGCAACACCCGCTGCTGGAACGCGTCCCGTTTGAAAACAACAGTATAGAAAACGCGCCAGCCTGCAACCAGAGGCACCATCAAGAGGGTCAATCCAAGATAGTAATATATTGAAAACACATTCGGAAAGAGATAAGACATTCCCGCATAGATGAGCATGGAAAGGAGAGTAGTCTGAATAATCCGCCGCGCTGTACCTTTTTTGACGTATGAAGACGGAACATGGTAGAGATCATTAAGCCAGGCCATCGCAAGCCAGACGGCTATGACAGCTGGTAACAAGTACCAGGTTGCAAGCTCATCCACTACCGTATTCAGTCCAAAATAGACACTTTTGCTCGACAGCCAAACCGTTAGGACTTGAGCCACCAGCATGCTCGCCGCATCCCCTAAACCCAGCAGGAGCCTGCGCTCTGAAAAGGGCGCCTGAAAACGACTGTAACGTCCGGTGATTCGGCCCAAAAGACTGAGCCGCGCTTTTTCGGAATCGGCCGGGGTGATCTTAAGGCCTCTGCCTGCCACCCAACTCAGGAGACGCCTCAGTGGAGCAGCGCTGGGCTGGCCTGCAGAATGTAGTTCTTTATATAGAGATTCGATCTTCCCTAGCATTCTTGGCAATGAATAGTAATCCGAGCGTTGTCGAGCAACACGCCCCATCTCATTACAAAGCGTTTCATCATTAAGTAATGCTAGAATACGCTCCGCCATTTCTTGCGGTTGGCGTGGAGTCACGAGAAAGCCAGTTTCGCCATTTACTACAACGTCGCTTGCACCATCGATATCGTTTGCAACAATCGGTTTACCCGCGCTCATAGCCTCAAGAAAAGCAAGAGGCAAACCTTCCCATAGCGAACTCATGGCCGTGATCGTCAGTATGGGCAGGATTCTGGGAACGTCATTTCTAAAACCCAACAGGAAAAACTTGTCTTCTAGGTTAAGCTCGTTGATGAGTCGCTCACAGTCAGGACGTAATGAACCATCGCCGACAACCAAAAACTGCACCTTGGGATAGCTCTTGGTTACTATGGCAGCGGCTCTGATGAGGTCCAGTGGATTCTTCTGTTCATCCAAACGACCGACCATCCCCACAAGCTTACATTCCGGATCCAAACCCAATTCCGATCGGACTTGTCGAGCATCGACATCCTGCCGAAATTTCTCCAAGTCAATGCCGTTGTTGATCAAGGTAAACTTGTCTTTCTTACCGATGCCCTGGTTCAACCCCTTCTGAATATCTGGTTCAGCTACAGTGATAATGCGGTCGGTAAATTTGGCACAGAACCGCTCCAAAGTCAGATAAAGTCTCCGAGTCCATCCGGACATTCCATCGTGCAACCCCCATCCATGAACGTGATGTATGATCACCGGAATGCCTGCTGCGAGCGCCGCGAGCCTTCCCACCACTCCGGCAACCGAGGAATGAGTATGAACAATATCATATTTGCCCTCGACCATAATACGCCGAAGGTCTGCAACGGCCTTCATATTTACGATCGGGTTTACATGGTTAATCAGACTCGGTATTACCCGCGTGGGAATGCCCAGTTCCTCTGCCAAATGCGTCATATCATTTCTGCCTGGCGGGATTGGTCCAGTTAAGAGCTGCAGATCAAACCCAGGCTGGTCTTTGAAATGGCGTGCAATATCCAGGACAACATTGGTGGCGCCGCCTGTGGCCAGTCCGGTGATAACCAGCAACACGCGCATACTTCGCGAAGCCACAAGTGGCGTATCTTTATAATGTGCACTCTGAATTGCTTTGCTAACTACTTCCATCGCTACCTCCAATTGACTCATCAAAAACAGACCTATAAATATTGGCAATAATTTTTCCGGCGTGTGATCATTGTCAGCCAGAGTTGATCGAAGCCAGCCTTGTGATATTCGGGGTTACGGAAGGAATTTCCTTTTGTAGAACTAAGGTATTTTGTGGATTTTGGTATCCCGAGCCATTTATCCGTCGGGGTATACTTTGATCTTTTTCACAGTTTCTTTCCGCCCCTGGTAGCTTGCTCATTTGTCATACATTGTTCGGATTTTGTAGGTATACCCCATGATGACGCGCTCCGCCATTCCGACATAAGCTTGTCAGTTTTATCGAACACGTTAAAGGCATTAAATATTTCGTGCCCCCTCAAATTCAGGAATGCAGGCAGGCTACAATTTCCTACGCATCACTCAATGAATTCACCGACATGACGAAATACGCTTATTAAGGTTACAGGAGAGAGTATTAAGGTTAAAGGATGGCGTATTAAGGCTGCAGGATGGCGGCTGCGGCGCGAAGATACACGAATCCATTGAAAGATTCCCCCATTGAGAACGACAATCTACAATGTATTCCAGACAGCTTTTTTGACTTCAAGAGCTGTTTTGTCAAAAGGCTGATTTGTATTGATCTTATGGACCGGTGTTTTCTCAAATTCCAGGTTGGAGCTTCGGGCATGCCGTCGACGTACGTAGTCCTCTGGTTCTTTTTTGCCGCGGGTCGCATTCCTTGAAAGTGCAACTCCCAATGGGGCGCTAAGATAGATAACCAGATCTGGAGGGGGTATCTCCCGGTACAGCCGCGCTTCAATCTGGGCTAACCGATGGCGTATGGAGTATCGCTCTGTGGAAGTGAGCAATAGAGACAATTGCGGACCATCCGGAGCACCACTTTGTGAAGACGGGTAGCGATCGCACAACACAATCGTCCCGTTCGCTGCTCGTCTGTACGCTCGAGAGAGTAACGATCGGCGATCGTAGGCCAGAAGAGCGGAACGAATCGCGAAAACGAGCGGATAGGAAGTCCGTGGCTTGTCCGATTGCTCCTCATAAAAGTATTCGGCTTCCAAACGGGTTGATCTTGAACTCGGAAATAAAGAACGCAAGGCTGGCACAAGTAAATTAGGTACCAGGGTCAACAGAGTAGATTTGGGCTTTCCAGCATGGATCTGTTCTACAGCGAAGTGCTCTCCAAGCCATTTGCCCATTTCAGCAATGAGCGTGGACTTGCCAGTTGCTTCCGGACCAACAAAAGCGATGACAGCGCCACCAGATCGGGGGATCAGCTCCTTTTGAGATCGGGTCAGGCGTCGAAGCACCATTGCTGTAAATTTCTGAACTCCGATCAGCCAGGCGCGAATCACTGAATGCCTGGCATAAATCCCAAGCTGGGAACGTAATCGAAGACCAAGAATAATTCGGCGGAAAAGAGGGGCTGGAGTCTTTAGGGCCGCAACACACTGTGAAAACAGTTCAGTGTCAAGGGATGGCAACCAGCAATTGACCAAACTTAACGTCTTGTCAATCGATTCGGTCTCCAGTAACCATACGATTTCCTGTTTCACCTCTTTCCAGTATCTGGCAAGCAATACAAGCTCAACCAGCGAGGTGTGTTTCAACATTATTCGCAATGTAAAAACTATAAGTTCTGCAGTTTTGGAAAGCACCGGGATCGAACCCTCCATACGAGTATTCTGCAATAACATTTCTTCAATGGGGAACCGATAATTTTTAGAGAGGCTGTCGCCAGTGATAACCCGAAAATAGGCATGAACATGTACCAGCACACCGTTTTCTTCATCGAGCGCAAAAAAATGCTCTATTGACGGAAAAGACTCCCCATCTTTGTTGACTGCGGGTTGGAAGCCCAGTTGACTCAGGATGGTTCTAAACAAGCTGGAATCCTGCCGATGAATAAGTAAATCGACATCCGATTGTCCTGAGAGAGATTTGGAAAGTGAAAGATTGCTTTTCCAATGGCAATACCTCAAGCCATTTGTATTCAGTTCTTCAATAAGCTTTTGAATCTTAGTCATACTCTTTTTACGTTGCCTTCCAAAGCCGGTTGATATAACGCGTTAGACAGATTTAGCGGCGCATTCATGACTGATGATAAACCTGACGATATCATCCAGCACCTTGTCATAGCCCTGATGATTGGAATCGGAATTTTCCACAATCAATAGGCGGCGCCGAATGTTGTCGGCTTCGACGAGTTCATCAAACATTTTGACTGCGCGACGGACATGTTTCTCGACCAGCCCTCGATTTCTCGATTTGATCTCTCTGGGAGGATCAGCCCGAAGCAGAGACCGTTGAACCAGGATCTCCACCGGCGCCTTGATATATATAATTATATCCGGTAATGGAACCAGGCTGGCAAACCGGGCAATTTCCTCACCTGTGTAAAGCGCGCTGCTGTAAACAAACACATTGTGTGCTGTGAGAACCGTTCCCTCGTCCACCAAAATGATTTGGTTGCGCCGGTACCGTTTGATTATCTCATATACACCGATCTTCCGCCCAAGACTTCTTAAATTATTGATCGTGAAAATTGAGAAGTTAGCCTGACGCGCCAACATTCTCAAAATAAATAAAATATAAGCTTTGTGCCGGTGCAGGGAACGGATCAGAAATGGAAACCCGGCAAATTCCTGGATTAGATTGCGGGCTGTCAGGTTAGTTACATCCCGCAAACCAAAGGGGGCCGCAACCAGCTCAAAAGACGTGGTCACATCTGACGTTTGAGCTAACCTGCGCTGAACTTCCGAAATCAGTGTTGTTTTCCCTGCTCCCGTGCTGCCGATGAACTCAACAATCATTTGAAAGTTTCTTTCACTGCTTGTACTTCAACTCTATTGACTACCGACATCTTCTTACTTTTTCCAGGAACTCAAATCGATCTGCATGCACTGTTCCAGTTCATCAAACTCGTCCTGATATGACCGACTGAGTTGTTTCTTCAATTCTTCGTCAAGTGGCTGCAGCGAGTTTCCCTTGGACAGGATTCGCTGGATGCCGAGTCGCATTACGAAATCCACAACCGGCTCCAGATTTCGCTTGCGAAGCCGGCGCCCCGTCTTCACAACAAATCCATAAAGAGATTGGTGGGTCGGTACGGTGCTCGCGTTAACTTTGCCCTTGGTGGCAGATGAGGGAAACTTATCCACAGCAATATCCAGGAAATCTGCTATGGTTTTTTTCGTTTTGAAGATATCAATAAAAACCTCTTCAAACAACAGAGCCAGGATCTGGTTCCTGTCAAAATAGCGCAAGTACCGCTTCAGATATCGGCTATAAAATCCCTTTTCCAGCGCTGCAGGCCGGGTGGCAAGAAATTCCTGAAATGAGCCTCTATAATTACGTCTCTGGACGACAAAACCATATTGTGAATACGCCCGACTAACTGGATGCCTCAACATAATGATCAATTTGCTCTTCGGCAGTGTCGTAAAAATTCGCTCCGGGCACTCCTCACAATCATAATATTGGGTTGAGATCTCTCCAATCGCCTGATATTGAGCAGCCTGTTCTACGGGACAGAAAAATTCCTCATACCAGTCAAGACCATGCTGGTAATACCGTTCGAAGAAGCGAATTTCTTTTCGACGGGTCGGCATGTATACACCTGGATGGCTGGCCAGCAATGTATGCAGCCAGGTCGTGCCACCTCGTTGTACTCCAATACCTAAAAAGGTAGGTAATGTCATCTAGCTTTCCTTCATCTGGTGGATGTAGTCTGTTATGGCAAGAGCCATTGGATTTTCGTCATGGGCAAAATTCATTACTTTTCTAAAAAGGTGAATTAGATTC
>Ga0214473_10011226_pt1 | contig 10517 bp, 9 predicted proteins | sample RVTome_7_FD_203509 | JGI IMG/M metagenome (GOLD analysis project Ga0214473, IMG submission 203509) | Soil microbial communities from uranium-contaminated site in the Upper Colorado River Basin, Wyoming, United States - RVT98D197 | ecosystem: Environmental > Terrestrial > Soil > Contaminated >... | reverse complement strand
TGGCAAAAAGAAGGGTTACTCCTGCAATCAGCGATGGCATCAGTACGGGTATCCCGATATGCCACCAAAACCGGAAAGTAGTGGCGCCCAGGCTTTGGGCTGATTCCTGCCACTCTTTCTTTATCCCTGCAAAAGCAGGGAGGATAAGCAGAACCATGAGAGGCAATTGAAAATAAATATAGGCCAATGTCAACCCGGAGAAAGAGTAAATGCTGAATGTCGGATAAAGTTCGTAATGAAAATACTGCAAAAAGAATTGAGTGATTACGCCATTCATCCCCAAAATCACGACAAAGGCAAATGCCAAAGGAGCTCCCGCAAAGTTGGTGGTGACATCGGACAGGGTAATCAAGGCATGCTGGATACGCGTCGAAGGCCAGCGATAAATCGCGTAACCAATAAATGTACCGAATATGACGCCAACAATGGCCGTCAAACCCGAAATCTTGATACTGTTCAAAAATGAATTGATATACAAAGCGTGGTTTAAATCAAGATAATGCTGGATGGTGAGTTGCCCGGTCGTTTTGTCCATGATACTTCCGCGTACCAGAAATAATATCGGCACAATTTCAAATGCCAGGCAAAAGAGCAGGAACGGAAGTAAACGCATCCAATTAGAAGTTTGACCCGTTTTTCTTTTTGAAAGCGGCATAACAGGGGATCTCTCTTTCTTATTATTTTACACCGCGTATTGGGTATGTCAATATTTTTTATTTCGTTTCATTTCGTTTGACGTTTTGTTTTATGGATGTTAGAAAGATATTTGTAATGTATTTGTGTTCTTTTCTATAACGCTCTTTAGTGCATATAGTCGGAAAATTAGGAGGTTTCAAACATGACGGCTACGAAAAAAGTCCGGATGCTGTGTTGCGCTTCATCCTTCGTCATTACGGCGTACGCCAAAGTACGCCTCATGAATGGGGACGGATTTCAAATCCGTCCCCGCGCGCGCCTTGCCTGCGGGCTTTTTTCGAAGCCGTCCCATTTTCGCGACTTTTAAAAACTTTTTGCGAGGTCGTCAAACATGAATGAAGCATTCAAACGACTGGTGGGTCGATATCCCGATCTGGAAAAATTTGAGCATGGCGTTCAGAAACTGGTGGGAGAGGGATATTTCCGGAAAGGCGCCGACATCCTGATCAACCGAACTCCTGGGCGATTGGATTTAATGGGCGGCAACGACGACTACACCGGCGGTCTGGTATTCGAAACCACAATCCGTGAAGCTACGCTGGTTGCCGTCCAGCCTCGCCCGGATCAAACCGTATGTTTTTACAATCCGGCGGTAAAGTCTCTGGGTTGGAGCGAAAGAATTGAATTCTCCCTTGCCGACCTGATGGATAATGGCAGTGTCAAACCACTGGAAGCAGTACGCGCCTGGATCAATGCGGACCCGGCGCGGGCCTGGTGCGCCTATGTCCTTGGCAATTTGTATTTTCTGATCAAACAATACCCCGGGAAGGTCAAGCACGGCTTTTCTCTCTACCTTGAATCCGATGTGCCGCTTGGCAAGGGGGTCAGCTCTTCCGCCGCTCTTGAAGTCGCCCCTATGAAGGCCATAGCGGAGATGTACGGTATTCAGGCGGCAGGCGTAGAATTAGCTTCGTGGACACAATGGGTGGAGATCGCCCTGACGCAATCCGCTTGCGGCATCATGGACCAACTAACAGTTGTGATGGGAGACGAGGGCTATTTTGTACCCATGCTCTGTCAGCCCTGCCAACCCCAACCACTGGTTAAGCTGCCCGAGAATCTGCGTCTTTGGGGCATAGACTCCGGTGTACGCCATTCGGTGGCTGGTATTGAGTATGAAGCTGCCCGCGCAGCAACCTTTATGGGATATCATTTCCTTTGTGATTGGGAAAAACTCGAACCCAAGCTGGATGAGAGCGGAGCCCTACCCCGCTGGGTGGAACCAAAATGGAACGGTTATCTGGCAAACATTTCGCCTTCCCGGTTCCGCATGCACTATGAAAACCGTCTCCCGGAAACTATCTCCGGCGAGGATTTCACCCGGATTTATCCGATTCATCTTGATCCTTTCACCCTCGTCCGTCCCGAACGGATTTATCCAGTGCGCGCGGCAACCCGCTATGCCGTGGAAGAGAACTGGCGCGTGCATAGTTTTTTCAGCCTGCTTTCCAAACCGACAACAATGATCGACAGCAACACTGGTTTTCTTCTGGGTGAACTCATGTATCTTTCGCATCTCGGTTACAGCGAGTGCGGATTAGGGTCCGAAGCCACGGATAAACTTGTTGAACTGGTACGGGAAGAGAAAGCCAACGATCTGCTGGGCGCCAAGATCACGGGTGGCGGCGCCGGCGGTACGGTAGCCATCCTTGGGTGGAATACGCCCGATGCGGAAAAAGCTTTTAAGCGCGTGCTGAATAAATACGCATCCGGAAGCAAAACAGAACCTTACGTTTTTAGCGGCTCTTCCCCGGGTAGCGATAAATTTGGCGTCCTGAGAGTCTCTTGTTCCTGACGCAAGAAGGGAAATGGTCTATTCGAGCTTGCGCCCAAGGGGGATCAACTCTCCGCTGATTCCCTCTCCCGGATCGTAATGGCAAAATCCGGGCAGATATAGAGGCACCGCAGGCAGCCGACGCATTTATCCGTATTCACGGCAACGGCCGGTTTGTAGCCGCCGGGGTTGAAATCCTCGGATTGTTTGAAGATGTCGAGGCTGCACACCTCCCGGCAGTAGCCGCAGTCCTTGCAGATGAGATCGTTGACGGCCACTTCGAATTCGCGGAGATCGCAGGAGAGGCAGCGGGATGCTTCCGCCGCGGCTGCTTTTCTCTCATAGGCCAGCTCTATGGGATCGAAGGTGGCGCGCCGCCTCTTCAGGGCAATTTTTCGGACGTCCGGTCGCGTTGTCCCTCGCGGCGCGGTCTCCGGCAGCGCCGGATTTTCATCTTCCGACAGAGCCTCCGGGATGACCCCCGTGCCGCCTAAAAACCGGTCGATGGATGCGCAGGCCAGTCTCCCCTGGGCGATGGCCTCGATGATGGTCGAGGGACCGGTCACGGCATCTCCCCCGGCAAAGACTCCCTTCTTCAGGGTGGCCAGATTGCCCTTATCCACACGCACCGTCCCGTTTCTTAGCCCTTCCAGATTTATGGAAGCGGCATCCGCGGACTGGCCGATCGCCATGATCAGGGTGTCAAAGCTCAAAGCATACTCGCTGCCGGCGATGGGAACGGGCGCCGGTCTGCCGGTTGCATCGGCATCCCCCAGTTTCATCCGGATGCAGGTCGCCTGATCTTCTCCGATCTTCACGGGCGCCGTCAGATACTCGATTCGTACGCCTTCCTCAACGGCCTCGACGATCTCCTCGCCGCTGGCCGGCATTTCCGAGCGGGTCCTGCGATAGACCTGGACCACCTCCGCACCAAGACGGATCGAGGCCCGGGCCGCATCGACGGCCGTATTGCCGCCTCCCACCACGATCACCTTCCTGCCGATGGCCGGTGTTTTTCCTTCATTGACCTGTCTTAGAAAAGAGATGCCGTCGATGACTTTCGGCGAATCCTCGCCCGGGATTCCCATCCTGGCCGGCTTCCAGGCGCCCGTCGCCGCCAGAACCGCATCAAAGCCCTTTTCCCGCAGGGCTTCCGCCGAGGAGACCGGCGTGCCTTCAATCAGATCGACCCCGCCCTCCCGGATCAACGCGATCTCCCGGTTCACGATCTCCTCGGGCAGGCGATACTCGGGAATGCCGTAACGCAGCATGCCGCCGGGCAGGGAGAGCGCTTCATAAACGGTGACACTGTGCCCCAGGACGTTCAGATAGTGGGCGGCCGTCAAGCCGCAGGGACCGGAACCGATGATGGCAACCTTCTTTCCCGTAGGCGGCCGTTTGAAGATCGCCGCCGGTCTCCGCCCGCCCTTCTCCGCGGCAACCCTTTTGAGCATCCGAATGGCGACGGCTTCATCAAACTGGATCCTCGCGCATTTTGCCTCGCAGGGATGGACGCAAGCGCAGCCGCAGACAAAGGGAAACGGTATCCGCTCCCGGATGACGGCCAGTGCCTTTTCAAAGCGTCCGTCCCTGATATGCCTGATATACCGGGGGACATCGATGCCCGCCGGACAAGCCTCCTGGCATGGGGCTGTCGACTTCTTCCTGCACTGAATGGTTCCCACGTTTGCTTTCCTTTCCGAACGATCCCTTCAATTCCGCTATATGAAGTTCATCCCGGCAGGATCTGCAGGGATGAATTTCTTCGACGGTGCATGAATCCGGCCTGGATTCATCGCTGCTCTATGGGGCTGTTGAAAAAGCCGCTGATCCAGGCTGTTCAAAAATGTCCGGATGCAAGGCCCCCGAAATCCTGAGCCGTGAGGCGTACTTGCTGGTACGTCGAACGGCGAAGGATAAGGGAAACGCAGCAGACGGACGTTTTTCAACAGCCTGCTATGGGCGCATGATGAGTTCCACTCCCCTCTGCAGCGCCTTCAGATTCAGCTCCCCGGCGTTTCCCTGGAAACGCTTCCGGATTACGCTGGCCAGGCTTTCCGTCTTCACCATCCGGCCCGCGGCCGACAGGGCCCCCAGGGCAAGGATGTTGACGGCGGCGGTGTTCCCGAGGTTGCTGGCCATTTTCGTAAAGGGATAACCGGTCAGGTTTGCCCCCGCTCTGGCCTTCGCCAGCGTAGTATCATAAAAGACGGGCGTCCCTTTTTCCGCCCAGGCCGCGTATTTTTCCAGGGCCTCCTCGGTCAGCGCTAAAATAATATCCGGTTTCTGGACCTGCTGGTAGATGATCTCCTCCTGATCGATGATCACCTCCGCCAGGGATAGACCGCCACGGCTGGCAATGCCGTAGGACTGAGTCTGGACAACAACTTTACCTTCCAACATCGCCGCTTCGCCAAGCATGATGCCGGCAAGCACCAGTCCCTGCCCGCCGGATCCGGCCAGGATGACCTCATATCTCTCTTTCTTTTCATTCATCTCGTTTCGCACCTTAGTCTGCCTTTTGGGCCATCGCCCTGACCCTGATCTCTTCATATCTCGTATTGAAATCCGGGGCATCCCGGTCCACCAGTTTCCCGATGGCGAAATGGTTTTTTTGCTCCTCGGCGCTCAATTTTCTGTACCGCTCCACGGGCAGGCCCCTTTCTTTGAACCAGTCGAGCATCTCCCGGGTCTCTTTCATTTCGTTGTTCTTGCCGAAGTGGGTGGGGCAGGGACTGAAAACTTCCACAAGAGAAAATCCTTTTTTGTTCAGGGCTTCCTTGATGAGTTCCTTGAGTTCCCATCCGTGGTAGGGAGTCTCTCTGGCCACGTAATTGGCGCCGGCGACTTCAGCCAGGGCGCAGATATCGAAACCGCGCTCCGGATTTCCCCAGGCTGTGGTGCTGGTAAAACTTCCGCCGGGCGTGGTGCCCGAGACCTGCCCTCCCGTCATGCCGAAATTGAAATTGTTGATGACGATGGCCGTCAGATCGATATTCCTTCTCGCGGCATGAATGAAGTGATTCCCGCCGATGGTGACGCTGTCCCCGTCTCCCATCAGGACCACCACATGCAGCTTCGGATTGAAGGCCTTGATCCCGGTCGCATACGCCAGGGCGCGGCCGTGCGTTGTGTGCAGGGCATTCGTCAACAGGTAATCGTCCGACTTCCCCGTGCAGCCGATCCCTGTCACGACGACGGTATCGGCGTTCCGGTAATCGAGCTCCTCGAATGCCCGCAGCATGGCCCCCAGCATCACGCCGATCCCGCAACCAGAGCACCACATGTGCGGCAACACCGAATCTTTCAGATATTTTATGCCTGTCGCGTGCGACAATTCCAACCCCCTCTGTTTTTATCTCACCAATGGTTCCGCGCCGCCGAACATCGATCACCACACAGGAAATAGGCTCCCATTGTCACCCGTCCTTTCTTTGCTTACGAGAACGTGAACCTTTTCCTGTCCCTCCTGTCTTCACCAGCCCAAGCATCTCCCTTGCCTCGGCAGGGGTGGCCGGCTCCCGACCGCACTCGCGGGCAATGCGGGCCAGACGGGCCACCAATTGAGCGTTGCTTTGGGCCAATTCGCCCCGCTTGTAGTATAGATTATCCTCCAGACCGGTGCGGGCGTGCCCGCCCATGGCGATGGCCAACATGTTCATAGGCAACTGGCGCCACCCCACCGCGCACACCGACCACAGAGACCCTGCGGGGATGCTGTCTATCAAGTGGAGCAGGGAACGTGCCGTGGCGGGGGCCCCTCCCTTAACCCCCAGGACGAACTGCCACCACAGGGGCGGTTTGATCAGACCATTCTGTATAAGTGTCAAGGCATTGCCAATCATTCCGCTGTCAAATACTTCAATTTCCGGTTTGACGTTCGCTGCCAGCATGCGCCCGGCCAGTTCCTCCAGGAAGTCCGGCGGATTCAGAAAGACGCGTTCGTTGAAGTTCATGGAGCCTGCATCCAGCGACCCCAATTCCGGCCCGGCAGTCAGGCTGTTGAAGCGCTCGCCCTCATCCACACGGCCGGCCCCGCCGCTTGTAGTGAAATTGATGAGAATATCGCACCCCTGGGCGCGGATCAGTTGCTTGACCCGCTGGAACCGCGACAGATCGCAGGTCATCTTTCCCGCCTCGTCCCGCACATGGACGTGGACGACGGCTGCCCCTTCGCGCCAACTCTCCACCGCCGCCTGGGCAATCTCCTCGGGCGTGACGGGCAGGCCGGGGTTTTGCAGCTTAGACGGCCAACTGCCGGTCGTGGCTACCGACAGGATAATTTTGTCATTGTTCATGTGGTATTCCTTAGTCTTGATAAGAACTTATTTTTGGTGGTGTGAGTATAGGGAAATGGTTTTTGTGCGTCAATATAAATAAACCACCGTTATTCCCCGGGTCTGACATGACCGGAACGGAACCGAGGTCGTCAAGATTAGGCTGTTAAGTTTGACATTCTTGTGTTGAAGGGAAGCGATAAATCTGATAGACGCCCTTATATGAACCAGAACGTTTCTTCAAGAGAACACTGCCGTTTGCGGGGAGGCTGCCCCGAAGGGGAAGCGACGGGATGAGAGCGATCTTTATCTCCGACGCTCACCTGAAAGGCGCTGAAGATGGCGGCTGTAAAAAGCTCCTGCATTTTTTCGACCATCTTCGGGAGGATGTCGTAACGGCCGGCAGGGGGGGAGGCGGCGCGACCGGGAACGGCGGACCGGTGAATCAACTCGTCATTGCGGGAGATTTATTCGATTTCTGGTTTGCGAGAGGTGATGTGATCTATCCCGGCTTCCGACCGGTGGTGGAAAGGCTCGCACTTTTGCAGCGTTCGGGAATCAGGATCAGCTTGTGTGAAGGCAACCACGATTTCTTCCTCACAGACTATTTTTCGCAGAAACTGGGTATGGAGGTCTATCCGGAGTGGGCCGAGATCGATCTTGACGGCCTGCGGATCCTCGTTTCGCACGGTGATACCGTGGACAGGGAAAATCGCCGCTACCTGGCGCTGCGGCGATTCCTGCATAGCCCCTTTTCCTTCCGGCTGCAGCGTGTGCTTCCGCTGGCGTTCCTCTGGCGGATCGCCCGGATCAGTTCGGAGATGAGCATGGGGATATCCGGGGGCGCGCAGGATCGTCTAACAGAGGTCATGTACCGTTTTTCCCTGGACAAATTTGAGGAAGGCTATGATGCCGTAATCCTGGGCCACTGTCACAAGCCGCTCATTCGTCAAGTGCAGCGCGGCGGCAGGCTCAGAACCTTCGCCACCCTGGGCGACTTGATTACCCATGATTCCTATCTGCTGTACGAAAACGGCTGCTTTACACTGAATCGCTTTTCGTCCGAGGGGCAGCATGGATGAGAGATTCATCTGCGATCGCAATCTGGGAAAACTGGCAAAGTGGTTGAGGATCCTTGGCTATGACACCCTTTATTACCGGGGGAATGCGGATCGGGATTTTCTCCGGAAAGCAGACCGGGAGGGGCGGATCGCCCTGACCAGGAAGAGGGATCTCGAACGCCGGCAACATGCTGGACGCCTCGTCGTGATCAAGGCTGATCGCGCAGACGCGCAGCTTCATGAAATCCTGGAAGTTCTGGCTCTGTCACCGGATCCGTTGAGAAGGATGAGCCGATGTCTGCGCTGCAACTCGACGCTGGAGGAGGTTGCGAAGGAAGCCGTGGAAGGCATGGTTCCCGTCTATGTTTATGAAAACTGCATGCAATTTCACAGATGTTCCCTGTGCGGGGGAATCTTCTGGCCGGGGACTCACCCCCGGCATGTCGAAGAGTATCTCAGGCGGCGCATTCCCTCTCGTCGCCTTTGATCTTTTCGATGGCGTGAGGGAGGGCGGGCAGGAGGACTTCAAGATTTTCCCGGGCCCCTTTCGGACTTCCGGGGAGGTTGATGATCAGGGTCCGGCCCCGGGTGCCGACCAGGGCGCGCGAGAGCATCGCGTGAGGGGTAATGGCCGCGCTATGACTCCGCATGGCCTCCCCCATCCCCGGAATCTCCCGTTCAATGACCTCCCGGGTGGCCTCCGGTGTCACATCCCTGGGGCTGACGCCGGTGCCGCCTGTCGTCAGGATCAGGTCCGCTTTCTCACCTTCGCTCCACTCAAGAAGAACCCGGCGGATCATCTCCTTTTCGTCGGGCACAATCCGCCGAGCGACAATTTCCATCCCCAGCCCTTCGATCATTCCGGAGATTTCCGGACCGCTCTGATCCTCGCGTTCGCCGCGGGCGCCGCGGTCGCTGACGGTGATGATGACGGCCCTGAAACCCACGTTAATCCTCCGCTTCCCTCTTTGATTCGGCGATGATCTTCTCAGAGATGTAGGAGGGAACCTCCTCGTAATGGGAGTGTTCGCTGGTAAACGTTCCGCGTCCGCTCGTCATCGAACGGAGATCGGGGGCGTATTTCAGAATCTCGGCGAGAGGGACCTGTCCCTTGATGATCTGGTGGTGACCGATGGAATCCATCCCCAGGACCTTCCCGCGGCGGCTGTTCAGATCGCCGATGACGTCGCCCATGTACTCGTCGGGGATTTCGATCATGATATTGACGATAGGTTCGAGAAGGGTGGGCTGACATTCGAGGACCCCCTTTTTGAAACCGAGGGAGCCCGCGATTTTGAAGGCCATTTCGGACGAATCGACGGTATGATAGGAGCCGTCCACGAGGGAGACCCTGAGATCGACAACCGGATAACCCGCCAAAACGCCCTCCGCCATGGCCTCCACAATGCCCTTCTCCACAGCCGGCCGGTACTGCTGGGGAATAACGCCGCCTACGATCCTGTCGGCGAACTCAAAGCCGCCTCCTCTCGGGAGCGGCTCGATCTCCAGCCAGGTATCACCGAACTGACCGCGGCCACCGGACTGTTTCTTGTAACGCCCCTGAATGGTGGTCTTTCCCTTGATCGTCTCCTTGTAGGGGACCTTCGGGGTCTTCAGATTCACCTCGAGACCGAATTTCCGTTTCATCTTTTCGACGGTGACCTCGATATGAACCTGTCCCAGGCCGGAGAGGATCATCTCCCTGGTCTGGTCATCCCGGTGGAATGACAGGGTGGGATCCTCATCGGTCAGGCGGTGGATGGAGGAGACGAGCTTGTCTTCATCGCCGCGTGTTTTCGGTTCCACGGCAAAGGAGATGATCGCCGGGGGCGGTTCGACCCTGGCAAAGACAATAGGAGTTTTTTCCGTGCAGAGGGTATCGCCGGTTGCCGTTTCCTTCAGTTTGGCGATGGCTGCGATGTCGCCGGGGATGAGGGTTTCAACCGGTTTCTGGATTTTCCCCTCCAGGAAGAAGAGATTCCCGATCCGCTCGGTGGACTTCCGGGAGGCGTTGAAGACGCTGGAGTCGGAGCTGAGAGTGCCGGAATAGACACGGAAGAGGGTGAGACGCCCCGCATAGGGATCGGCTATGGTCTTGAAAACGAGGGCCGAAAACGGCGCCGACTCTTCCGGCATCCGGATTTCATCCTCTTCGCTTCCCGGCTTCTTTCCGGCTTTACCGCCGGGGTCGACTGGTGACGGGAAGTACTGTACAATCGTGTCCAACAGGGATGATATCCCGATGTGTTTCATAGCCGAACCGCAGGCGACGGGGGTCAGCAAGCCGGCCAAGACCCCTTTCCGCAGACCCGCCTGCAGATCTTCGGCGCTCAGTTCGCCCCCTTCCAGGTATTTATTCATCAGCCCATCGTCCGTTTCGGCGATATCTTCCACCAGGATGTCCCGGCATTTCTTGACCTCCTCAGCCATATCGGCCGGAATATCGATCGATTTGGCCGTTTTCTTCTGGTTGTCGAAAACGAGGGCCTTCATGGCGATCAGATCCACCACCCCGGCAAAGGAGTCCTCGGCGCCGATGGGAAGAGAAACGATCGTGATCTTCTCCCTCAGCCGCTTCCGGATGCTCTCCACCGCCTTGCCGAAATCGGCCCGTTCCCGATCCATTCGGCTGACGAACAGGAGGCGGGGAAGCTTGAATTCGTCGGCATATTCCCAGACTTTTTCAGTCTGATATTCGACACCCCCTAC
>Ga0214473_10011225_pt1 | contig 10518 bp, 9 predicted proteins | sample RVTome_7_FD_203509 | JGI IMG/M metagenome (GOLD analysis project Ga0214473, IMG submission 203509) | Soil microbial communities from uranium-contaminated site in the Upper Colorado River Basin, Wyoming, United States - RVT98D197 | ecosystem: Environmental > Terrestrial > Soil > Contaminated >... | reverse complement strand
TCGGCCATTTGTTCGATACCAAGAAAGCACCTTGCGGGCAAATAAGCGCTTGGACTCAGTAGAATCAAGACCAGGCATCAAGGTGGGCCCCCTTTCCCCTATGAAGTCCTGGCAGGTAAAATGGATCAGTCGAGCAGGGCCTGGCCATCCCTTATCGCTTAGGAGTAACACAGCCTTCTGTCCGCGACAAGGGATTTTTGAGATTTTCCCCGAGGCCTCGCTCCCCAAAATTGTCTTGACAGGGGCGAAGTCGAATGATAGTTAGCCGGCCGTGCCTCCCGGTTGCTTGGGGAGGCGGGATGCGAGGTGAGGTAAGGTTTTTGAGGCGTAGGGGGGAGGAAGGGCATGGCCGTTTCCGTCCTTATCGCCCCTTCCTTCCATAAACTGACCGGCGGTCGGGGAAGGGTGGAAGTAGAGGGAAAGGACATGGCGGAGTTGATTGAAGCCCTGGAATCTCGGTTTCCGGGGATGAAGGCTTCCCTCCTCAACGAACGGGGACAGGTCTTCCGCCACCTCAACATCTACCTGAACGAGACGGATATCGAGGCCCTGGATGGACTCGCCACCTCTCTTCGCCCGGGGGATCAGGTGGCAATCGTCCCCGCCATCGCAGGGGGCAGCTGAGGATGAAGCCTATGGAGAATAATGGGAAAAAGGAAAGGGAAGCCGAGGAGGAGGGGGTGAGCCAAGCGCAGCCGGTGCGCTTGACCTCTTTCTCCCATGGGGCGGGGTGAGCTTGTAAGGTCAATCCCTCCGACCTGGCGCAGGTCTTGCGCCTCATCCCCTCCGCTTGCGATGCAAGGCTCCTGGTGGGCTCGAACACCCTGGACGACGCTGCAGTCTACCTGTTGCGTGAAGGTCTGGCCTTGGTCCAGACCGTCGATTTCTTTACCCCGGTGGTGGACGATCCCTATTCATTTGGGGCCATCGCCGTCGCCAATGCGTTGAGCGATGTCTATGCGATGGGGGGAACGCCCCTGACGGCGCTCAATATCGTGGCTTTCCCTTCCCGCCAGCTCCCCTTGGAGATCCTGGTGGAGATCCTGAAAGGCGGGGCGGCCAAGGCAGAGGAGGCCGGGGTTTGCATCGTAGGGGGACACACCATCGACGATCCTGAGCCCAAGTATGGCCTGGCGGTGACCGGCTTGGTCGATCCTCAGCGAGTGGTGACCAACAGTGGGGCAAAGGCGGGATGCCTTTTAGTCCTGACCAAGCCGCTGGGCATAGGGATTATCACCACCGCAATCAAGAGGAGACTGGCCTCCGCGCAACTGATCGCTGAGGTGACCAGGGTGATGGCCGCCTTGAATAGGGGGGCTGCAGAGGCCATGTTGGAGGTAGGGGTGGATGCCTGCACCGATGTCACTGGCTTCGGGCTTTTGGGGCACCTCTGGGAGTTGACGCGCGCCAGCGGCGTCGGGGCCAGGGTGTATTTGAATAAGGTTCCGGTGATGGGAGAGGCTTGGGGGTTGGTCCGGGAGGGGGTTGTCCCCGGCGGCACCCGGGCGAACCATCAATTCCTGCAGGAAGGAGTGATTTGGGAGGATATCTCCCCGGAGGAGCAGCTTCTTCTCTGCGATGCCCAGACCTCGGGGGGCCTCCTTATTGCCGTTCCTCCTGAAAAATCTGGACAACTGCTGCAGGGGTTGCGTAGGGAGGAGGCGTTAGCAGCGGCCGTGATCGGGGAGATCACCTCCGATGATCCTCCCCATATCAGGGTGAAGAGGTGAAGATGCTATTGCTCCCCGGTAAGTTCCATCAGGCGATGATTGCGCATGCCCGAACTACCTTCCCAAATGAGGCCTGCGGCATCCTGGCGGGGACCGAGGAGAAGTTGGAGGAGATCTACCGGGCTTCCAATCAGGAGGCAAGCCCGGTCCATTATCTGCTGGATCCGACCGAGCAATTCCGCATCTTCCAGGAGATCGAGGAGAGGGGCTGGAGGATGCGGGGGATCTACCATTCCCATGTAAAGGCGGCCGCCTTTCCCTCCCGGGAGGATATCGAGATGGCCTTTTATCCCGATGTGCTCTACCTCATCCTCTCCCTGCGCGATTGGCAGCACCCAGAGTTGAGAGGGTTCTGGATCCAGGGGGGAGAGGTACAGGAGGAGGGGGTGGAGGTCTTACAGGATGATACCTGAGGGGAAGCCTCAAGATCGCTCGGAGGTGGGTCGGAAGGGAACTTTCCGCCGGAGGGGATTCAATGGAATGGCTTGCATGGCCCCTCTCTCAAAAACTGAAGCCCGGCGATGCCCTTTCCCTTAGTGACTCGGGGAACGCTCTGCAGTCCGATGCTCTCCCAGCTTCAAGTTGAGGACTGAACCTTATGTAAAGCGCTAAAAAAAAAGTGTTTTTGGCTTGACAAGGAAAAGGGGCTATGCTTAAATCATCACTTGCCCCTATTTTCTTTAGTTGGGAGGTTAATTTTCGCTTGAAACTCGTGGTTTGCATTAAGTCCGTTCCTGATACTGCCTCTTCCATCCGCATCAAGCCGGATTCCCCCTCCGTCAATGGAGAGGGCCTCACCTTTGTGATGAATCCTTACGACGAATATGCGGTGGAAGAGGCCCTGCGTATCAAGGAGAAACAGGCCTCCGCCGAGATCACGGCGATCTCCCTGGGAGGGATTGCCGCAAAGGAGGCGCTGCGGACTGCCCTTTCCATGGGGGTCGATCAGGCAATCCACCTGACTGACCCCAGTTTCGATGAATTGGATAGCCAAGGAATCGCGAGGATTCTGGCAAAGGCCGTTTCCAGCCTGGGATTCGATCTCATCCTGTGTGGGAAGCAGGCCGTGGACCTGGACTCTGCCCAGGTAGGTCCTGCCCTGGCCGAGATCCTGGATCTCCCTCAGATTGGGGTAGTCACCAAATTGGAATTCGATGGTCAAGGTCGTCACCTCCGTGGCCACCGCCAGATTGAGGGGGGGACCGAGATCGTTGAATGTCCCATCCCCTGCGTGATCACCGCGCAGAAAGGGTTGAATGAGCCAAGATACCCCTCCCTGAAGGGGATCCTAATGGCGAAGAAAAGAGAGATACCGGAATGGAACGGCTCCCAACTGAAGCTGGGAGAGGAAGAGGCAGCAGGGGGGCCCGGTAAGGTAAACATTATCTCTTTGAAGAACCCCTCCCTCAGGTCGCCTGGTCGGATCCTGCAAGGGGATAGTGAGCAAAAGGTTAAGGAGCTGGTGCAGCTTCTGCGGGAAGAGGCGAAGGTTTTTTGAGGCGAAGGCCCCGGCATTAGTTGACAGGATAAAGGGCATGGGTTCAGATATCTGGATCGTAGGGGAGCAGCGAGAAGGACATCTGCGGCGAATTACCCTGGAGCTTTTGAGCGAGGGACGCCGTTTGGCAGATTTGATCCAGGGGAAGTTGTGGGCAGTGATGCTGGGGGAGGGCCTTTCCTGCCATACAGAAACCCTGACTCACTTCGGGGCGGATCGAGTCATCTTGTTGTCAGATCCCCGTTTCTCCTCTTATGAGGGAGGGGCTTATGCGCGAGCCCTGTCTATGCTCCTTTCCTCAAATCCCCCCGCGATCCTCTTGATGGGGGCTACCTCGTTGGGGAAGGACCTCGCGCCGCGTTTGGCGGCCCGCATGGGTCTAGGTTTGGCATCGGACTGCATCTCTTTCGCCCTGGGAAAAGGTGCCGAGTTGACCGCTATTCGCCCCATCTATGCCGGCAAGGCCCTGGCGACCGTGAAATGGGAGGGGAGGAAGCCCTGGGTGGCCACCTTGAGGCCCAATGTCACCTCCCTTCCCGAACCCGATCTTTCCCGATCTGCGGAGGTAGAGGAGCCCAAGCTGGAGTTGGGGCCAGAAGCCTGGAAGAGTAGGGTGCTCGAGGTGGTGCGGGACGCGACCGCCACCCTCGACTTGACTGAGGCGGAGATTATCGTCTCCGGGGGACGGGGCATGAAGGGACCTGAGAATTTTACGCTCCTGGAGGATCTGGCCAGGGTGTTAAACGGTGCAGTGGGGGCCTCGCGGGCCGCAGTGGATGCCGGCTGGAGAGGGCATCAGAGTCAAGTCGGACAGACCGGAAAGGTGGTCTCCCCCGAGCTCTATATTGCCTGTGGCATCTCCGGCTCGGTACAACACCTGGCCGGGATCTCTTCGGCGAAGTTCATCGTGGCGATCAATAAGGATTCAGAAGCCCCGATCTTCAAGGTTGCCGATTACGGAATCGTGGATGATCTCTTTACGACCATACCGCTGCTAACTCAGGAGTTTAAAAGGCTGCTCGACACTCATTGATCGGAATTTGATCGGGAATTTTTCCGTGATAAGAGAATGGGCCTCTTACAAGCGAGGGAGTCGTCGAGGCCTCCAGTGCGGGCCTCCGCATGGAGAGGACGATTGCAGCCCGGTAAGCAATTCCCCCCAATCAGACTACTCATCCAGGTCCTGTCCTGCAAGAAGATTTGCGGCTCTTTTTCCCTTCAATCTTTCCTTCTCCAGTTTATCTCTCCCATACATTTCCGGTATTTCTCGAAAGAAACTTCATCCTTTGTACGGTGCTCCTCTCGTTTTTCCGCAGCACCGATCTGCGCTTACCACGCTCTGGTTTCGCGCTGGGGGCTAAGGAGAATCCGAGGGGCAGGTGGGGTATTGCCCCAAGAGGAGGGGGTTTTATTGCCAGTAAGGAGAAGAGTGGTCATTACCGGTCTGGGGGTGATTGCCCCGAATGGCATCGGCAAAGAGGCCTTTTGGAAGGCGATCACCGAAGGAAAGTCAGGAATCGGGCGGATTACGCGGTTCGATGCCAGCGAGTTTCCAAGCCAGATTGCAGGAGAGGTCCGCGATTTCGATCCTTCGCAGTTTCTGGAGGCCAAAGAAGCCAGGAGGCTCGACCGCTTCTCCCAACTGGGGATTGTTGCCTCCTTCATGGCGGTAAATGACGCGGGCCTCAGCCTGGAGAAGGAAGACCGGCACCGAATAGGGGTATTCCTCGGGGCGGCCGCTGCGGGGTTGGGATACGCCCAAGCCCAATATGATACCTTTCGAGAGAAGGGGTTTCGCCGCATCAATCCTCACATCATTTACGCGGCTTTCAGCGACGCCTGTGCTGGGAGTATCTCCCTCAACCTGGGGCTTAAGGGGCCAAGCACCACAGTTGCCGCTGCCTGTGCATCGGGCGCGGCCTCTATCGGGTTGGGCTTTCACGCGATCCGTAATGGAGAAGCGGACGCGGTTCTCGCGGGAGGGGCCGATGCCCCGATTACCTCCATGATCCTGGCGAGCTATTGTGCAGCCAATGCCCTTTCCACCCGCAACGGAGAGCCTCAAAAGGCCTCTCGCCCCTTTTGCATCGATCGGGATGGCTTTGTGCTGGCTGAAGGGGCAGGTATTCTGGTTTTGGAAGACCTGGATCGAGCCCATAAAAGGGGGGCGCACATCTACGCCGAGGTCTGCGGCTTTGGAATGACCTGCGATTCCTACCATATGACCCAATCTGCCCCAGAGGGGGAAGAGGCGGCAAGGGCCTTGCGACTCGCCCTGAGGGAGGCCCAGATAGATCCACGGGCGATTGATTATGTGAGTGCCCACGGCACCTCCACCCCCATCAATGACCGGGTGGAGACCATGGTCATCAAGAAGGTCTTTGGCGATCATGCCTACAACCTGTCGGTGAGTTCCATCAAATCCATGATCGGCCACAGTCATGGGGGGTGTGGTGCCATTGAGACAATTTCCTGTGCCCTGGCGATCGAGAACCAGACGATCCCGCCTACCATCAATTACGACGCACCAGACCCAGAATGCGATCTGGATTATGTGCCCAATCGTTGCCGTCCGGGCAGGGTCAATGTAGTCATGAAGAGCTCCTTCGGTTTCGGGGGCAAGAATGTGGCTCTGGTGGTGAAGAGGTTCAATGGCTCTTGATAGGTGGGGTGCGAGGGATGGATCAAGAGTGCGATCGACGCCACCGGCTGCAGGGTGATTCCACTAAGAGGTGGTAGGGGCGGGCTACCAGTGCGGGCGGTGGTTGCAGGGGCTACAGGTTTTCTGGGCGGATATTTGCTTGAAGCCTTGATTGACTCCGGCATTGAGCCGGTGGCCCTGGTTCGTGAAGGGAGCGATCATCGTCTGGTGAATCGCCTCGGGGTGGAGAAGAGGTTCGGCGACCTTTTAGATCTGAATTCCTTGAATCAAGCCCTCCGGGGAGGAGAGATCCTCTTCAACGCCGCCGGGAAGGTGGCGGATTGGGGGAGTTGGAAGGAGTTTCTTGATCTCAACAGGGGGGGCACCGCCCATCTTCTGGCTGCGGCGATCAGAAACCGCGTTAGACGATTTGTGCAGGTCAGCTCGGTCTCCGCTTATGGGATGCGATTTTTGGATTCCCGGCTGCTGGTTGAGGAGACTCCCTTTCGTCCCAGCCCCGTGGGGCGAGACTTCTACTGCAGGAGCAAATACCTGGCCGAGCAGGAGGTGAAGTCCGCCTCCCGGGAAGGGGGGATCGAATTTGTCATCCTCCGCCCCGGCATCATTCTGGGGGAAAGGGACTCCTCCGTAACGCGAAGGATTTCTTCTTTGGCCCAAAGACAGGAGAGGGTTTTGAATGTGGGGGGCCTGAAGGAGAAGATTCAGCTCAATCATGCCCGGGATGTGGCGCGGGCCGTTGTACTCGCTGGCCTCCATGGGCCGACCAATGAAATCTATAACGTCTCCTGCCCTCCTGAGATCAGCAAGTTCGAGTTTTGGACGCGGGCCTTAAAGGCACTCCACCTGCAGAAGGAGATCCGGGAGATCTCCTATCCCCTCGGATTGGCAGCCGGCTGGATGTTCGAGCAGGCCCATCGTTTGTGGGGCAAGAGGGGAGCCCCGGAGATTACCCTCTGGTCGGTCTATCTCATGGGTAACCGAAACCTCATTGATAGCTCGAAAATCTTCAGCTTAGGTTGGAGGCCCCAGGAGGATATCGCTCGGACCGTTGAGAACTCCTTCCGTCAATATGTGTACACCCCCAATGGGTAGAAAGCGGGAATAGGGAAATGGCAGGACTCTTAAGGGCCTTACGGGTTTTGGGGCCCTCTCACCTTAGGAAACTGAAAAAGGCGCAGGTCCTGGGGACACCGATCGAGCGCGGATTTTTCGCCACCCGCGTCATTCAAGCCCTCTTCAATGTCGGTTTTTTGGATGAGCTCGCCAAGGGGAACGGCGTCTTCCTCCAGGACTTTGCCCAACAGAACCACCTGGATCTTCGAATCCTGAGGCTGCTGGCGGACTACCTTTACGCCCTCGGTTTCTTAGAAAGGGAACAAGATCGTTACTCCCTGGGTGGGAAGGGGAAAACCTTGGTCGAGACCTTGAGGGGAACCTTCGACATCCTCTACGCCTATGAGGACCTCTTTCATAACCTGGAGGCCATGTTGAAGAAGGAGAAGGCCTATGGACGGGAGGTGAAGCGGAGACCCGAATTTGTGGGAAAGGGAAGCGGGCAGAGCGCGAAGCTATTGCCCTTCCCCATGGCGGCAGACCTGGTCAAGAGGAATGGCTTTGTCAAGGTCCTGGATCTGGGGTGTGGGGATGGGGAATTTTTGATCAGCCTCTGCCGTGGCGGCCAGGCCTTCCGGGGTTACGGGGTCGATCTCTCTCCGGAGGTGGTGGCCTTGACCGAGAGGCGCCTGCTGCAGGAGGGTCTGGAGGATCGGGTCAAGGTCATGGTCGGAGATATCTTTAATCTCCAGAGCATTCGCGACCAAATGGGCTTGCCGGATGCGGCCACCCTCTTCTATGTGCTGCACGAGTTCTTCTGGGGGGGACGGCAGACCGTTTTGGATCTATTGAGGGATTTCCGAAAGGTCTTCCCCGGTGTCCCGCTCATCGTCTGCGAGATTACCCAGCTTCAGCCCGAGGATTTCCGCAAGAGGCCGACCATTATCCTGGAGCACCATCTCTTTCATGATCTCTCACAGCAGGGTTCAATCCCCCGGGAGGAATGGAAGCGCATCTTTTCCGAATCGGGATTGCGCCTGGTCGAGGAACTGCGCCTGGACTTCTCCGAGATGAGCATCTTTCATCTGCAATAAGAGATGTCGGCGGATATCCGGGAGGGGGTGCCAATGCACCTGTTTACCATCTTTTTCCTGATCTATTTTGCCACGGTGACCATCATCAAGGCCTCGGTCTTCCGAATCCATGGAGAAGGGGGGGGAAACTTGCGGGATAACTGGACCTTTCCCACCACCTTCGCCTCCTATCTGGTCGTCGTGATGGGCTCCTTGGCCGAGTTCTTTCTGCGCAACCCCCAGGTCAATCTGTGGGTCTCCCTGCTGGGCTATCTTCTGGCGACGGCAGGGGTGGTGATTACCCGGCGCTGTGTCTTCGCCCTCGGACGGTGGTGGAGCGTCAGGATCGAGACCAAGAAGGACCATCAGGTGGTTCGGGAGGGGCCGTACCGGGTTTCGAGGCACCCCTACTATCTGGCCACACTGCTGGAATTGGGAGGCCTCTGCCTGATTCTCAATTCCTATCGCACATTCCTGTATCTCGCTCTGATCCATCTCCCGCTGGTCGTCGCCCGCATCACCTCGGAGGAGAGGATTTTGACTGCCTCGCTGGGGACCCCCTACCTGGAATATAAGAGGAGCGTTCGGGTGTTGCCCTTTCCCTGTGATTGAGGGGACAAGAGATGTCGGAATCGGGGAATAAATCATGAATGTCTACAGCCTGGGAGCCCTGATCAACTCCATCACCAGCCTGGGCCTGGGGATACTCGTTTACGTCAAACACCGGGAGAATCTGGTTAATCGATCCTTCCTCCGCATTATGGTGGCGGTGTCCCTGTGGAGCCTGGGCGTGTTCGGGGCGACCACCGCCCCCCAGGAGTGGCAGGCCATGTGGTGGTCGCGCATCCTCCACTTGGGGTCCATCCCCATCCCCGTCCTCTTTCTCAGCTTTGTCTTTTTCGTCTTGAACAAGGGAGAAGAGAAGTGGAAGATCCTGATCCCGGGATGGGGAGTGACCTTCGTGTTCCTGGCCCTGAATTTCACCCCCTGGTTCATCCGTCGGATGGAGCCGGCATTGAATTTCCGGTTTTACCCCCACGCCGGTCGGATCTATCCCCTCTTCGCGATCTATTTCCTGGTCGTTGCCTCCTATGGGCTCTTCCTCTTGCTGAGAGGGTACCGGCAGGCCTCGGGCTTGAAGAGAAACCAGCTCCAGTACCTGTTCTGGTCCTGGTTGATCGGTTTTGTCGGGGGAACCTTCACCTTTTTCCCGGCCATGGACATCGATATTGCGCCCTGGGGGATCTATCTCTTTCCCGTCGCCCTAAGCGCCGAGGCGTATGCGATTGTGAAATATCGAAGCATGGATATCAACATCGTGTTTCGCCGGGGCATGGTCTATTCCATCCTGGTCTGTCTGCTCACCGCCGTATTTCTTATCTGTCTGCTCAGCTTCGAGAAGCTCTTCCGGAGCTATGTCGGCTATTCCTCCATGGTGGGCACTGCGATTGCCGCCTTGATTCTGGCCATCGTATTTCAGCCCCTCAAAGACAAGGTTCAGGCCTGGGTCGATCGATTCTTTTTCAAGGGCGCCTACGATTATTACAACACCTTGAAGAAGACGAGTGAGGCGATGACCTCCATCCTGGATCTGGAGAAGCTGATCGATCATCTCTTATCTCCCATCACTGTGGATATGAAGGTCGAAGGCGGCTCGCTCCTCTTGAGGAATAGAGAGCGGCCCGGCCCTTATTTGTCGACCCATCGCTTTTTCGGTCGACAGGAGGAGGGCGAGCGAGGTTCCCTTTTGCCCGAGGATTCGGCCATCGTCAGCAGGCTGAAACGGAGCCCCGGCGCGCTGATGCGCGAGGGGATCAAGGACCATCTCCCTCCCCAGGAGGCAGAGGAGATATCTCAGGAGATGTCCCAGTTGGAGGCTGACTTGGCGATTCCGGTGGTCTTGCAGAGGGAATTGCTGGCCATCCTGCTCCTGGGACCCAAGCTCTCCGGGGACCCATTTTCCGAGGAGGACCTGCAATTGCTCTCTGCCCTGGCGAACCAGGCAGCCGTGGCCATCAAGAATGCCCAGCTCTACGATGAGGTGGCAAGCATTAAAGAGTATTTGGAGAATATTCTTCGCAACCTGGAGAGTGGAGTCATCACCGTGGATCAGGAGGGAAGGATTACCACCTTCAATCGAGCCGCCGAGAAGATGATCCAGTGGAAGGCCTCGGAGACCATGAGCCGAGATTGCCAGATCCTGGAGCCCAAATTGGCCCAGCTCTTGCTTTCCACTCTGTCGAATCAAAAGGGCAGGTCCGGGGTGGAGATGACCCTTCACACCAAGGAGGGAAAGCCCCTCCCGGTGGGGGTCAGCACCTCCCTCCTGCAAAGCCAACAGGGGAACCTGCTGGGCGCCATTGCCCTCTTCAGCGATCTGACGGAGGTGAAAGAGCTGGAGCGGGAGAAGTGGAAGGCAGAGAAGCTGGCCTATATCGGCACCCTTGCGGCGAGCATCGCCCACGAGATCAAAAACCCCTTGGTCTCGATCAAGACCTTGGC
>Ga0214473_10011224_pt1 | contig 10518 bp, 8 predicted proteins | sample RVTome_7_FD_203509 | JGI IMG/M metagenome (GOLD analysis project Ga0214473, IMG submission 203509) | Soil microbial communities from uranium-contaminated site in the Upper Colorado River Basin, Wyoming, United States - RVT98D197 | ecosystem: Environmental > Terrestrial > Soil > Contaminated >... | reverse complement strand
TGACGCCCAGCTCGCGCGCGAAGCGCCGCACGGAGGGGCTCGCGTGTGCCTGCGCAAATCCCCCCGCTTCGCCTCGCCCAAATCCCCCCGCTTCGCCTCCCCCCTTTGTCAAAGGGGGGCCTGGGAGCGCTGTGTCTCCCCCCTTTAGCAAAGGGGGGCTGGGGGGGATTTCGAGCGCCGGTGCCGCGGCGCGAAGCGCGGGTTGTGGCGCGGGAGCCTGCTCTCGTGCAGCCGGCTTCGCCGCCACCCCCCCTTCCATCCCCCCCTTGATAAGAGGGGGAGTTAGGGGGGGTTCGAGTGTGAGAACGAGCGAACCCTCGGAAACCTTGTCGCCCACCTTGACTCTGAGCTCCTTCACCACGCCGGTGGCGGGCGAAGGCACATCCATCGTCGCCTTGTCGGACTCGAGCGTGATCAGCGAGTCCTCGGGCTTGACCGCATCGCCCGGCTTGACGAAGATCTCGATCACCGGCACATCCTTGAAGCCGCCGATGTCGGGGATTTTGACTTCGATCACGTCGCTCATGCGAGAACGGGTGGCTCGTCTCTCGTTTTTCGTTTCTCGTGCGCGGACGGCGTCAACGGCTCCGCCGGACGCTGTCGATGTTACCAGTCACGAGGAACGAGGAACGAGTCACTCTTTTTAGACCCTGGCGGGATTCGGCTTCTCGGGGTCCACGCCGTACTTGCGGATCGCTTCGACCACTTTCTTCTGCGGCAGCGCCTCCTGGTCGGCGAGCGCCTTCAGCGCCGCGACCGCGACGTAGCGCCGGTCCACCTCGAAGAAGCCGCGCAACGCCCGCCGCGTGTCGGAGCGGCCAAAGCCGTCGGTGCCGAGCACGCTGTAACGCGCCGGCTGCGGCAGGTAGGCGCGGATCTGGTCCGCGAATACCTTCATGTAATCGGTCGCTGCGATCACCGGGCCCGCGTGGTCCCTCAGGCATTGCTCGAGAAAGGAGTGCTTCGGCTCGGCTTCGGGGTGGAGCAGGTTCCAGCGGGCGGTTTCCATGCCGTCGCGCCGCAACTCGTTGAAGCTGGTGACGCTCCAGATGTCGGCTGACACGCCGAAATCCTTCTCCAGCATGTCGGCCGCGGCCATCACCTCGCGCAGGATGGTGCCGCAGCCCATGAGCTGGACCTTGAGTTTCCCCTTTGCCGCCTTCCCCTTGGTGAGCCGGTACATGCCCCGGAGTATGTCCTGCTCGATGCCCTGCGGCATCGCGGGATGCGCGTAGTTCTCGTTCATCACCGTGATGTAGTAGTAAACATCTTCCTGGTCCCGGACCATGCGGCGCAGCCCGTCCTGAATGATGACCGCCAGCTCGTACGCGAAAGTCGGGTCGTAGGACACACAGTTCGGAATGGTGGAAGCGAGCAGGTGGCTGTGCCCGTCCTCGTGCTGCAGCCCCTCGCCATTCAGGGTGGTGCGGCCCGCGGTGCCGCCGAGCAGGAAGCCGCGTGCGCGCATATCGCCGGCGGCCCACGCCAGGTCGCCCACGCGCTGGAAGCCGAACATCGAGTAGAAGATGTAGAACGGGATCATCGGCTGGTTGTGCGTGCTGTAGGAGGTCGCCGCCGCGATCCAGGAACACATCGCCCCCGCCTCGCAGATACCTTCCTGCAGGATCTGCCCGTTCTTGTCCTCCTTGTAGAACATGAGCTGGTCGGCGTCCTGCGGCGTGTAGAGCTGGCCGACGTGGGAATAGATGCCGAGCTGGCGGAACATTCCCTCCATGCCGAAGGTGCGCGATTCATCCGGCACGATCGGCACCACCAGTTTTCCGATGGCCTTGTCGCGCACGAGGGTATTGAGGATGCGCACGAAAGCCATCGTGGTGGAGATCTCCCGGCCTTCGGTTCCTTTCAGCTGGGCCTCGAACGCCGCGAGCGCCGGCACCTGGAGCGGCTCGCTCTTCCGGCGCCGGGCGGGGACGCTGCCCCCCATCGCCGCGATCCGCTCGCGCAGATACTTCATTTCCGGGCTGTCGTCGGGCGGACGGTAGAACGGCACGTCCTCGAGCTTGTCATCGGGAATCGGCACGGCGAAGCGGTCGCGGAAGGCCTTGATCGAGGCCGTACCCATTTTCTTCTGCTGGTGCGTGATGTTCTGGCCTTCGCCCGACTCGCCCATGCCGTAGCCCTTCACGGTCTTGGCGAGGATCACGGTGGGCTCGTCCTTGTGCTTCATCGCCGCCGCGTACGCCGCGTAAACCTTGTGGGGATCATGCCCGCCGCGGTTCAGCCGCCAGATGTCGTCGTCGCTCATGTGCGCGACCATGTCGAGCAACTCGGGGTACTTGCCGAAGAAGTGCTTGCGCACGAACGCGCCGTCCTGCGACTTGAACGTCTGGTACTCGCCGTCCACGCACTCCTCCATGCGCCGCAGCAGGATGCCGGTCTTGTCGCGCATGAACAGCGGTTCCCAGTACGAGCCCCAGATCACCTTGATCACGTTCCAGCCCGCGCCGCGGAACGCCGCCTCCAGCTCCTGGATGATCTTGCCGTTGCCGCGCACCGGGCCGTCGAGCCGCTGCAGGTTGCAGTTCACGACGAAGATCAAGTTGTCGAGGCGCTCGCGCCCCGCGAGCGAGATCGCGCCGAGCGACTCCGGCTCGTCCATCTCGCCATCGCCGCAGAAGCACCACACCTTGCGCCCCTGGGGAGAGAGGATGCCGCGGTCCTTGAGGTAGCGCATGAAGCGGGCCTGGTAGATCGCCATGATGGGGCCGAGCCCCATGGACACCGTCGGAAACTGCCAGAAGTCCGGCATCAGCCAGGGGTGCGGGTAGGAGGACAATCCCTTGCCGCCAACCTCCTGGCGGAAATGCTTCAACTGCTCCTCGGTGATGCGGCCTTCGAGATAGGCGCGCGCGTAAATGCCCGGCGCGGAGTGGCCCTGGAAATAGACGAGGTCGCCGCCGAAGCTGTCGTTCCAGGCGCGGAAGAAATGGTTGAAGCCGACGTCGTAGAGCGTGGCAGCCGAGGCGAAACTCGCGATGTGGCCGCCCAGTTCGGAGGATTCCCTGTTGGCGCGCAACACCATCGCCATCGCGTTCCAGCGCACCAGCGAGTGGATTTTGTGCTCGAGCTCGGCGTCCCCCGGCGAGCGCTCCTCCTGCGTGTGTGGAATCGTGTTCAGGTACGCCGTGTTGGCGTTGTACGGGATGTAGGCGCCATGGCTCCGCGCCTTCCCGACGAGCCGTTCGAGCAGGAAGTTTGCGCGCGCCGGGCCTTCCCGCTCGAGCACGGAGTCGAGCGCTTCGAGCCACTCTCGCGTCTCCTGCGGGTCAACGTCGGGTTGAATATCTCTTAGATCCATAGCGGCCACCGTTTAAAAACCAGGAGCTCATGACATGCAGTCGGCGCTCGCACCACCGTGCGCCGGGGAGGGCATTATAGCACCGCGAAATTGCCGCTTTTGCGCGGTAATTTAATGAGATAGCCTTGGTTTCGCCCCGTGACCCGGCCCCGCGTTCGAACCTTGCTGACCGGCTCACTTTATCGGTGTTCAGCCCGGCAAACTACTCGCGACCTTCAAACTTCGCCGGACGCTTTTCGAGGAAGGCGCTCATGCCCTCCTTCCGGTCCCGCGTGGCGAAAGCCTGCACGAACAAGTCGGTCTCGAGGGCGCAGGCGGCGAAGAGATCGAGATTGGCGCCTCGCTGCACCGCCAGTTTCACGGCCCGAACGGCAGCCGGGCCCTTCGATGCAATCAGGCGCGCTGCCTCGAGCCCCCTTGCCCTGAGCTCCACCGCTGGATAAACCTGGTTGGCGAGTCCGATGGCGGCCGCTTCCGCCGCCTTCACCTGGCGCGCGGTCGTGAGCAGCTCCAGCGCGCGCGCAGGGCCGATCCGGCGCGGCAAACGCTGCGTGCCGCCGAAACCGGGCGGGATGCCCAGGTTCACTTCCGGCTGGCCGAACACCGCCTGGTCGGAGGCGAGTATCCAGTCACAGCCGAGCGCCAACTCGCAGCCGCCGCCCAAGGCATAGCCGTTGACGAGCGCGATAACCGGCACCGGCAGCGCCTCCAGCGCGTGCATCACGCGCGCGCCCTTCTCGGAGAACTCGCGTGCCTGCTCGAGCGTCGCGTTCTGCATCTCGGCGATATCGGCGCCTGCGACGAACGCCTTTTCGCCTGCGCCGGTGACGAGCAGCACGCGCGCCCCCGCGTCCCCCGCTATCTTTCCGATCGCCGCCGCGATCTCGTCCAGCGTCGCGGCGTTGAGCGCGTTCAACGCCTTCGGGCGGTTTACGGTGAGCAGGTAGATGCCCGGCTCGGGCTGCTCGAGGAGGATGTTCTTAAAAGCCATCAAGACCTCACTTCAACCGCCGAGAAGAACATATCAAAACAATATTTGAACCGCCAAGACGCCAAGAGAAACGAATAATCAATTTCTGACATGACACCGCTTTGCCGTGGGGATCTCACGCCACACGCGCAATGCAGGATTGTCGGACCAAGTTTGCATATGCCTGACCAAAATCAAGTCGAGAATTCGAGAGAATTCACTGCGCCGGCCTTTTTCGGTAGAGCTGGCAAGACCCCCGATTCGCGACGGTTTGTGTTGTATTGAATGTTCGTTCCTGGTTCTCTTGGCGTCTTGGCGGTTCAATTATTATTCTTGTTCTTCTTGGCGTTCTTGGCGTTCTTGGCGTCTAATTTGATCTTGTTTAGAGGCCGAGCAGAGCGAGGTCCAAGCGCCCGCGCCGCATTCCGGGGCACCAAAAATAGGCGCCGTTCACCGGACGCGTGAATTTGAACAGCGCATCGGTGATCCCGTCGTCGAGTCCGACCATGCGGCGCAACTGCGCCTCGAACGCGTCCAACGAGCATCCGAAAGCGACGAACACCAGGCCGGCCCGCATTGCGTCGGCCCAGGGCATGGAGCGCCGGACCACGAAAGCAGCGGGCTCGAAGTTCTCCTGCGCGGTCCGCTTCACGTGCGCCGAGAGTGTCGCGCCAGCGATTTCCTCGTTGCTGGATCGGCGGCGCCCGATGGCATCGTCCCGCTGCCGGGGCGTCATCGCCTCGAAACGCCCGAACTGGTGCTCCCATTGCTGAACGGCCACGAAGCTCGAACCCGCGAGCCGCGAGGGCGCCTCGACGATTGCAGCCTCGCGCGCCTTTCTGCCCTTGGGGTTTTCGGTGCCATCCTCGTAACCCGTCAGATCGCGGCCTCCATCGTGGCGGAAGGCATCGAGAGCCTGCTCGAGCCGGAACGCGCGGGCAAGCGTGCGCTCGATGAGCCGTGACCGGTGGAAGAGCTCGCCCCGGTCTTCACCCCGCACCCAGATCCACAATGCCGAGGGCGTCGAAGGGACGTCGAATCCGGCACCCGTGTGCGACGGGAAGGCGCGCAGGCCTTCGATGTTCTTGCCCAGCGCGAGAGCGAGCGATGCGCCGATTCCCGCGACCACCCGCTCGCCATCGGCCACCTCGCACAACTCGCGCAGGGGCTCGCGCGGACTCACCCCGGGTTTGAGCGAAAACGTGAGATAACGCGCGAGCGGCGGAATCGGCAGCAGAATCCCGGGTTGAGGGGTATTGATACGCTGCGTGGTTTTCGGCACAGGTGGGTTCTCGTCGTTCTTGGCGTCTTGGCGGTTCAATTATTGCTTTTCTTGGCGTTCTTGGCGTCTTGGCGGCTAATTTGTTACTTAGCGGACATACGCAGCGCCCCATCCAGCCGGATCACTTCCCCGTTCAGCATCGGATTGACGATGATGTGCTCAACCAGCGCCGCGAATTCATCCGGCTTGCCAAGCCGCGGCGGAAATGGAATCTGGGCAGCCAGCGCTTGCCGCAACTCGGGAGTAAACGCTGCCACCATCGGCGTTTCGAAAATTCCGGGGGCGATGGTCATCACCCGGATGCCGAAGCGCGCCAGCTCACGCGCTGCGGGCAAAGTCAGGCCCGCCACGCCCGCTTTCGAGGCGCTATACGCGGCCTGGCCGACTTGTCCGTCGAACGCGGCAATGGAAGCAGTGTTGATGATGACGCCGCGCTCGCCTTCGGCATCGGGCGCGTTGCCCTCCATCGCCTGGGCCGCAAGCCGCAGCACGTTGAAGGTGCCGACGAGGTTGATCTCGACCGCGCGGCGGAAGGTATCCAGACGGTGCGGGCCGCTCTTGCCCAGCACGCGCTCGCCGGGCGCAATGCCGGCGCAGTTGACCGCGCCGTGCAGCGCTCCGAACCTCTCGCGTGCGGCGGCGACCGCTTTCGCAACCTGTGACTCGTCGGTGATGTCGGTGACAAGAAAGCTCGCGCGCTGCCCGAGTTCGGCCGCAAGCTTTCTTCCCTGCTCCGCGCCGATATCACAGATCGCGACGTTACCGCCCGCGATCGCGAGCCTGCGCGCAGTCGCCGCTCCGAGCCCCGAAGCTCCTCCGGTAATGAGAAACGTGTGGCCCGCGACTTGCATCGCAAGAAGTGATTCAGTGATTCAGTGATTCAGTGATTGAGAAACCCCGCCGCCTCTCCGCTTAATCACTTAATCACCCAATCACTCAATCACTCGCTATTCGATCTTGATGCCGGCCTCGTGCGCGAGCTTCGCCTTTTTCACGAACTCGGCGTTGATGTACGCCATGAAGGCCTCCGGCGAGGCACTGGCGGTGAGTTCGACGCCAACCTGGATGAAGCGCTGGCGCAGCTCCGGCGTGGCGACGGCCTTCGCGACATCCCCATTCAGACGCATGAGTATTTCGCGGGGTGTCCCGGCCGGCGCCAGGAGCCCGTTGAACGTGATGTCTTCGAAGCCCCGCACGCCTGACTCGTCGATGGTCGGCAGATCAGGCAGGAGCGGCGAGCGCTTGAGGCTGGTCACCGCGAGCCCTCGCAGCTTGCCGGCCCTGATATGAGGCGACGATGTGCTCACCTGGTCGAACATCATCGTGACCTGTCCGCTGATGACGTCGATGATCGCCTGAGCGTTGCCTTTGTACGGAACGTGCAGCATTTTCACCCCAACGTGGCGATTGAAGAGCTCGGCCGCCATGTGCCCGGTGCCGCCGGTGCCCGCCGATGCATAAGACATTTCACCCGGCCGCGCCTTGGAAAGCACGACCAGTTCCTTTACCGAGCGCACCGGAAGAGCGGGATTCACCACCAGCACCTGCGGCACCAGGCAGGTCTGCGAGACGCCGGCGAAGTCCTTCAACGGATCGTAGCCGGGGTTCGACATGATCGAAGGGACCACGGCAAACGTGTTGGCCATTGCCAGCAGCGTATAGCCGTCGGGCGCTGCCTTCGCAACCAGGTGCGTGCCGACCAGAGCGCTCGAGCCGGGCCGGTTATCGACGATCACCTGCTGCCCGAGACTTTCGGAAAGTCGCTGCGAGACCCCGCGCGCGACGAGGTCCACGTTTCCGCCCGCCGCGAACGGCACGACGATCCGAACCGGCCTGGATGGATAGCCTTGCCCGGGCAGAATCGCGGAGTAAGCGGTCACTAACACTGCGAAAACCAGCAAATACATGTGCTTCATGAGCCCTCCCCCAATGCCGGATGCAGCAGGCGCCGCCGGTCAGTGCTTGTCCACGCGCATTCTAACGTAGGAGCCCGGCGCGTCCTCGATCGCTTTCAGCTTGCCCCTGCCGGGAATGCGCGCTGGCACTTTGCCGCCGCCGTGTTGCGCGATCCAGCCCGCCCAGTCGGGCCACCAGGAGCCCGGGTGCTGCGACGCGCCCTTAAGCCACTGCTCCGGATCATCCGGTAGCCTGGGGTTGGTCCAGTAGCAGTACTTGTTCGCGGCGGGCGGATTGACGATGCCCGCGATGTGCCCGGAGCCACCGAGCACGAAACGCACCGGGCCGGGAAAAAGCTTCGCCCCCGCAAAGGTCGAGTGCCACGGCGCGATGTGGTCCTCCAGGGTGGAGACGAAGCAGAGCGGCGTGCGGACGCGCGTGAGATCGATCGCCACGCCGGCGAGCTCGATGCCGTCCGGCTTCGCCAGCAGGTTCTTGATATAAAGATTGCGCAGATAGTAGCTGTGCATGGTTGCCGGCATGCGGGTCGAATCCGAGTTCCAGTGGAGGAGATCGAACGGGAACGGATCGCGGCCGAGCAGATAGTTGTTGACGACAAACGACCAGATGAGGTCGTTCGCCCGCAACATGTTGAACGTGGTCGCCATCTCGGATCCCTCGAGATAGCCGCGCGCCTGCATGCGCTTCTCGAGCGCTGCCACCTGCTGCTCGTCGACGAACACCTCGAGCTCGCCGGCTTCCTCGAAGTCGATCATCGAGGCGAAAAACGTCCCCGACGCGATGCGCGCGTCCCGCTTCGCGGCGACGTAGCCCAGGGTGCAGGCGAGCAGCGTGCCGCCCAGGCAATAGCCGATGACGTTCACCTCCTGTTCGCCCGTGGCCTTCTCGATTGCTTCAAGCGCCGCGAACATGCCCTCGACCAGGTAGTCCTCGAAGCGCTTATGGGCGAGCGTCTCGTCGGGATTGACCCACGACACCATGAATACCGTGTGGCCCTGCTCGACGGCCCACTTCACGAAGGAGTTCTTTTCGCGCAGGTCGAGAATGTAGTACTTGTTGATCCAGGGCGGCACGATCAGCAACGGCCGCCGGAACACCGGACCGTCCGCCGGGTAGTACTGGATCAGCTGCATGAGATCGTTCTGAAATATGACCTTGCCGGGCGTGGTGGCGATATTGATGCCGAGCTTGAACGCCTTCTCGTCGGTCATGCGCAGCCGGACCTGGTCGCCCCCGCCGCGCGTCAAGTCCTCGAGCAGGTTGTTCAGTCCCTTGACCAGGTTCCGCCCGCCGCTCGCCACCGTCTCGCGCAGCACTTCGGGATTGGTGAGCATGAAATTGCTCGGTGACAGTGCGTCGATGTACTGGCGGGTGTAGAAGTCCACCTTTTTCGAGGTCTGCCCATCGAGCCCCTCGACCCGGCCCAGTGTCTGGTGCAGGTGCCGGGCGGCGATCAGGTAGGACTGCTTGATGTAGTCGTAGAGAAAATTCTGCTCCCAGTCTTCGTGCTTGAAGCGGCGGTCGCTATGGTGTGGCTCCGCGACCGGGCTGGTTTCCTGTCCCATCAACTTCAGCATGGAGCGCTGCCACAGCGACACGTGGTCCTGCCAGAGCTTCATCTGCGCCTCGGCAAGCTTGAACGGGTCTGACAGCAACTTCGCCCACGCCTCGAAGAAGGCCTGCGCGATGCCGAGCTCGTCGGTCATGTCCGGAGGGCCATTCTTGCTGCGGCCGAGGAATTGCGTAACCAGCCGCGCGCTCTTCTCGGCAATGTCGGCGTAAATATTCGGTACTCGAAGGGTGTCGTTATCTTCTTGTGCAGGTCGCGGTTTCTCGGCCATCTCGCGTCCTTCCAAGTGTAGTTGACGTTTACGTAAACGTAGGATAGGCTGAACAAGTCTTATATTACAGAGCATTGCTGCGTAGCACAATGAGTACGACCTTTACCATTTCCGAGCTGGCCAAGGAATTCGGAGTGACTACGCGCACCCTCCGTTTCTACGAGGACCAGGGGCTGCTCAGCCCGAAGCGGGAAGGCACCAACCGGGTCTTTAGCCCGCGCGACCGGGTGCGGCTCAAGCTTGCTTTGCGCGGAAAGCGTCTCGGCTTCTCGCTCGCGGAGATCCGCGAGCTCTTCGAGCTCTACGACGTCTCACGCGACGAACACAAGCAGCTCGAGGAATTCCTTACCAGGCTCGAGCGGCGCCGGGCCCACCTCGAGCAGCAGCGCGAGGATATCGAGATCATGCTGCACGAGATCGACTTCTTCGCCAACCAGTGCCGGCGGCTGCTCCGGGGCGAGTCGGAGGGTGCCAGCCCGGATGCCGCCACCTAAACGGAGTGAGAAGCTGCCGCTGTGATTGACGTTAACGTAAACGTTAGAAACATGCCAGAAATCTTCACCTGATCGACCGCCCCGTGACATGAGAAAGCCCCAACAAGGCGACACTGACAGGCTCAAGAGGACGAGATGTTTCTGCCAAGCAGCGCCCGGACCGTGACCGCGCGAATCGAGCGCCGCCGCCGCGTCCATTCCGGATCCGGGAATTCTGACTGCGCCCTTTCACTGCGCGAGTATCCATGGCCCAGGGACTGAACTTCGAGTTGGGAGAAACGGTGGACATCCTGCGCGAGTCGGTCCGCAGCTTCGCCCTGCGCGAGATCGCCCCGCGCGCGGCCGAGATCGACCGGACCAATGAGTTTCCGCGCGACCTCTGGCCCAGGCTGGGCAAGCTGGGACTGCTCGGCATCACGGTCGAGGAGCAGTATGGCGGCGCCCACCTGGGCTACCTCGCGCACGTGGTCGCGATGGAGGAAATCAGCCGCGCCTCGGCCTCGGTCGGACTATCCTACGGCGCGCACTCCAATCTATGCGTCAACCAGATCCGCCGCAACGGCAACGACCGGCAGAAGCGGCGCTACCTGCCCGCATTGATTTCCGGCGAGCACGTCGGCGCGCTCGCCATGAGTGAACCCGGGGCCGGCTCCGACGTGATGAGCATGAAGCTGCGCGCCGAGAAGCGCACGGGC
>Ga0214473_10011223_pt1 | contig 10518 bp, 10 predicted proteins | sample RVTome_7_FD_203509 | JGI IMG/M metagenome (GOLD analysis project Ga0214473, IMG submission 203509) | Soil microbial communities from uranium-contaminated site in the Upper Colorado River Basin, Wyoming, United States - RVT98D197 | ecosystem: Environmental > Terrestrial > Soil > Contaminated >... | reverse complement strand
CTCACTTCTGTGCATGTCATGTCACCAGCTGCAAAAACACCGGGGATGGATGTCTCCATCATCCTGTTTGTGACAACACATTCTTCCTCGCTGAGATTTACTGTTCCTCCGAGGAAGTCTATTATCGGCTTGCTTCCGTGAAGATAGACAAACACACCTGAAATCTCAAGTGTTGATTCATTTCCGTCAGAATCAGTCATCTTTACCCTTTCAACAATATCGCTTCCTTCAATTGCCGAAACTGACTGCCCGAGAAGAACTTTGAGGTTTTTCTCCTGTAATGCAGGATGGTCATCTCCGACCTTCAGTTTTGATGAAGGGGAGATGAGATAAACAGTCTCTGCGAATTTTGTGAGCACCCCTGCCTCTTTCACAGCTTCTTCAGAATCACCTATAACGCATACAGTCTTTCCTTTATAAAAAGCTGCATCGCATATTGCGCAGTAGCTTACTCCCCGCCCGAGAAAATCAGCCTCTCCTTTTATCGTGGGTTTTCTTCCCATAGAACCTGTTGCTATTATCACTGTCTTACCGCTGTAATTTTTATCCATTGTGAAGACTTCTTTAACATTGCCTGATAGATTAACTCCTATTACCTGTGCCTCGGCATACTCAGCTCCAAAACCTATCGCCTGATTTCTGAATATATCAAGGAGTTCTTTGCCTGACACAGGTTTGGCAAGACCCGGATAGTTTTCAATTTTATGTGCAAATGCAAGCGCACCTGCAGTAGAAGATTTATCAAGGATAACTGTTTTGAGCTTTGCCCTTGCTGTATACTGTGCAGCAGAAAGACCTGCGGGCCCGCCGCCGATGATTATCACATCGTATAAATCAGACATCGATTATTCCTCCGAATGTTTATTGCGTCTATAATCATTATAGCAGAACAAGTTTCTGTTTGACATATGATGATGTTTAACTTTATCTTCCGAGATAAAATTATATCAGGGCTGAACGCCTCATAAATACACTGAATCGACATGATATCAAGATGTGCAACCTCTCTTTGATAAGCGGCTCAAAATGGAACAATATGATAAGTGGTTCTAGAGATATTAAGATGTGGATTAATTTTTTCCGCCACGGCGGATTCGTCCGGAGGCGAACAAAGGTGTCGTCATTGTATTTCTTCAGCATTCAGCCCTTTTGTAAGACATAGTGTCATTTCGCCGAGAACTGTTACCTAAAAATATCAATACCGCTCAACCACTCATTTTATATAACAACACTATCGAAGGGGGATATTTTTTGCATATCCGCAAAACCCATTCTGTCTTTTGCATATTTGCAAAGGATTTACAGGAGCTGAATCCTTTAAAAACAAGGGGATATGAATTGGCATGGGAACTGCATTTACATAAGCAAGAACGAAAAAGGAGGATAAGAAAATGAAAAAGAAAGAAATGGCAAAAAGGGGATTATACATAGGCGCAGGAGCAGGCCTTGTGCTGTTTTCAATAATCGGATTACTTCCCGGTTCATTCATTGGCGGAGTGATTGGATTGAATATAGCAGGGAGCATATTTGGAACACCTTTGGGCACATCATTACTGCCAAGATTGATAGTCGGGGCATCGATGCTTCTGGGAATTTTGACAGCAGGGCTGGTCTTTGTAGTTGGGACATCAGTGCTGGGATGGATTGGCGGATATGCTGTGGATGCAGTAAGATACAGTGAAACCGCAGGCGCAAGAACAGCAGCTAAAAGCAGATAAACAATTTTAATAAAAAGGGAGGACTAAGATGAAAGCAAGAAAAGATATGGTAAGGATGGGGACCAAGATAGGGGCAACACTGGGAGGCCTGGCATTTTTAATCTTCGGGCTGATTCCCGGGTTTTACTTCGGGAGCTATGGGACGCTGGTAGTGCTCAAGCACCTGATGGGCGGGCCGGTAGAGGCGACAGTGCTTGTAAGGATGATAATGGCAGTAGGGATACTATTGGGGATAGTGTGCATAGCATCAGTAAGCATAGTGATAGGTTCAATACTCGGGACAGGGCTTGGATATCTTATTGAGGCAATAACATCACCTGCAGAGGTTAAGGAAACCGCCGAAGTTGCTGTTAAAACAAAGTAATGCGGTAAAGGGATACCACAAAAAAGAAGAGGAGGTCAATTCCCCTCTTCTTTTTTGTGTCCATACTGTTGAAAACAAAGATTTTTCTTGACAACATTATACCCTTTTAACATAATATGTAGTTTGATGCAAAATGTAATGTAACGTTGCGTAACAAAACAAAATAAAATATAATTTACGCAATGAGTGATAGAGATTTCTATCCCACTTTTGAAAAATTTACAAGAAAGTAAAATATTACACTCAAAAATGAGGAGGTTTCATGAAAAGGTTTCTCCTGATAGTTTTTCTGTGGCTTCCCCTTTTATGTTTCGCCTGTTCAGCCAGCGCTGAAACCTTTACCTGCCTTGCCTGTCATAGCGCAATGAAAGGTAAGATTCGTACAGAAGGGGCTGCCTTAATCGATGTAAATGTGGATGGGGACCGGTATTCAGGATCAGTCCACGGAGGATTCGATTGTCTGACATGTCATAAACAGTTCTCGTCCAATCCGCACGAACCTAGCAATGTCACAAATATCCCTAAAAATGTTGCCGCACTTGCAAGCAAGATATCCCACAAGGCAAAAGCGGACCCGGTTGCGCTTGCTGCATGCGTAGAATGCCATGAGGATGCCTACAAGGCTGTTCAGGAAAGCGTTCACGGCCGGAATGTGATGGATAAAAAGCTGACTGACGGCGCACTTTGCACTGACTGCCACGGCTCTCCGCATTACATTACGCCAAAAAATACCGCAACTTCTTTAATCAACAAAAAGAACATTGTCAAGACCTGCGGCGAATGTCATGAAAATGAAAGGCTCGCAAAGAAATACGATTTCGGGACACACATTCTTGAAAGATACCGTGAAAGTTTCCACGGCAAAAAATATATTATCGGTCACCCGAATGCCCCGACCTGCGTTAACTGCCACGGCTCCCATGATGTAAAAAAATGGGCTGACCCGAAATCACCTGTTGCGTGGGAGAACAGAACACAGACCTGCGGAAAATGCCATACGGGCGCAACAAAGAAGTTCGTTACGGCAATCACCCATAAGCCCCTGGGGAAAGACAATCCCATTCCATATTACTTTGAAAAAGGCTTGATAGTCCTTTTACTTTCCGTGTTTGCGTTTATCCTCGGACACGTCATTCTCGAGGGATTATCTGAAATCAGAGACAAGATTCTAAGAAAGGGTAAGGAGGATCATCATGAATAGAGAACTTCCAAGAGAATATCTTCGTTTTAATGTAATTGAAAGAATCCAGCATGTGATTCTTTTTACTACGTTTTTACTGCTCACTTTTACCGGATGGGCATTGAAATACCCAGAGATAACAGTTGAACACCAGAGATGGTGGATAACAATGTGGGGAGGCGCAAAAACAGCAGGGCTGATCCATCGCATAGCAGGCATTACTATGCTTCTGGATTTTGCCTGGCATGTTATTTACCTTGGATACATGCTTTCAACAGGAAAGATGAAGCTCCGCATGAATACAACCATAATTCCATTGCCTAAGGACGTATTTGACATGATTAAAAATATACTTTACTTTGTCGGACTGAGTAAAGAAAAACCAAAGTTCGGCAGGTTCAGCTACATACACAAATTTGATTACTGGGCGGTTTTCTGGGGCATGGGGATTATCGGGGCATCAGGATTTTTCCTTGCATTCCCTGTTCAGGTCTCGGTACTCTTCCCTGCTTTTACCGTGAACTGGATATGGGACGTAATCTCGATAATGCACAGCGATGAGGCTTTGCTTGCCATAGTGTTCATTCTGTTCTGGCACTTCTACAATGAGCACCTGAGATACGACAAATTTCCTATGAGCATGACATGGATTACAGGCAGGATAACTCTTGAGCAGATGAAACATGAGCATCCATTGGAATATGAACTTGAATTCGGCGACAAAAAAGGGGCTGATAAATGAGATGGGCAATACTAGTCTTAATCGTTAGCTCATTGATATTCGGCTGTTCACCCAAACAGGAAAAAGGCAAGGCCGAAAAAACACCTGAGCAGGTTATCTCAAAAGATGAGGCAATTGGAAGCCTTCCGTGCTTCAAGTGCCATTCATATCAGAAATTCTCTTCCAAGCCCCAGAAGGGTGTATTTTCACATCAGATTCATGTGAACACAGGCTATCACTGCAATCAGTGCCATGACTTTCAGGGGCATAAACACATAGTCATTAACCGCAGCCTCTGCAACAACTGTCACAACATTAAAGTGGTATCTTTTAAGAGAACCAATATGCCTTCAAAGTTCAATCATGAGTCGCATGCAAAAATTTTCAGCTGCAAAGAATGTCACCCTAAGGTATTCCTGATGAAGGCAGGGGTTTCTGTTGTAACGATGAAGGACATCAACAGCGGAGCATATTGCGGCGCCTGTCACAACGGGCAAAAGGCTTTTTCAGCCTCGGAATGCACAAAATGCCATGAGATGAAGACATTCGATAAGGAACTTACCTATAAGGTTGAAGGCCTCGGACCTGTAACATTCAGTCATAAATTCCATACAGCAGCATTCCAGTGCAGTGAATGCCATCCGAAAATTTTTGCCATGAAAAAGACACACGGCAAGATGCCGATGGATACGATTAATGAAGGCAAATTCTGCGGGGCATGCCATAACGGAAATATCGCTTCACCTGCAACGGACTGCACTAAATGTCATAAGAGCTAAAATAGTGGAAAGTGTTAGTGATTAGTGTCAGAAATAAAAACTGGCACTAACACTGATACTCACTGCTCTTCCTTCGTAAGCATTGCAAAAAAACGTGACACTATCACAAAAAAAATTCCGCCGATTAATGCGCCAAAGGCGCCGATGATTCCTACCACGACCACAACACCAAGGATTACAACTGCGCTGTCCTCTGAAAAATTGGAATTGAACAGATGATTCAGGTCATTTGCAACTGCTTCGCTCCATCCTCCGCCGAGGCTTTTACCGAGAAGCAGATCCATGCTGAGAGCAACTGCGATACCCAGAATACAACCCAAGACAAGACCGAGATAAAAAGCCTTCTTCAAGTTTAGGATACCTCTTTTCCACCCTCTCCCTCGCCCCCTCCCATCCCGGAACGGGTCTCCGCGAAGGGTCGCTCCGACAAGTGAGGGGGGATTAAGGGGAGAAGGATAAATATTTCATTCACTCTTCGAGCCCGTATTTCTTGAATTTTCTGTAAAGAGTGGCAAGGTCTATACCGAGTGCGCCGGCTGTTTCTTCCTTGCTCTTATTGTGGGCATTATATATCTTCAGAATGAGATTTTTTTCATACTCACTGATATATGATTTCAGCGAAGATGCTGCGCCGGCGACCTTTTCCTCTTCCGCCTTTTTTACTTTGTCAGGGATATCCGCAGAAGTTATATAATTGCCTTCTGTAAGAACAACTGACCTTTCAATAACATTTCTTAATTCCCTTACATTGCCGGGCCATGGATATTCGATTAAAAGTGAAAGCGCCTGCTTGTCTAAACCCTTTATATCCTTTTTGTGTTCCTCTGCAAATTTAGTTATAAAATGTTTTGCAATCATCTCTATGTCTTCTTTTCTTTCCCTCAACGGAGGAACCTTTATCTCTATTACGTTCAACCTCCAGTATAAATCCTCCCGGAATCTGCCTTCCTTTAACCTGGTGTCGATATCAACGTGGGTTGCAGATATTATCCTCACATCGACTATTCTTGATTTTATATCACCAAGGGGATAAACCTCTCCTGTCTCCAGTACCTTTAACAGTTTCGCCTGGAGATTGGGGGGCATATCGCCTATCTCATCCAGAAATAGCGTGCCCTGATGGGCCAATGGTATAAGCCCTAACTTATCAGACACAGCTCCTGTAAAAGCGCCTCTCTTATAACCGAACAACTCAGATTCCAGAAGCCCTTCGGGTATTGCCGAGCAATTTATAGAGATAAACGGTTTGTCTCTGCGCGGGCTGTTGCAGTGAATCAGCTCGGCTATAAGGCCCTTGCCTGATCCGCTCTCGCCAAGAATAAAAATATTGCTCTTTGTCGGGATTACTTTTTCCAGGGTTTCGATTATCTTTAACATAGACTCTGAATTTGCAACAAAGTCCAGGCAGGAGGTAATGCGCTGGCTGACCTGCTGTTTGAGGGCAATGTTTTCCATGACTATTCTTTTCTGTTCCAGAATCTTTCGTACCGTAATCTTTATCTCTTCGTTCAGGAAGGGCTTGACAATATAATCAACTGCTCCCCTTTTCATCGCCTCCACCGCAGATTCTATTGAGGCAAATGCAGTCATGATTATTACAGCCGTCCCCGGACTAATCTCTTTTGTCTGCTCCAGAACGGTCATTCCGTCAACCTTTCCCATTTTCAGGTCGGTAATAACCACATCAAAGCCTTCCTGTTTAATCTTCTCTATGGCAGCCTCTCCGCTGTTGACAGAGCTTACAGCGTAATCCTCCATCTTAAGCAGGAATACCAGCGCCTTGCAGATATCAGGCTCGTCATCAACTATCAATATCTTTGGTTTCATAAAATATCTTTTTTGTCATTGCGAACTGAAAGTGAAGCAATCTCTTCCTTTAGACTGCTTCGTCACTAAGTTCCTCGCAGTGACATCTTGCCTTTTTCCGGATATCAGTTCGTATACGGTATCGTTATCGTAAATACGCTCCCTTTGCCGGCTTCGCTCTCGGCAGTCAGTGTCCCGTTCATTTTTTTGATTATATCATAACTCACCGCCAGCCCTAATCCGGTGCCTTTTTCCTTGGTTGTATAAAACGGGTCGAATATCCTCGTTAAGTCTTCTTTCGGAATGCCCGCGCCTGTATCCTCAAACTGTATGACTACATTATTTTCCTTTGCCATACTCCTGACAATAAGCGTCCCGACGTCAGGCATTGCATCTATGGCATTCAATATCAGATTAACAAATACCTGGGACAGCATGTTACCGTCAATGATAACCTCGGGCAGGGGAGATGAAAGTTCTTTTACAATGGATATATTCTTTGCTTTTTTATCATACTGGATAAGGTTAATGGATGTTTCAATTATGTCATTCACCTGGCAGTTCTTCGGTTCTCCGGCCGGCATCTTCGAAAAACCTGAAAGCTGTTTTAAGATATCCGAAATCCTGTTTACATGAAAATAAACCGTTTCAAGACTTTCCTTTTTGAACTCATCCTGTTCCATCTCCCTCAGTATCTGCACAAAAGAAAATATTGATGTCAGGGGATTACCTATCTCATGGGCAATACCTGCTGCAAGCCTGCCGATAGAAGCAAGTTTTTCTGAATGTATAATCTGTTCCTCCATTTTTTTTATTTCGGTTACATCCTGAATAAGCCTGATATATCCGTGTACTTCCCCGTCAAGTCCTTTTACGGGCGCTGTGGTTACCTGGAAATATTTACCTTTTTGCCCGAACATGTTGGACAATATTATCGTATCAATATTATCCTTGGCATATGATTCGGAAATAGCGCAGTCAGGACAGACATCCTCACATGGCCTCCCTATCAGGTCAACGCCTGCCATGTCCTTTATCATTTTATTGGCCCATTGAATCTTTCCTTTTTTGTCTATGAGCACTATCCCGCCGCCTATCGCGCTGACAATGGTATCCAGCTTTTCCTTTTCACTTGCAAGTTCTGTTGTCCTCTCGCTAACCTTGTTTTCCAGTTCAACTGCATATTTTTCCAGTTCCTGTTTCCTCTTTGCCACTTCTTCGGCCTGTATTCTTTTTTTGTTAAATATAATTAACAGGGCCGAAACAACACTGGTTGTTATGAAAATGGAAATAATCAGCCAGGAATAAAGCTTCATGCTCTGCCTCGTGGCATATGTCACCTCTGAATACGGCGATGACACGGCGATTACCCATGAGATATTGCCTCCTATATCAGCAGTTGAGAACGCAATAATCTTGTCCTCTCCTGAAGCAGCAATGTACCTGCCGTAATTATCTGCCTTCCCCTCAACTATTCTTTTTTCAAGGTCGAAACTTATATGACATTTAAAGCATGTAGCGTCAGCCTTGTACAGGTTTCTCCCCACCATTTCAGGCTGGGTCGGATGATAGAGCAGATTGCCGTCCTTGTCCATCATCCACGCATATCCCCTGGTGCCTGATTTAAGATCTCTGAAAAAATTATTTGCAATATCCTGAATTTCCGATGAGAAAAGCACTATCTGTGCCAGTCTGTTATTTTTATATACCGGCGCGATAACTGTAACCATTGGCTGCATTTCCACTATCTTTGCATCCTGCGGTTCTATATTACCGGCCTCCTTCACCGCCTCAGAGGCCATTTGCTTTATTGTATCTTTATCCCCTCTGTAAAAAAGAAGGGCTCCTTTGTTATCAAGTATCCCGATATTTGTTTTTATCAATCTCCTGTGCTTCAATTCATGGGTTATTAACGCGTCAAGAGCGCTTTCGTTTTTAATATCTTTTTCTGACAACTCCCTGGTAAATTCCAGAATTTCTTCCCGCAGGAAGTAAAAATATGATTTTATGTTATTTGTCGTAGATGTGGAGAGCAGGAGCTGATGTTTGTTAAATTGTTCTGCTACTTCCATCTGCAGGGATTGCTGGAAAAAAATGTTCAGGGTAATGAGGGCAGAGATTATTACTATAAGAGTGCCGATTATCAGCAAATAACCTTTCACTCTTAAATATAACAGAAAACAGGAGATTTGATAAATGGCTTAAAGACGGTGCATGGTATTTGAGCGGCTAAGGCTGTCATTCCGGCAGGTCGTAAGCCGGAATCTAGGGCTTCCCATGAAAACGGGAATCCAATTCCTTTTGTATAGCTCCCTGCTTTCGCAGGGATGGCGTCTGGATTCCGCATCAAGTGCGGAATGACGAAGAGGAGGCCTGAATGCCTAAATGAGCGAAAATATTATGCCCTGCCTGCCTTGCGTATTTTGAAGTATTACTTTGCCGGAATCAGCTTGGAATGTGCCTCGGCAATAACAGCCCCGTCGGACTCCCTGAAAAGGCGTGCATATCCCTCAATGAGCCTTGAACCTTTCTTTATTATCTCTGCTTCTACAATTGTTTTTTCATCCACCATCAAAGGCTTTTTAAATCTTATATTTATCTCCGCAGTCACAGGGTTTACGCCCTCGGCTATAGCAGCCTGAATCATCGCTTCATCAAGAACAGTCGTTATTATTCCTCCGTGAGTTATATCTTTATATCCCTGATTTATCTTTGCGGGGGTAAATTCAGCAGTGATTTTCCCGTCAATATAGTCAAATGCGAGCTTAAGCCCGCAAGGATTTTCTTCTCCGCAGGCAAAACAATATTTGTCGTCTTCAAGTTTCATATCGTCCATAGTTTAAGAATATAACATCCGCTGTTCTATAAGCAAGACAGGATTTGCTTTCTTGTGAAAGAGAATTCATGTTTAATCTGGTATTATATTTTAAAAACATCCGGAGGTTTTATGGACTGCATATTCTGCAAGATTTTAGAGAAAAAAATACCTGCAAAAATAATTTACGAAGACGACCTTGTCATCGCCTTTGAGGATGTTAATCCGCAGTCGCCTGTGCATGCCCTGATAATACCCAGAAAACATATCTCCACAAACCTCGATATAACTGAAAAAGACAACGCACTTATCGGACATATGTTTCAGGCAGCAAACAAAATTGCAAAAGATAAAGGCATAGCAGAGCGCGGATTCAGGCTTGTGATGAACTGCAACCCTGAATCTGGACAGACCGTCTTCCATGTCCACCTTCACATCCTCGGCGGACGTCACATGCACTGGCCTCCGGGATAACTAAAATGCATCATGTGGTATTCGAGCGGCTTATCTTGCTTCCCAGATGCCTTCCTGGGTTATGGCCTGATACAGCCGCTGCGCTGCTGCCTTGTCAATGCGTTCAAGGCGGTCATACAATTCTGTTGCGAGTTCCTTTTTGCCCATGCTCGCGTAAACAAAACCAAGACCTTCAAGAGCTGCGACATTATTCGGGTCGATCTGGAGCGCCTTTTTGAAGGCATCAATGGATTCCTTTGCCCTGTCCATATAAATGTTAACAAGGCTGATTCCTACACCGGCATGGTAATCAGGCACATCCGGCGATATCTCAGCGGCCTTGCGGTATTGCTGAAGGGCATTCTCAGGATACTTCATATTTATCAATGTCGCTCCATACCATGCATAAAGGTCCGCATTATCAGGCCACTTCTCTATTCCCATTCTTAAAAGCTCGGCAGCCTTTCCGTACTTCTCTTTGTTGTACTGGATTGAAACATCTGTTAACAGCAGCCCGATTCCCTTATCTTGTTTTTCGGGTTCAGTTTTTTGTTTTTTTTCGCTCCGCCTGCTTTCTTCTTCAGGGGCCCCGGATTTTTCAACTATAATCACGGGAAAAGAGTTTTTATCATATGTGCCTATAACCTGTTCATCCGCCCTCTTGCTTTTCACTATTACCGCA
>Ga0214473_10011222_pt1 | contig 10519 bp, 10 predicted proteins | sample RVTome_7_FD_203509 | JGI IMG/M metagenome (GOLD analysis project Ga0214473, IMG submission 203509) | Soil microbial communities from uranium-contaminated site in the Upper Colorado River Basin, Wyoming, United States - RVT98D197 | ecosystem: Environmental > Terrestrial > Soil > Contaminated >... | reverse complement strand
GGCGCCACCGCCTCGAACCGATCGCTGAAGGTCGAGTTCTTCACGTCGGCGTCGAGCGCCACCACCCGGGAGTCCGCCTCGCCGAGCTTGGCCATGGCGGTGCCGTACGCTTCGCGCGTCGCCACGAGATCGCCGAGCGTGTACGCGGGCGGCGCCACGGGTTTCGGCGCGGCGACCTCGCGGGGCGAGACCGGCTTGGGAATCCGGCTGGCCAGCGACGGCCCTTCGGACGGCGCCGGCACGAACTGCTTCTCGAGCTCGGCGATGGCGCGATCCATCTCGTCGCCCTTCTTGAACGCGCGACCGTGCCAGCCGCCCTTCCCTTCGGCGAACGACACGCCTTTGCCCTTGACCGTCCGCGCCAGAATCATCGTCGGCTGCCCTTTCGTGCGTCGGGCTTCGGCCAGCGCGTCGAGAATCGCCGACAGGTCGTGCCCGTCGACCACGATGGGATGCCAGCCGAAGGCGCGCCAGCGGCGGGCGAACTGCTCCATGTCGTGCTGCCACATGGTCGGCCGGCTCTGGCCGAGCGCGTTCACGTCCGTGATGCCGCACAGGGTATCGAGGCCGTCCATCGCGGCCACATCGGCGGCTTCCCACACGGACCCTTCGGCGGTTTCGCCGTCGCCGAGCAGCACGTAGGTGCGGTAGTCGGACCCGATCCGGCGCGCGTTCAGCGCCGTGCCAATCGCCGCGCAGATGCCCTGACCGAGCGATCCGGTGGCCACGTCGACGAACGACAGCCGCGGCGTCGGATGCCCCTCCAGATCGGAGCCGATCGTCCGCAGGTTCAGCAGATCGGCGCGATCGAACAGGCCGGCCTCGGCCCACGCGGCGTAGAGAATCGGCGCCGCATGTCCCTTGGACAGCACGAAGCGATCGCTCTCGGTCTGGCGCGGGTCTTTGGGATCGAACCGCATCTCCGCGAAGAAGAGCGCCGCGATCAGCTCGGCCATCGAACAGCAGCTCGTCGGATGCCCAGTGCCGGACTCCGAGGTCGATCGGATCGAGTCGATCCGCAGCCGGGTGGCGATGTTGTGCAGCGCGGGGAGGAGCGACGCGCGATCAATAGGCATAGGAATCCGTGAGATTGAAGATTTCAGGTTGCAGTGTGCCGATTGTATTGCAGATTGCCCCTTTCATCGAGGCCCCCTGAAAGTGGGCCGTACGGGGCGGCGGAACGCGTGCGTGTTATAGTCACAACCTTCCATGCTGGACGACATCTCCGAGGCCGTGCTGGCGCGCGAGGACGTGCTCAAGTACCCGCACGAGCAGGTCAACGCCTTTCTCAACGAGCTGCGAACGACGCAGCGTCATGCCATCTACCGCGCGCTCCGGCACCCGCTCTATCCGATTCTGCGCAAGATTGCGCTCACGCACGAGAACCTCCACCACGTGACCGTCGCGGCCGAATCGCACCGCATCGTCTACGCCTCGAATCACAAGAGCCATACCGACTATCTGGTCGAGCCGCTGGTGCTCGACCTCAACGGGATCCGTCCGCCGCTCATCGTGGCCGGCATCAACCTGTTCGGCGGCCCGCTCGGCCTGCTGCACCGGCACGTGACCGGTGCGATTCCGATCCGGCGAAACACGCGGGATCCGGTCTACCTGATCACGCTGAAGGCGTACATCGCCGAAGTCCTGAAGAAGCACGATCTCTTCTTCTATCCCGAAGGCGGGCGCAGCTACAGCGGCGAGCTGAAGGCCGTGAAGACGGGATTGTTCAATGCGGCGCTCGGCGCGGAGCGCCGGGATCTCGTCGTCATCCCGACCGCGGTGGCCTACGACCTCGTGCTCGAGGACCACATCCTGGCCCACCAGCAGGTGAAAAAACGGCAGCGCGCGTTCACGCGCGAGCTGGCCGAGATGGTGCGGTACGCGGTCGGGTACCGATCGCGCGCCTTCGTCACCTTCGGGGCGCCGATACCGGCGGCCGACATCAATGTGCACTCGCGTACGGACGTGCTCGAACTGGCGCGGCTCGTTCGCGCGCGCATCGGGGCGCAGTACAAGGTCCTGCCAACCGCGGTGTTCGCCTCCGCGATGCGGCCGTCCATCGCGAAGCGCGATCTCGAATCGCGGATCGATCGCCTCATCGAAGAACTCGCCGCGAAGCGCGCCAACCTCGGCGTGATGAGCGGACGACAGGCGGTGGAAGAGGCCGCCAAGACCCTGGAAACCCGCGGCATCGTGGTCCTGGAACGCGGCCGCTTCCGGGTGCGCGAACGCACCGTGCTGCGGTACTACGCGCGGACCATCGAACACCTGCTGGCGGTTCCCGGTCGAACCCGCTGATGCTGAATAGCGCGTCAAGAGCGTTCTTTCACATCCTCGCGAAGAGCGGCTTCCTCAAGAAGCTCGCGTCGCATTACGGCCTGCGGCGGCCCACGAGTTTCGCGCGCCGGTTCATCGCCGGCGAGGCGGTTGGCGAAGCCATCGACGCCGCGCGCGCCGTCCAGGCGCGGGGCGTGGCGCTCACGTTCGATCTGCTCGGGGAACGCGTGTCCAGCCTCGAAGACGCCGAATCGGCCACACGCCGCTACGTGGCCGTCATCGACGCGATCGTCGAGGCCGGAATCGAACGCAATATCTCGCTCAAGCTGACGCAGCTCGGCCTGGACGTGGACAAGGCGAGCGCCATCGACAACCTGCGCAAGATTCTCGAGCGCGCGGAGCCCGCGGGGTTCTTCGTGCGTGTCGACATGGAGAACTCGCCCTACACCGACGTCACGTTCGAGATCGTCGAGATGCTGTGGCGGCACGGCCACAGGTCGATCGGCGTCGTGCTGCAGTCGGCGCTGATCAGGAGCGAACAGGACCTCGCGCGCCTCTGCGCGCTGGGCGTGCGCGTGCGCCTGGTCAAGGGCGCCTACAAGGAACCGAAAGCGATCGCCTATCGCCGCAAGGCCGATGTCGACGCGGCATACGCGCGCATGCTGAAGACGCTGCTCGTCGACGGACACGCCCCCGCGATCGCCACGCACGATCCAGCGATGATCGCGCTCGCGCAGCGCCTCGCGCGCGAGCACGGCGTGGCGCCAGACCGGTTCGAGTTCCAGATGCTGTACGGCATCCGCCGCGATCTGCAGGCGGCGCTCGTGCAGGACGGCTACCGGCTCCGGGTGTACATCCCGTTCGGCACAGAGTGGTTTCCGTACTTCATGCGGCGGCTGGGCGAGCGGCCCGCGAACGTCGCCTTCGTCGTCAAGTCCATCTTCAGCGAGAAGCGAGAACGCACTTAGGCCATTCGGCGTTCGCAGTAGCCCCGCGCGAGCTCGATGAGCGCGTTCCGGCACGCGATCACATCGGACACGATCACGTACTCTTCCGCCGAGTGCAGGCCCGCGCCGCCGGGCCCGAACAGGACGGACGGAATGCCGGCCTGCCCAAGCACGGCCGCGTCGGCCCAGAAGCTCGCACCCGTCAGGTGGGGCACCGCGCCGGCACGCTCCACGGCGGCGGCGAGCGCTCGCGGTAATTCGTGATCGACCGACAGCTCATAGGCGGGCCGGCTGAACATCGCCCGCGCAGAACCGCGAAACATCGGATCGGCCATGCGCAGCCCGTCGAGGATCGATTGCACCTCGTCGATCGCCGCTGACTCGGCTTCGCCCGGCAGCGTGCGGCGCTCCAGCTGCAGCCGCGCGTGGTCCGGATAGCTGCTGAGCTCCCGTCCGCCCTCAATCATCGACGCGTGCAGCGAGCCGGTGCCGAGCATCGGGTGTGGCGGCCGCGCCTGCAGCGCGCGGTCCAGCGCTTCGAGGTGCGTGAGCACGCGCCCCATGCGAAGAATCGCGTCCTCGCCTTCGTTCGGGCGGCTGCCGTGCGCGGCCAGGCCCTGCACGTCCACCTCGACCCACGCGAAGCCTTTGTGGCCCACGGCAATCGCGAGATCGGTTGGCTCGGGCACAACCGCCGCGTCGGCCGACCACCCATTCGCCAGCGCCTCGGCGCCGAGGCTCGCGTGCTCCTCGTCCACGACAGCCGCCACGATCAGCCGCCCGGCCGCGAGGCCGCGGTCTTTCGCGATCGATCGCGCCGCATCGATCATGGCCGCCACGCCGCCCTTCATGTCCTGCGCCCCGCGTCCGTACAGCCGGCCCTCGCGTTCGATCGGCGTGAACGGATGGGTCATCCCGGCGACGCCCACCGTGTCGGTGTGACCGCAGAACATCAGCGAACGCCCCGCCGCCCGTCCCTCCAGCACGCCAATGACGTTCGGACGGCCGGGCGTGACCATCTCCACCGTGACGTCAAGGCCGGCGCGACGCATTTCGGCCGCGATGAGATCGGCCACCTCCTGCTCGCCCGGTGCGCCGGGCACGAGCGCCGGATTCACGGAGTTGATGGCGACAAGGTCGCGCAGGAGGCGAATGGCGGGGTCCATGTGCTCGGAACCAATGCTATCCTGCCTGTCTCATGACCCCCAAGCGTGTTGTCGCCATCACCGGCGCCTCCGCCGGCATCGGGCGCGCCACGGCGTTGCGGCTGGCGCGCGACGGCGCTGCGCTCGCGATCTGCGCCCGGCGGGCGGATCGGCTTCACGAGGTCGCGGCCGAGATCGCCGCGGTTGGCGGCCGGGCGCTGGCCTTCGTCGCGGACGTGACCAACGACACCGACATGCAGGCGCTCGTCGCCAGCGCGGTCGAACGCTTCGGCCGTCTGGACGTGATGATGTGCAACGCCGGCTTCGGCATCGCGGGAGCCATCGACGACATCACGCCGGACCAGATGCAGAAACTGATGGACATCAACTACTTCGGCACCTACTACGCAGCGCGCGCGGCGCTGCCGGTCTTCCGCCGCCAGGGGACGGGCCACCTCATCGTCGTGTCGTCCATCGTCGGCAAGCGCGGCGTGCCCTACATGGGCGCGTATGCGGCGACGAAGTTCGCCCAGGTCGGCCTCGCCGAGGGCCTGCGGTCCGAGCTCGCCGGGTCGGCCATCAAGGTGAGCGTCGTCTATCCGGTGTCGACCGGGACGGAGTTCTTCGACGTCATGTCCCGCGAAACCGGCACGGCCGTGATCCGGCCGTCGGGACCGCGGCAGGACGTCAGCACGGTCGCCGAGGCGATCGTGCGCGCGATCGCGCGGCCCGCGCCGGAGGTCTACCCATATGTCACGTCGCGCGCCCTCGTCGTCCTCAACGCGCTGGCGCCGGGCGTCTGCGACCGGATCGTACGGCGGTTCGGACGCAAGCCGGCAGACCGCCCGACGGCGTCGTAGAGCGGAGGCTTCAGGCGGGACTCTCTCAGCGCTTGTCCGGCGCGTGTTCGAGCAGAAAGCCTTCCTTGGCAGCCGCGTCGCGGAGCCGGTCGTCGAAGGTCACGACGGCCAGCGTCGACGGTCGACGTTCGGCAGCGACCAGCGCAGCGGCCAGCTGAAGGGCGTCGGCCGCGCGAAGGGGATGCACCCGCAGCAGGCGCCGCGCGGACTCGCGGATGTCGTCGCTCGGGTCAATCTGCATCCAGCTGCGCGCGAGGGCATCGAGCCTGGCGAAGGATTCGGCGGCAGCAGGTCCCAAGAGCGCACCGTCCCGCTCCAGCCTGGCGATAGCGGATGCGCACTCGACGGGCGTGCCCCACCAGACCACGACTTCCGGGTCGCGCGCGTACAGGGACTGCACCATTCGGGTACGCGGTTCAGCAGCAAACAGCGGCACGAGCGCCGAGCTGTCCCAGAACGTCATTGCCCGTCCCGTCGCTCGGCGATGACCGCATCGCTCAGCGTGGCGCCGCCACGCGGCTTCGGCGGAGCTGTCGTGAGCACCCGTCTGGGTGGAGACGAAAGCGGCGGCCGCAGGAGGCCCAGTCGCTGCAGACGCGCGGCCCGCCCGGCCGCCTCGCTCCGGCCCGGAACGGGGATCGACTCGAGCCGGGCAACCGGCACCCCACGGTCCTCGATGATGATGGACTCGCCGTGGCGCACGCGTTCGATCAGGGCGCTCAACCCGTTCTTGGCGGCGGTGATGCTCGTCCTCTTCATCAAGCTATTTTAGCCTTGTGCAAAAGGCTATTCAAGACCGTCATCGGATACGCTGGCCAGATTGTCGGCGGCGATGTCCATGTCACCCCTTCGACGAGCGTCCAGCGCCTTGTTCGACGAAGACCTTCGTTGACAGGCCAGGAAGCGAACGTGTATCGTCGGCACCGCGCACATGAAGGCCCTTCCGAAACCCACGGAAGGCGAGTTGGCCATCCTCCGGGTCATCTGGAGCCGCGGCCCGAGCACAGTGCGGCAGATCCTCGAAGTGTTCGAGCGAACCCGTCCGGCCGGCTACACCACAATCCTGAAACTCCTGCAGATCATGACGGAGAAAGGGCTGGTGCGTCGCCACGGAGCGGGCCGGACTCACGTCTATCGCGCCCGGCTCTCGGAGAAGGAAACACAGCAACAGCTGGTCCGCGATCTGCTCGACCGTGCATTTGGCGGCTCGGCGGCCAAGCTGGTCCTGCAGGCTCTGGCCAGCCGGCCGGCGACGCCGGAGGAACTGGCCGAGATAGAGATGCTCCTCCACCGACAGCGAACGAGTCCTGACGATGACGAATCCAGTTGAAGCCCTGTTCGGTTCGGCGGGCGTCGACGCCATCGGCAGGGGGCTGCTGCATTCGCTGTGGCAAGGCGTCGCCATTGGTATGTCCGCCGGAGGTGTGCTGGTGCTGATGCGACGCTCCAGCGCCGCCTCGCGATACGCGGTGGCCTATTCCGCGTTGCTCTTGATGCTCGGCCTACCGGTGGCCACCGCTGCGCTGCGCCACGCCGCGCCGGTCAGTGCGGAGCGGTCGATGGTGGCGATTACGCTTCCCGTCATTGCGCCTGCATTCCAGTCGGCTGCCGGGACGGTCCCATGGCTCGTGTTCGCGTGGTTGATTGGGGTGGGCGCGCTGTCGCTCCGCGTGATCGGCGGATGGATCGTCGTGCGGAGAATGAGCGCGGCGAGCGGGCGGCCACTGTCCGCGGCATGGCAGGAGACGGTGGCCCGGCTCTCGCGGGCGCTTCGCGTGTCCCGTTCCGTCGCGGTCGTGGAGTCCGCGCTGGCCGACGTGCCCAGCCTCGTTGGATGGCTACGGCCGGTCATCTTCCTTCCCGTCAGCACGCTGACCGGCCTTGGCCCCGTACACCTCGAGGCGGTACTCGCGCACGAACTGGCGCACGTTCGTCGTCACGACTACCTCATGAACCTCGCACAGGCGGCCATCGAGATGCTGCTGTTCTACCATCCAGCGGTCTGGTGGAATTGCGGGGCGAAGGCTCGAGGAATCCCGAGGGGTCGGCGACCGACTCCGAGGGGCGTTACACGTTTGAGGCGGTGCTCCCCGGTCGATATCAGCTCTCCTTCAAGCTCATCAACTTCGCGGGTCAGACCCGCCGGGACGTCAGCGTGAGCAGCGGCCGAGTGACGACGGCTGACGCCGTGCTGCACTTGACCCTCAGCGCAGATGTCACGGTCACGGGCAAGCGTACCTTTGCAAACCTGGCCGACGTCGAAGATCCAGCCGAGAATCTGGTGGGCATCGCATCGTCCGCCTCGCAGGGTGCCGTCACCGCGCAGCAAATCGCAGCGCGCCCGATCATGCGCGCCGGCGAAGTGCTCGAAACGGCACCGGGCGTCCTCATCAGCCAGCACAGCGGCGAGGGCAAGGGCAACCAGATCTATCTTCGAGGCTTCAATCTCGACCACGGAACGGACTTCTCGACGACCGTGGCCGGCGTGCCGGTCAATCTTCCTACCCACGCGCACGGCCACGGTTATACGGACGTGAACTTCCTCATCCCCGAGCTCGTCAGCGGTGTCCAGTACTCAAAGGGCCCCTATTATGCCGAGCAGGGAGATTTCTCCGCGGCGGGTGTGGTCAACGTGGCCTATGTGAACACGCTCGACGAGACGCTCGTCAGCGCGAGCGCCGGTGAGGAGGGTTGGCGCCGGGCCCTTCTGGCATCGTCACTGCGCGTCGGTTCTGGCCGCCTGCTGGGGGCCTTCGAGTTCAACCACAACGACGGTCCGTGGACGCGGTCCGATGACTACCGGCGCGTCAGCGCAGTTTTGCGGTACAGCCAGGGAGACGCGATCAACGGGGTGTCGATCACCGGCATGGCCTATCGCGGCACGTGGAACTCCACGGACCAACTGCCGGATCGGGCCATCGCGTCAGGTCAGATCGGCCGCTTTGACACAATCGACCCCTCCAACGGAGGCCGCACGCACCGCTATAGTGCGGCGGTCGAACCGGTGACTCCACTGGTTCGCGCGAAGGGCGCTGAGGTCGGCCTGCGTACTGTGTCGGTTCCGCACCTGCAGACGACCGTGACGCTGTGGACGCTGGCCTTGGACTCGGAGCTCCTGTTCGTGGGCGATGCCGGCACGACCGAATCCGGGCGCCCGAGCCATCGTGCTGGTGTCGAGATCTCGAACTATTGGAGCCCCCGGCCGTGGCTGACCTTCGACGGCGACTTGGCCTTCTCGCACGCTCGATTTACGGACGTCGATCCGGCGGGCGACTACATCCCGGGTGCTGTCGAGGCCGTCGGATCGTTCGGTGTGTCGGTTAACAGCCGGCGGCGTGTCTTTGGTTCGGCGCGGCTCCGGTACTTCGGACCCCGGCCCCTCACGGAAGATGGAAGCGTCAGGTCGAAAGCCACCAGCCTCGTCAGCGTTCAGGCGGGATACCGGCTGAACCGCCACACCCGCGCCACGCTCGACGTGTTCAATCTCTTCGACCAAAAGGTCAGCGACATCGACTATTTCTACGCATCGCGACTGCATGGGGAACCGCTCGCGGGCGTGGGCGATATTCACACCCATCCCGCGTTACCGAGGAGCGCGCGCCTCTACATGACGTTCGGCTGGTAGCCCCACGCTCCTGGGCCAGAGCGCCTTCGCGATCTTCGTGACTTCGTGATACACCCTTGTGAGAAGAGCACTCGCCGCGCGAAGCGAAGAATGGTTCAACCCTCAGACCTGACTCACGCCATCGCCACCGCGGTGCGCAACGCCGGGGGCCGTGCGCTCGTCGTCGGCGGCTGGGTGCGCGATCGGCTGCTGGGCCTCGCACCGACCAATGTCGACCTCGAGGTCTTCGGCGTCCCGCCGGACGACTTGCGTGGGCTGCTCGCGTCGTTCGGCAACGTCGAAGCCGTCGGAGGCAGTTTTCAGGTTTACAAACTGGGCGCCCTCGACGTCTCGCTGCCGCGGCGCGATTCCAAGGCCGGGCGCGGCCATCGGGGGTTCGTGGTCGTCGGCGATCCGGACATGTCGATCGAGGACGCCGCGCGCCGCCGCGATTTCACGATCAACGCCATCTCGTGGGATCCGCTGACCGGCGAGCACTTCGACCCGTTCCACGGCGGCGCCGATCTCGAGCGCCGGCTCCTGCGCGTGGTCGATCCCGCGACGTTCCCCGACGACAGCCTTCGCGTGCTGCGGGCCATCCAGCTCGCGGCCCGGTTCGAGCTCGACCTGGAGGAAGCCACGCGCGCGCTGTGCCGCGAGATGGCGCTCGACGACCTGCCGGCGGAGCGGATCTGGGGTGAGGTCGAGAAGCTGCTCTTCTCGCGCCGGCCGTCCATCGGCTTCGCCCTCGCGATGGATCTGGGCGTCGTGTCGAGGCTGTGGCCGGAATTGCAGGCACTGGCCGGGTGTCCGCAGGAACCCGAGTGGCATCCCGAGGGCGATGTCTGGCTGCACACGCTGCAGGTGATCGACGAGGCGCGGATGCGCATCGACGACCTGCCCCGGCCGCAGCAGCTCGCGATCATGCTCGGCGCCGTCTGCCACGACTTCGGGAAACCGGCGACGACCGCGTTCTCGGATGGTCGAATCCGGTCGATCGACCACGAGGAACAGGGCGTCGCCCCGGCGACGGTCTTTCTCGATCGCCTCAACGTGCACGCGGTCGACGGGTACGACGTGCGGCGGCAGGTACTCGGTATCACCGCGCAGCATCTCAAGCCGGGCATGTGGTTCAAGGTGAAAGACGACGTGGGCGACGGCGCCTTCAGGCGGCTCGCCGCGAAAGTCGATCTCGAGCTGCTCGCACGCCTCGCGAAGGCCGACTGTCTGGGCCGCGAGCCCGGCCACTTCAACTGCGACGCGATGGACTGGTTCCTCGATCGCGCCCGGGCGCTCGGCGTCGAGCATCGGCCGCCGGAGCCGATCCTGCTCGGTCGCCACGTGCTCGCGCTCGGGCTGAAGCCCGGCCCGCGCGTGGGTGAGATTCTAAAGGTGGTTTACGAGCAGCAGCTCGACGGCACGATCGCCACGCTCGAGGAGGCGGTCGCTGCCGCCAGACATCTGGTCATCTAGTCAGGAAGCGGGTCGAGCGCCCGTCCAGCCGCCTCCCGACCCCCTCCCGGCCAATGACGGGATGCACCATCAGGTACGCGAGGCTCGCCATTCTTCGAGCAGACGCGCCGCGCTGCCCGCAACGGAGCGGAGCGTCGGCGCCCACCCGAGGGCGCGCGCGCGCGGACTGCGGACGACCTGATCGAGGGCCAGCGCGTCCGCGTACGCGCCCAT
>Ga0214473_10011220_pt1 | contig 10519 bp, 12 predicted proteins | sample RVTome_7_FD_203509 | JGI IMG/M metagenome (GOLD analysis project Ga0214473, IMG submission 203509) | Soil microbial communities from uranium-contaminated site in the Upper Colorado River Basin, Wyoming, United States - RVT98D197 | ecosystem: Environmental > Terrestrial > Soil > Contaminated >... | reverse complement strand
ATCGCAAATCCAACCGGCATCGGTATGGCAGTCTCGATGCGGATGAAATTGACGAACCGGTCGCCCATGGTCGCGCGACCACCGAGTAGATCCGGATCGATGATTCCAAGATTTCCAGTCGGTACGAGGATGGTTCCTTCCTCGTTCGGAACACCGAATTCCTGGGCCGACGGAGCAAGCGCATCTCCGTCGAGGTTGCCGGTGACGACGTACTGGACCGTCCACTGCTGGAGCGCACCTTTGACTGGTTGGAAGATCGGCGTGGTCATGGTTGGTCTCCAAGAAGTCGAATGTCAGGGATCACGGCGCGACGTTGAACGCGTCTTCGAGGACGCCTTGGCACTGTACCGGCGACAGCGGCGGTGCCACGATGACCGTGTAGTCGCCAAGTGCCGAAGCAGGCACGTTGACAATCACCTGGATCAGATTGACGGAGACGAACGTGTTGGACGAGACCACCAGAGATGCACCGCCATCCTGAGAGATGAAGTAGACGATGTCCCCTTCGGCGAATCCGCTGCCCCCGATGTTGACAGGTACATCTCCAACACCAGCAGCCACAGCGTCTGGCGCCACGGTATTGACCGTGCGCGTGCATGACTCGGTCGGGAATAGGGCTGTGGTGAAGAACGGATTCCCCTCTTCGTCGAATACGCCAGCACGGCAGCAGCACACCTGCACCATCTCTCCGTGCTCTTCGACAGTCTTTGGCTGCCAGATGCAGATGCGCACGAGGATCGGATCGCCTACTACTCCGCTCATGCCGTCGAGTTGCAGCTGGGCTGATCCTGGCACGAAGATGCAGTTGCTCGTGTCGATGCCGACCGCGCCTGCCGGGATGACGAGCTGACCTTGCGGATCGGTGATGCCATCGAACGCACGGGCAACGAGACCAGTGTCTCCTAACGGAATCGGAGTAGGACCTGCGATGAACAACGCGCGTACGATCTTGTCGGCACGCGTACCGCCAAGACCTCCACCGCTCAGATCGATAAGGCCCAGGTTTCCTGGTATGTCGATGATGACGCAGCCAGAGTCCGGATCGGTGACGGCGGCGTCATCGGGCGGCAAGACGAACGCCGGGCTCGGCGTACTGCCATCGAGGGCGCCATGGACATGGAATTCCAAAGCGATCGTCTGCAGGGCGAAGAATTTGGACGCGTTGGGTGTCGTCGACACCCCGGTAGCATATCAGAGCGCATTAGGAGCTTTTTATGGGTCCAACAGCCGCCCATAAAACTGGCGCCAGGACCGTTCTGACGGTACCCTGGCCTCGCCATGGACGAATCCGACGAGGATCCCACCGCTCCGACCGCCGAGCCTGCCAAGGTCGAGCCTCTCCGCGCAGCCCTTGCCGATCTGGTCACGGCCAGCGAAGAGGCTGTGAAGATCGAGGCGCAGCAGCGCCGGGTGTTCGAAGGGTTGCCGCCGGATATCCAACAGAACCCTGCCATTCGTCGCAGGTTCGGCCTCGGCGACGCCGTAGCCGTCGTGGCTCGACCCATCGCGCGACTGCTCAAGAAGGATCCCGACTGCTTACCGTGCCAGAAGCGCAAGGCGCAATGGAACCGGTTCAGCGTTCCGATTCCAGGCCGTCGCGGTCGAGGCCCGCTCTAGGCCTCCAAGGCCGCGCGCGGCGACGGTCGGTTGGTCTTCAGCAATTCTGCTGGAAGGCCCTGGTTTGGTTGCCAGGACATCCCGATCGAACCGCGCGCGGCACTGGAGACTTCTACCTAGTCGCGTAGAATAGAACGGCGTGCTCGGGCGTACACCTATGACAACCCCCGGCGAGGAGCCGGATCAAAATATGCGACAGATTTTCATCACCATCGTGGCGCTGTGCGCCGCATGTGGCATGCCCACCGAGGGCACCGGCCTCCCAGAGTCCAGCGAGTCATCCAGCAGCGAGTCCAACGACACACTCGTTACGCTGAGCACCTCGACGACGGCAACGACGTCCAGCTCGACCTCGACCACAAGCGAAGGTTCGGACAGCTCCAGCGAGGCCAGCGAGGCCTCGGGCAGCGACAGCACGGAGACGACCGACCCGACCTTCGGCGACGACGCAACCACGACGAATGGCAGCGAGACATCCTCGCTAGGCAGCAGTTCGGAGACATCTATCGCCGGTATCTGCGAGTTCAGCGGCGCGATATGTCTCGACGACAGCGACTGTGAGATCCCTGGCATCTGCTACGCCGACACGCAGTATTGCTTCCACTGGTGCGCGAGCGATGACGACTGCCCCGAAGGTCTCACGTGCTTCATTCCAGGGGCCTTCGGTAGCTACTGCGCGGCATGTGCTGGCGACGACAGTCTCTGTGCAGGCGGAGCCGAATGCAACGGCAATGACTGTGCCGAGCCGGATCATGCTGAGTGCGACACGAACGGGAAGCCCTGCGTGATCTCAGACCGCTGCCTGATCGACTAGAGACTCAGCCGCTCAGCCGCCATTCTCCTTGCGAGCGAGTTCGAGGTCGTGGTCGACCATCATGCGTACCAGCTCCTCGAACGTGACCGTTGGCGTCCAGCCAAGAGCTTCGCGAACCTTGGTCGCGTCGCCAAGGAGTAGATCGACATCAGCAGGGCGGATGAGAGCAGGATCATGGTCGACGTACTGCGTCCAGTTGAGATCGGCGATGCCGAACGCGTGCTCGACGAACTCGCTAACGCTGTGCGTCTTTCCAGTAGCCAGGATGTAATCGTCAGGCTTGTCGGCCTGCATCATCATCCACATGCCACGTACGTAGTCCGTGGCACAGCCCCAATCGCGCTTGGATTCGAGATTTCCAAGCTGCAGGCGTTGCTGCAGGCCAGCCTTGATACGCCCTACCGCGCGAGTGATCTTGCGCGTGACGAACTCTTCGCCACGGCGAGGGTGCTCGTGGTTATACAAGATTCCGCCCACGGCAAAGATTCCGTAAGCCTCGCGGAAGTTCTTGGTCGCATGGTGGGCATAGACCTTTGCGACGGCGTATGGACTGCGCGGGTTGAACGGCGTGCGCTCGGTCTGCGGCGTCTCAAGGACCTTGCCGAACATCTCTGACGATCCGGCGTTGTAGAACCTCGTATTAGGAAAGTACGTGCGGATGATCTCCAGAAGACGCACGACGGCCGTTGCTGTCACGTCGGTCGTGTAGTCCGGCATCTTGAAGCTGACCATGACCTGGCTCTGCGCCGCCAGGTTGTAGACCTCGTCCGGTCGTGCGGCTTGCATCGCAGCAAGCAGCGACAGACCGTCTGCCATGTCGCCGTGAACTAGATGTACCCGGTTGAGCAGGTGACTGATTCGACCTGTCGTCACCGTCGACGTTCGTCGCACGAGTCCCCAGACCTCGTAGTCCTTTCCGAGCAGAAGCTCGGCAAGCAGGCTTCCATCCATGCCTGTGATACCCGTGATGAGTGCGCGCCTCACAAAATCCTCTTAAGGATAAAGCTCGCGAACGTGTAGCTGTACACGTGCGGCTGTGCGTACGCGTAGTCGAAGGCGCCTATCGTCTCGAAGTTCGGCACCTCTTGTAGCAGCGCCCTGAGCTTCTCTTCGTTGTACGTGCGCAGGTGAGCCTCGACCTTGCGCTCGCCGTCAGGCCAAAAATCAACGGTGAGAGCGAGGATGCCACCAACACGAACATGACTTGCGAGCTTCTTGAAGAACGCAACGTCGTCAGGGATGTGTTCGAGCACGCTAATGCAGGTGACACCGTCGAAGTCTACAGGTCCGTCGTAGGACATGAAATCTTGCTGCACGAAGGTGATCGGCCTTCCAATTCTTCTCGACTGTTGAACAGTGATCGGTCCATAGCTCCCAGGATCAATCTCTGTCACATCCATACCGACCTCGTGCCATGCGGCTGCCGGTGCAAACGCAGAACCGCCGCCACCGACGTCCAAAATTCTACGCGCACCGTTGTTACGTAGTGCGCGTAGCACGATGCCGTACTCCCACGCACGGTGTTCATGATCGACGTGACCGCTGAACGGGTCTACCATTTTCTTGATGTCGCGCGCGTGCTGCATCTCATGGATGGAAGCGTAGTCGGATGGTTCGAGACTCTTACAAAACGACATGGGGACTCCAAGTTGGCGGAGAATTTCGCTCGCGACTGGTTCGATGGGATACGAATTGTAACATGACTGGACGGCATGTGAGAGTAGCCATTGAGCATTGGACGGCGTCCATACGACCTTAGGTATTGGAAACCCGTTGGCGAGGACAAGCATCGCCGAGTGATAGCCCACAAATCCACGGGCATGCGCGAGCCACGGCAGTACTTCGAGCATGTCCAAACCGGTCTTGTCGAGCGCACGTGGCGATCCGGTACCCTCGCCAGTGCCGCCTATCTCCACCACGCGAATAGGAGACCGGTCTGCGATCTCGCGAAATGGAAGACCTGGACGCGGAGCGCTGATGATGTACGGCTCGTCGATATCTAGCTGCGGAAGGTCGTGGTCGTAGATGATCGGAAGTCCTATCGGAAGTCCCATGCTAGAGGAGATGTGATCGGGCAGAGACCTGTCCGGAATTGCCTGGAATCCCATCTGGTACACCACGTCGTACTCGTCAGGAACCGGTACGAACCACGGCTGGCCACCACAACTGAAGTCTTGCAGTACGTAGCCAGGGGCCACGATGAAGCGATCGATGCAGTTCTGCGCCTCGAACAGTCTGCGAAGCGGAGCGCAATACGAGCTGGTGTAGAAGTCAACCTTACGCTCGTGTCTTCGGGATATCTCGCGAATTGACGGCAGAGAGTACAGGGCGTCGCCGAGCTTTCCTGGATGGGTGCAGGCAATCCGTCCATATTGGACGTGTGGCCTCATCCATATTGTCGGACTGATTGGGTTGACGAGTGTCACAGTTGCACCACGGGCCTTAGACCGCGAGATCCTTATCAACAACGGTCGAGAACGTATCGACCTGCGCAGTAAAATAACCGAACGGGAACGCCTCGACGATCTGCGTATGGATATCACTGAATTCGAAGATCTTTTTATCGTACGACCAGTTCGATAGATTCGATTTTTGAAAGTGCGGATCATTCATCCTCGTAGAGTCGATGCGATCCATTGTTCTTTCTTCAGCCGTAGGTCTTTGTCGTGATCGAGATGCCAGATTCGCCGAGCGTCTTGTCGATCTTCCGGATGAGCGTCGTACGGTTGGCATTCATCACCTGGGCTTGTTTGGCGGCCTCGGCGACCACCCTGTCCTCGTTCGATGTCATCACGACCTCCTGGGCCTGCCAGGTTGCCATCGACACGATGCAGAGATCGTGGATGACGGACGCAGTGTCGACGCCGAGACGTTCGGCGAGCGCGGCTCGCAGAAGCTCGTAGCGCATCTGGAACTCTGCGTCGGATCGGCCTGCCAGATTCGCGAACGCGGTTTTGAACGCGTTGGTCACCAGATCGTCCACGAGCATACCCGTGCTCTTCTCGGCGATGGACCGTGTCACAAGGTCCTTCCGCCGTGACGCGAGTGGATCATGGGCTCTGGCAGCGGCGTCAGAAACATGCCGTCAGCTTCGAGGTACGCCGCCTGCTTGCGCATGAAGAACTCGATGAAGTGCCAAGGCAGCACCATGTAGTAGTCTGGCTTGGCCGCGAGTGACTCGGCCTGCACTACGATGGGTACGTTGCTGCCGGCCATCACCAGGCCGTACTTGTCAGGGTTGACCTCGGCAGCAACGACGATGTCCTGGTTGGTCAGGCCGTAGTACTGCAGTAGCGTGTTGCCCTTGGTGCTCGCGCCTAGCGCGTGGAAGACCTTACCCCGGGCTCGCTCGCTGCGGATGAAGTCCACGGTCTTGCGCTTGAACGTCTCGACGCGCTCGGCGAACTTGGCAATGGCGCCGTCCGCGAGGTAGCGCGCCTCGTCAGCCAAGGACTCGTTTACCGCTGCCTGGACTGGATGCATGCCCTTCCATCCGACGTAACACCGGATGCTAGCGCCGTTGACGTCGTTGGTCTCGACATCGAAGACTTCGAGACCAAAACGCTCGACAAGATCTACGAAGACACCGAGTGGGTAGTAGCAGAGGTGCTCGTGGCAGATATTGTCGAAGGCGTTCGCTCGCAGCATGCGGACGAGATCTGCCATCTGCATGATCCAGATACCGTCGTTGCGCAGGCTCTCCGCGATCTTCTGGACGAACACCTCCGGGTCGTCGAGGTCGTAGAACATGGCAATACTCGTGATGACCCTCGCCGGTTCCAGATCGACGTCAGCCGTCTCGAAGTAGTCGTTGTAGAAGAAGTCGCACGCGTCAGAAGCCTTCTCGGCTAGATTGCGCGCCGGATCGAAGCCGATCTTGAGCACGTGATCAGGGAACATGCTGATCATTGTTCCGTCGTTGGCACCGATGTCGATGACGATGTCGTTGACTTTCAGATCGATCCGACTCAGAACGCCGTCGACGATGTCCTGTAGCGACGCCACCATCGAAGCGTTCAGGCCGGATAGGTACCAGTACTGCCGATACAGCGTGTCACGGTGACACGTGTGGCGCAGCTGTACGAGATGGCAGTCGACGCACTCCGCCAGGACCAAGGGCGCAGCGTCTCGGACAACTTCGCCAGGCTTAATGAAGTCCACGGGCACGATGTCGCCAAGGCCCAGGACATCTGTCATGGCGCCGGAGCACACGCGGCAGTGTTCTTTGGTCGTGATCATAGAGGTGCTCAACGGAGACTACCAGATCAAGCGGTCCTGGACAGGATAAAACTGGCGTCAGGACCGCTCTGGGGATACCATAATCCGACAAGGCCGAGACCATCGTCAAACGTAAGTATGGGCGTCAAAGTCATCCACCGCGGTGCGAAGTCCAGACGGACAGAACGGGTGATACGATCATCTTCTTCTGCGTTGCCATCTGCTTTGCCAAAGATCCAGCCTGAGACGATCGCTCAGATCCCTGTCTTCATCATCGTTCGTGACCGACTAACGACGATGGTGCGTCTCGTCGAGCGTCTTGAGATGGCGGGTCAAGAACGGATCGTGTTCGTCGACAACGACTCGACCTATCCGCCCTTGCTCGACTACCTCGCGAAAAGTCCGCATCGTGTCGTCATGACTGGCCGCAACGACGGCCCTAGCTCGCCATGGAGAAGCGGACTCGTCAGCGAAGTGTCAGGACGCTTCATGGTTACGGATCCGGATCTGTACCCGGATGACTCCTGTCCAGACGACTTCATCTCCGTCCTTGTCGAAGCTCTCGACGCGCTCCGTCATCGTAGCGTCGTTAAGGTTGGCATGGGCCTGCGTATCGACGATCTTCCAACTGGAGAGATCGCACAGTCCGTTCGCGACTGGGAACTCCCTAGGTTCTGGCAGCGCACGATCGGTAACGGTCACAGAGGTGAAGTGTGGTACGACGCCTTCGTCGATACGACGTTCGCGATCTATTCGCCTGGCGCGATCCATGATGCTGGATGCGCAAAGGCTGCTCGTCTCGGGCCGCCCTATCTTATGCGTTGCGGACCGTGGTACGAAAATCCTCTTCAGTTGTCCGACGAGGAGCGCTACTACTGCATGCGTGCCAGCTCGGCGAGCAACTGGGCGAAGCATGTTCGTCAGTTGGCCAAATTCTGAGAATCGAGAATCTACTTGTTCAACTTCTTCACCGACGAATAGCGTTGACCTGATCGTGGACTTGTAGAATTCGTACGGGCTGGCCGCACGAGCGCGTGGTGCACGTAGCAGATCACGTTACACGCGAATATCGGAGTACCTTGCAATTCGCAGCAGCGACGGATGAAAATGAAATCGCTAGCGTAGTTGTGAGACGATCCGTCAGCCCACTTTGGAAGTCTCGCAGGATCATTGATCGGGCAGAACATTGGCGTACCAACGTTCGACGATCTTATTTCAGGACTCCTCCAAAATACATCTCCAGTTTGGGTCACGAACATCCGAAAGCAGATCGGCTTGTCCGGGTACTGAATGTGCGCTAGACGAACGGCTCTTATGGCGTCAGGCGCCAACTCATCGTCATCGTCGACAAAGACGAGTCGATGACCGTTGGCATATCCGATCGCTATATCTCTCTCGCGATTACCCCAGCAGGCTGTACCTTCTGAACTGTCAAAACGTACGCGCGGGTCATGAAGTGAATCAATGATTGACTTGGCCGCATGGAGAGGCCCGTCCGAGATTACAATCCATTCGTCGCCATATTCGAGCTGCGCAAGAACTGACGACGCAGTCCTCCGAAGCGTATCCCTTCCGACCGTAGGTGTGATGACAGAGATCTTAACCCCGTTCTCCTGATCCGTTGGAGGACTCGACATGTCGATCGTGATCGATGGTAGGGAGGTTGGGGCCGACCTTGTGACTGGTCTACTGCGTTTGACAACGAATACGCTTTTTCGTCGCACGATCGCCACGGCTCACCAGCCAAACTTCCTTGCACGATTGGTAAAAAGCAACGAATCTTCCTGCACGTGAAGATTTCCACGTATGTAGACTGGATCGTTTTGCCCCTTACCCCACGCAGGATGAAGATGCTCGATCACGCAGTCGACACGATGAACGTATAAGCCACGACGCCGTGCAGTCGCAACAAGCTCCGTATCTGGGTAGTTATGGTCGTATCCTTCATGAACTATCTTGCCGCGCTCATCGACAGTTCCACAGATGTTCGCATAGGTACGGCGTACCAGCGGATGTGTCGAGTGTGAGCCGTTGATGGTGTTTGGATTTCCAAGATCATTCGTACCAATGACGCCGACATGAGTTGTCAGCATGCCACGAACACGACCGACCCAGCCGTCATGAAATCGGAGATCATCCGCGCCAAGGAGTATCCACGGCTCCGTACTTCTCTCGTAGCCGCGATTGATCTTCTTCGCCCAGCTCCGATCCACGTCGTCGACCAGTATCGGTTCAAGTCCAATAGCTTCGATCGCCGCTCTTTCTTCGGTATCTGATCGCTGTGCAACGAAGTACATACGCGCGTCATCTGTCGACGTTGCAGAGATGAAGGAGTCATACAGAGGTCTGACATTCGCCGGTCTTTTCAACACGGGCACTATGATCGCGACCAATACTCCTGACATGTCTTCATTGGCACATGATACTAGGAGCTGTTGGCGAAGATCTGCCTCTTGAGATGATGGCCACGATCCGGTACGCGATCCGGACGATAAACTTGTCCGCACTACCTGAGAAGTTCCACTTCGTTTCGATCCGGCCGTAACTCGGACCACGCCGCGGCCCGTCTTCGGTACTCTTTCGACGCCCATGGGTTACTTTCTCGTGCGCACGACCCGAACACACTTCTTGCAGCGACGGGTCTGACCTGCGCCTGCTTGCGGCCCGGCCCGGACGACCTGCGATGCGCTCGGACTTGCAGCTGCCTGCGCGTTGCTGTTCTGACTGCGTCCGACGACGGTGACAGAGGATCGGACTCGTTCGATGGGCATGGGGTTCCTCGATCGTGCTGAGCTTGCGGTTCTTGGACTCGTTGAACTTGGACTTGCGGCTCTTGCGGTTCTTAGGTTCGCGGATCTTGTGGAGTTTCCGACTCGAAGGCCGGTGAATTTCGGCGCTCGGCCTGACACCAATGGCTGCGCCGACAGGCTGCAGTGGTGCGACAGAACGGCACCCTGATGGTACTGTCTCGTGGGTCGTCCGGACAGGGCGAAGTCCAAGGCACTACCTACGTCGAGCGCGATCTGTCGTCTGGAGGGCTCCTGGCGCTGCCAGTACATGTCGATCAGCACGTTGGCCAAGGGTCCGGCCGAAACCGCCATCGGTCGATCCGTCTGCAACATGGCCTCGACGATCGGGTCTAAATCGAAAGCAGCCTCGACGCCGCGGCTCGGGACGCCGATGGTACGGCCGGGACCGACCAGGACCATGTCGCGGAGCAGCAGCTCTCGTACGCGCCTAAGATTTCCGTGCAGGAACAGCGTTGCAAACGTCACCTGGTTTCTTGGCGCGGTGACCTCCTTGAGCAGGTCGGCACATCCGCGCAGACAGCAACTCGGCGGCACGCCAACGCAGAAGCCAGGCACGTTGCGAATCAGCGCTTGGCGCAAGGGGTCTTGCAGCCAGTGGTGGCCGCCTAAGCTCGTCCACTCGTCGTTGGCTGCGGCATGAGGTGCACCTTTGAGAATCGCGGCTTCACCGTCGCCGAACCGCACCAGCGCGAAGGGATTGGTCGCGACCAGGATCGCTTCGAAGTCCTTGCGATGGTCGAGACAGAACATGGACGTGGACTAGGATCGAACGCTTCGAATTTCGACAGGGACCTGCTTCTCGTCGAGCACGACTTCAACGGGTTCGCCGTACATTGGAGATCTGGACGGTCGGCCACCGTGAAAACAGGTCTTGTTAAAGCCGATGCTTATCCCATTGACCTCTACAACGCCGTAACCGCTATCAGGATCGAACGCCATAACAGTCCCGGTCTTCTTTGTCGTAGACATGACTAGTGTTTCCACTTCGGCATGGACTTCTTCGGCTTGATGCCGAGTTTGTCGAACGTCTTCACGTCGATGCCCATGACCTCGGACACGG
>Ga0214473_10011219_pt1 | contig 10520 bp, 7 predicted proteins | sample RVTome_7_FD_203509 | JGI IMG/M metagenome (GOLD analysis project Ga0214473, IMG submission 203509) | Soil microbial communities from uranium-contaminated site in the Upper Colorado River Basin, Wyoming, United States - RVT98D197 | ecosystem: Environmental > Terrestrial > Soil > Contaminated >... | reverse complement strand
TACCTTTTCATGGCCCAAGAGGTCCTTCTGACGCTCCTGTCTGCGCGCGAAGTGCATGTCTTTGGCCGACCAGTCAGCGGCATCTTTGTCCTTCTCAGCGACTGGCTCTTCGCAATCCGTATCCCTCCTCGCGACCTCCCAGCCATTATCCACGCCGAGTCCGTCTTTTTCGTCCTTCTCTTTGGCCTCTTAATTCCAGCCGCGACCGTTGTTTCACAGTTCTTCCGCTACAGGATCTCGGCCCCAGAGGAGCGCCAGCAGACGAGAGTCGTCGTTTATCCGATGGTGTTTGCCTTCTCGCTGGGGTTCCTAGTGCTGCTTATCACCATGGCTTCGCTCCTCACCCAAGGGGCTGGTGAAGAAACTTTCGAGCACATCGAAGGCGTGATGTTCCGCATCATGCCGTTATTGCTCGCAGTGGTCCCCGTCTCCTTGTTCGTCAGCATCCTGCGTTACCGCCTCTTCGAGATGGAGTTCGTATTGAGCCGCACGGCCGTCTATGGGACGCTTACCGTGCTCCTAGCTCTGGCCTTCGTTGCGAGCGAGAAGATCCTCGAATATGCCTTCCACGCCTTCACAGGCGAGCAGTCAGATGTAGCCCTCATAGGCTCCGTGGGGGTGAATGTTGCCCTGTTCCACCCGCTGCGGCGCCGCATCGAACGAATTCTCGATCGGTGGCTAGAAGAGCAACGGCGAGAGCCGACGGTTGGGCCGCAACCATCCAAAGCCGACGCCCGAGAGGGCTTGCCTGAGCCAAGCGCTGAGGGGACGCTTGAGGAACTCATGACGACTCAGCTTGCCGCGAACGCCGAGCGGATCGTTACCGTGGCCGTCGTTGACGGCCCGGCTGGCGAAACCATAGTGGACTTAGCGAGCGAGACCGCGCCGGAAGGTGAAGCCGTTGGCGACGAAGAAACGCAGCAGCACGACGATGGTAGTCGCCATACGTCGGAAAAGCGCGCCGAGGCCTAATAGATCAAGCCTGAGTATTGAGCGCCACAGCCCAAAGCAGAAACGAGAGCGAGCAACGGCCAGAGAGTTGCAGGCATTCGTCCAGGGACTCTTTCGGGACCCTCGACCAGGCGGGATATCGAAGCGGTGACGCGATGTTCGGCGTCGATGCGTACTGTTCTCAGCTGCTTTTTCCCGCTGGCGCAGCCTTGGCGTTGCTTTGCTTGACGTTATCGAATTCTACCCTGACTCTGGATGCGAGAGATAGTAGGGGACAGTCAACGATGCGGTGGAGAGGCACCAGCCGTTCAGCTGCCCGATTCCACGGCCGCACCATCGCTGCCAATGTGGTATGGCACGTCGACCACGATGGTGTTCGGCCGGAAGAAGAGGTGGAGCTTCAGTCGCAGCGCCGACTGGTTGTGCAGGAAATACTCCCAGAAGTGGCGCGGCACGAGTTCAGCCAGGACGACCGTGATCGGCCGCTTGGGGTCCTGTTTGTCCACCGCGTCGATGTAGGCCAGCAGCGGCGGAATGAGCGCGCGGTACGGGGATTCCACGATGACCAAGTGCACCTGCTGACCCCACTGTTCCCAACGGCGCTTCATCTCGTCCGCTTCCGCCGGGTCGTCCGTCACGTGGACGGCCGTCACGTCCGGCGAGATAGAGAGAGCGAAGCTGAGCGCCTGGAGAGCCCCCCGGTCCAGCCGGCTAACCGGCACCAGCACATGGGGTGGTGAGCGCTCCGGCAACCGCGTGTCCGGGCGGTCCAGTGTGAGCGCTTCCTCAACGCTCCGGTAGTGCCGGTAGATGCTCCACATCAGCGCGATGAGCAGCGGGATCAGCACCAACACCATCCAGGCGCCGAGCGCAAACTTGGCGATGCCGACCACTACCGCCACAATGCCCGTGGCGACGGCGCCGGCGCCGTTGAAGAACGCCCGCCAGCGCCAGCCTCGTTCCTCGCCGCGCAGTCGCCACCAGTGCCTCACCATGCCGGTCTGGCTGATTGTGAAGGCCACGAAGACGCCGACCGTGTAGAGCGGAATCAGGTTCGTCACGCTCCCCTGGAAGGCGACGATCAGCGCCGCCGCCACGAGCGCCAGGACAACGATGCCGACGCTAAAAGCCAGGCGCTCGCCGCGGAACTGGAACTGGCGTGGCAGGAAGCGGTCCTTGGCGAGGATGCTCGCCAGACGCGGGAAGCCGTTGAAGGCAGTGTTCGCTGCTAGTACCAACAAGAGGGCCGTGGACACCTGGACAAAGTAGTGATAGAAGCTGCCCGCGCCGGTAAGCGTACGAGCGAGCTGACTTACGACCGTCTCTTGTTCGGATGGGTCGGGCAAGATTCCTAGTTGCCCCACGAGGAAGCTCATGCCCAAGAAGATGGAGCCGAAGAACGTGCCCATGAGGATGAGGACGATCTGGGCGTTCCGCCATTCCGGTGGCTTGAACGAGGGCACGCCGTTCGACACTGCTTCGGTGCCGGTGAGGGCAACAGAGCCCGACGCGAACGCCCGCAGGACGAGCAGCAAGCCGAGGGCCTCCATCTCATGCGCTTGGCTCCACTCTGATGGCGCCTCGTAGGATGGCAAGGTGCCGGTCATGAAGCGAAAGAGACCATACCCGAGCAGTCCGTAGATGGCCACCAGGTACACATACGTTGGAACAGCAAAAATGGTCGCGCTCTCGCGTATGCCGCGGAGGTTGCCAACGCAGAGCAGTGCCACACATGCCACTCCCACGACGACCCGCTGCTCAAACAGAGCCGGGAAAATCGACGTAAGAGCCGCGACACCAGCCGAGATTGAGACGGAGACGGTGAGGATGTAATCGGTAAGGAGGGCCCCCGCAGCCGTTAGGCCGGGGAGACGGCCTAGGTTATCGCTGGAAACAATGTATGAGCCTCCGCCACCCGGGTAAGTCCTGATAACTTGCTGATAGCTCGCCACGACTACTGCTAGCACCGCCACAATAACGAGAGTGATCGGCATCGTCAGCGCCAGCAAGCCCACGCCGGCAAGCACCAGGACTCGCATGATCTCCTCGGTTGCGTACGCCGAAGAGGAGATGTTATCGGAGGCGAAGACGGCCAGCCCTTTGAGCTTGCCTACACGCTCTTGGCTCTCGAATTCGGTGCGAATACGCGGGCCAAATAACACGCGCCGAAGCAGCTCCGCTCCGCGCCCCACCGGCCCTTTCTCCTGGAGGGCCCGCTCGGTCGCCACCAGGTACCCCGGCGCTCGCTGCCTAAACTCCCGAGCGAAGGGTCGGACGATGCGCACGTAGCGGTCGCCCGGCCGGGCGCCGCGTAATTCCTGTATCTCCGTCAGGTCGGCCGCGGGCCACTGGGCCTGCTTGCCATCCTGTTGCCGCTCGTCGGCCGTGTGGGGATCGCCAACTGGAGGGATGTCCCCTGTTTCACTAGCCATCCCCCCATTGTCGCCGGTGACCGCTCAACGCGGCGTCAACCAGCTTGCGCCGAGGCTCAACGTTGTATCAACGTTCCGCCACCGGCGCGCTTGGCCTCGGGCACCCCGGCGGGGGCGCTGTGGGGAAGCTTTGTGCCTGGGGCTAAGCGCGGCTGATGCGCACCCTGCAGTAGCCGCGTTCGAGGTGTAGCTGTTCCTTCAGGTCATACTCCTCAGACACAAGGGCACAGCCGAGAAGCAACCTCTGGAGATCGCTGACGTCGCGCAGTTGGCCCGACACAGTGATCGCCGTTATTTGGGTCGGCGCGCGGCGGAGCAGCGCAGAGCGGGAGACCTGGAGCAGGTCGAGCCATTGGTCGCTGGACGCGCTTGGGGCTAGGGGCTCCACAATGGCGGCCGCGGACGTCGGCATTGCACCGCCATGGGCCAGTTCCATGGCGCCATTGTCGACCCGCCGCGCTCAACGCCACGCCAACAGCCGCGGGGGATGGCCTCAACGTCGACTCAATTGTTGGGCGACGGGAGGCTGAGCGGCGGCGCAGGTTATTGGAACTCCGCCTAGCTTTCCTGGGTCAACAGGCGGTAGCCGACGCCGGGCTCCGTTATCAGGTAGCGCGGAGCCTGCGGACTGGCCTCCAGCTTCTTGCGGAGGCGCGCTACGTATACGTGCAGGTAGTGCCCTTCCGAGCCATATTCTGGCCCCCATACTTCCTGCAGGAGCATCCGGTCAGTCAGCACTTTGTTCGGATGGGTGATGAACGTCTTCAGGAGCTCGTACTCAGTGGGGGTGAGGTGCACATCGCGGCCGCCGACCCTGACTCGCCGGTACTCAACGTCCACTTCGAGTTCGCCCGTCCGAAAGACCGCCTGCCCCCCTCCCGCCGGACCGAGGGCGTGGCGCAGGGCCACCCGTATACGGGCGAGCAGCTCATCGACGCCAAACGGTTTGGTGAGATAGTCATCCGCCCCGAGCTCGAGCGCCTCGACCTTGGCGCGCTCAGCCTCACGCACCGATAGGACCACGATGGGCGTGTTCGACCTGCTGCGGACCTCTCGCAACACGTCGAGCCCGTCCATGTCCGGCAGCCCCAAATCGAGCAAGATGACGTCTGGATGATGGTACGCGTGCTGCTCGATCGCCTGGCGCCCGCTTTCGGCGGTCTCTACCTGAAAGCCGTGCCGGACCAGAATGGTCCGGACAGCCCGCAGTATGGCCGGTTCATCGTCCACTACCAGGATGCGCGCGCCCGTGGGTTGGCTCATCCGCGCCCGCTCGCCTCTGCGGGTTGACCGAGCGGTAGTCGAAACGTGAAACGCGCGCCACCGCCGGGTCGGTTCTCGGCCCATATCTGGCCGTGATGCGCCTCAACCAGCCGCTTGGCCACGGCCAGCCCCAAGCCCGTCCCCTTCGCCCGCGGACCACGGCCGGCACCTCGATAGAACGGCTCGAATAAACGTGGCAACGCCTCCTGTGGGATCCCGGGGCCACGGTCATCTACCTGTACACGCACATACTCGTCCGTGGGCCGGATGCTTATCAGAATCTCGCTGCCCGCCGGGCTGTAGTTCGCCGCGTTTTCAATGAGGTTGGAGAGCACCTGGTCGATCTGGACGTAGTCCAATAGCACCGGCGGCAGGTCCTGGGGGGCATCGAGCACGATGTCGTGGTCGCTGGTGATGGTGCGCAACCGGCCGATCACGTCATGGACCAAGGATGCGAGGTCATGCCACCCTTTCTCCGGCCGGAGCGTGCCGGCCTCGATGCGCGAGAGGTCTAGGAGGTTACCCACGATGCGGTTGAGGCGGTTCGCCTCCTGCTCGATGCCCCCGGCGAGCTCTCGCACCTCCTCATCCGTCCAAGCCACGTCTCTCTGGGCGAGGCTGCCCGCCGAGGCGATAATCGTTGCCAGCGGGGTTCGCAGGTCATGAGAGACCGCGTTGAGTAGCGCGCTCTTCGACTCATCTGTCCGCCGCAGTATTTCCGCCTCTGTGGCGTCGCGTTGGAGCCGAGAACGCTCGACGGCGGACGCGAGTTGAGCTGCAACTCCCCACGTCATCCGCGTTTCGGCAGTGCTGAACCCGCGTGCTCTGTCCCCTGCGAACAATAGTAAACGACCCACTTCCCGCTCTGGAGTCTTCAAGGGCACGCCAAAAAGCTGGACGTCACGGCCGCGGTCGAGCGTTCCAGCGTCCCGACCGGCCACAACCCGGATCCAGTGGCCCTCAGGATCCCCCATGATCCAGCTCGGCTCCTCCCCTTCAGTGCGGTCCAGTGACAACTCCTGCGCCTTAGCCACCGCACGCTTCGCTGTGCCACCTTCAGTGTATTCGATAACCACGGCCGTCACCTGCAGCTCTTGGCGCAGGCGTTGGGCCACGGAGCTCAATGCCTCGCCGAGCGCCCCTTCGCTCATCAACCGTACAACGTCATACAGGACCATCGACTCGCGACGGTGTTGCTGGGCCTCCTGGGCCCGTTGGCGCTGGCCCGCGGCCAGCTGGCCGGTCACCAGCGCCGTTGCCAGGAACAGTAGCAGCGCTATCCACTCCTCAGGGTCAGCCACCACAAGCGTGTGGAAGGGTTCGACAAAGAACCAGTTGAAGGTGAGGAATGCTGTCACCGCCGCGAGCACAGCGGGGCCGCTCCCGAACATCGTCGCCACGGCGAGCACTACAATCAGGTGCAACATGGACAGGTTGCCAACATGGGAACGCTGACCGATGAGACCAATGACGTAGGTCACCAGCGCGACGCCGGCCAGCGCCGCCGCATACCCTACCCATCTACTGCGGACGGCACCCAGGAACGCGCGCCTTCGCATTAGGATTCTGAGCATAACTTGAGGCGGCCTGCGGTTGGCGGACGTTGGCAGCGTAGTCCGACCGGGCCCAGCCCCCTAGTTCCGCATCCGCCAGACGCGGCGGGCCAGTGCGAGCTGATTGCGGATGCTGTCCCGGTCTCGCGCCTCGGGACGCAGTTGCAGATAGCGGCGCAGGTCGGCAATCGCCCGGCGCATGTCGCCCAGGCGAAACGCGATGAGGCCTCGCTCGCGCACCTCGTCGGGCGCGTCCGGCTGCATGAGCAGGAATCGCTCGACTACTGCGTAGGCATGGGCGTAATCGCGCTGGCGCAGGTAGACCCCCTCGAGGTTCTTCAAGAGCCGCGCGAGGACTGCGCGCGAGGTCGTCGGCTCCAGGAATTCGGGGCGGAAGCGCAGCCGGCTCCCGTAGACCTGCCGCAGCTGCTCGACGCACTCCTCCTCGGTGGTGACACGGCCCCCACGGAAAGGGTCCAAGATGAGGTCGGCTTCCGGGCCCACGTATTTGATGAGGAAGTGGGCGGGGAAGCCCACCCCAACCAGCGACAGCCCCAAGTGACGGGCGATCTCCATGTATACCAACGAGAGCGTCACCGGCAGGCCAGTCCGCCGCTCAATGACCTCGTTCAGATAGGAGTTGCGGGGGTCGTAGTAGTCCGCCTCGTTGCCGACGAAGCCCAGGTCAGTGAAGAGGTACTCGTTGATGGCGGCGATGATGTGCTGGGGGTCGCGGTCCAGCCCCAGCCGGTGGCCCACCTCGTCGGCCATGCCGCGCAGCCTCTCGAGGTACAGGTCTGGCTCCAAACCTGGGTACTCCTCGACGGCGATGAGCAGCGCCGCCTCCACCAGGTCGAAATCCGCATCTTGGCCAAACACGAGCTCGGCAAAGCGGCGGCGGGCTTCTTCAGCGTTCATCACTCAAAGAAAGGCGTCCTTGCGCCAACCCGGCGGGCATGAAGTCCCTGACGGCCAAGCCTAGGAGTGGCTGGCCCAAGTAATCATCGCGTGTCCAGTAGTACACGATGTCAAGCCGATTGGTCAATTCGCCCCGACGAGGCCCCAGGCCGAACGCTACGGCAGACCAGGCGCCGTGCTGGTTGCGCAGGCGCAGCCGCAGGTGCTCGCCGCCGTTGCCCATCGGCTTCGCCTCCAGCAACTCCAGGTCGCGCGCCAGGAACTGCGGGGCGGGGTTGCCGGCACCCACCGGCTCCAATGCCTCCAGCCATCTCACGGCGCCGCCACTCCACTCCTGAGGCGCCGCTTCGGCGTCCACAACCAGCCGCGGACCCATCGGCAGGTGGCCCAGGGCTTTGCGCGCCAAATCGCCGAGCCTCGCTCGGATCTCAGGCAATTGCTCGACACGAGCCGTGAAGCCGGCGGCCTGCCGGTGCCCACCGAAGCGCACGAAGAGAGGCGCCGACTGCACATACTCTGCGGCGCAGGTCTGAAGCGCCGCGGCCAGGTCGAACTCGGGCACGCTGCGGAGGCTGGCGGTGGCCGTCTCGTCGCCGATTTCGAGGACCACCGCGGGACGCCCAGTCTCCTCCGCCAGGCGGGCAGCCGCCAGGCCTACGACGCCCGCCGGGAATTCCGGCCCGCCCGCCCAACACAACCCCTCTCTAGCCGGGTCCACCAGGGCTCTCGCCGCCTCGACGACGCGGCGCGTGAGGCGCTGTCGCTCGCGGTTCAGCGCTTCGAGCTCGCTTGCGAGAAGCTCCGCCTCACTTGGCTCACTGGCCAGCAGAAGACGCAGAGCGCGGTCGGCATGGTCGAGCCGTCCCGCGGCGTTGAGACGCGGCGCCAGCAGCCAGCCGATCCCCTCCGCTGTCGCCTCGCCCCTCCGTAACCCCGCACTGGCCATAAGCGCCCGCAGCCCCGGACGCTCGGTGTCGTTGAGCGCGCGCAGGCCGGCGCGCACAAGGCTGCGGTTCTCGCCGATGAGCGGCGCCACGTCCGCCACCGTGCCCAGAGCGACGAGTTCCAGCGTCCGCTCGTCTGAAGGCGCGTGCTTAGGGCGAGGCGTCGTCTCCCACAGCGCCTGCAGCAGCTTGTAAGCCACGCCTGCACCGGCCAACTCCGGATAAGGGTACGCGGAGTCGCGCCGCCGCGGGTTGATCACCGCCCGAGCAGGCGGCAAGACCGCGCCAGGAACATGGTGGTCGGTGACGATGACCTCGAGGCCGTCCGCCAGCGCCCGGCTGACTTCCTCGACCGCCGCGATCCCCGTATCTACGGTGATGACGAGCGTCACGCCCTGGGCACGCAGCGAGGCCAATGCGCCGTGGTTGACGCCATAACCTTCCGTAACACGATGGGGGATGTACGGGAGGACGCGCGCGCCATACGCGGCCAGCCCCTCGGTGAGCAGAGCTGTTCCGCTGACGCCGTCGACGTCGTAGTCGCCATAGATAGCAATGAGCTCGTCGCCTCGCAGGGCCTCGCGCAGGCGCAAGACAGCCCGCTGCATATCGGGCAGCAGAAACGGGTCGCCGCCCAGCCGGAGGGTGGGGTCCAGGAAGGCCCGCGCCCCCGCCGGATCCGGAGCCGTGCCCGGAAGGCGGTTGTAAAGGAGGTCAACGAGAAGCGGGGGCAAGTCGGCCAAGGCGGCTTGGAAGGCAGGTGCCGCCCTTGGCAGCAGCCGCCAGCGATCGTTGACCATACGGATCCGCCTATTAGAAGGCCCCCTCAGAGAGGGGGCCTTCTTCTTGCCGCCGTGCCCGGGTCGCACTGGCCACACATAGACGCCTGTCTATCGGAGCGACGGTCCGTTTTGCCCATTAGATGAGACCTATCCTGCCGGCCAGTATAACCCCCTTGCCACGTTGGCCACCAGACCCGCACTGCGCCCTAGATCTTGATGTTCAGGGGCACCTCAAGCTCGATGGAGATCGCCTGCAGCGACTCGTACGTTGGGACATCCAAGGGGATGCCGTTGGCCCGTCGGTCGATCTCCGTCTCCCAGTCGATCTCACCGTGCGTGTAGATGCGGTCCCACCCGGGCAAGCGCTCGGAGGAGCGGATCACCCGGCACATCTCGTCCATGGCTTCCTTGAACTCGTCCACCGGACGGAAGCCGTCGATCCGCATCGCCCCGAAGAAATGGCCGGTGTTCCCTGCCATGCCGATGGGCCGTGCCCCCTCGGCCTGTGACCCGGCCGCCGAGAGCTTGGCCATATTCGCGCCGATGGACGCTCCCGAGAGGACGCCGGTCAGGATGTCTACTAACGTCATCAGGCCGTAGCCTTTGTGCCCACCGGTCTCGCGCAGGCCGCCGATGGGCAGGATGTAGCCACCACCACCCCGGTCGGCCACCTTCGTGGTAAGGTTGCCTTCGCGGTCCATGATCCAGCCGAGGGGCACGTCGTGGCCGCGTCGTGCAGCGATCTGAAGCTTGCCTGCGGCGACCACGCTCGTGGCGAAGTCCATCACCCAGGGCGGGTCCGTCTTCGTTGGCACCGCCACCGCGATCGGATTGGTGCCGAACATGCCTGTCCGTCCACCAGTGGGTGGGGTACCGCCCCCAGCGCCGACGTTGGTGCTGGAGATGCCGATCATGTCGTGCTCAAGCGCCATGCGGGCATAGAAGCCGGCGATGCCGAAGTGAGAGCTGTTGCGCACCGAGACGAAGCCGGCGCCGGTCCTCTCTGCCTTACCGATGGCGATCTCCATCGCCCGGCGGCCCACGACCATCCCAAGACCCTCGTCGCCATCAACGACCGCCGTCGAGGCCAGCTCGTGGACGATGTGGACATCGGGGTGCGCCTTGGCCGTCCCCGTGCGGAGCCGCTGGACGTAGTTGCGTAGGCGCGGCACGCCATGCGAGTCGACGCCCGTGATGTCCGCCTTGATCAGCACCTCCATCGCCTCGCGAGCATCCTTCTCGTCGAGGCCGCAGAACCGAAAGCAGTCGACCACGAATTGCTCCAACCGCCCCGCGTCGACCAGAACCATCTCTTCGGCTTCCACAGCCATGGGGGTACCTCCTCGATTTACTTTTCGCCGCGTGTGTGGTCGCAAGTATAACGTCAAGCGGTGAACGCGTCTAAGGTCTGAGACAAACGAAAAATATGGCAGCCGAGTCAGGATTCGAACCTGAATCTAGGGATCCAAAGTCCCGCGTGCTACCGTTGCACCACTCGGCTGCGCCGTACCAAGTATAGCAACTTACCGGGGCACGGAACCTGCGGGGGCTACCCAGGAACTGGGCACGCCCCTACGTTCGAATGCCCAGCCTTCCGCTCTACTGCACCACTCTCTTCTCCCGCAACTCCGCGATTTCTCCCTCGGAGTAACGGAACTCCCGCAGGATCTCGTCGGT
>Ga0214473_10011218_pt1 | contig 10521 bp, 9 predicted proteins | sample RVTome_7_FD_203509 | JGI IMG/M metagenome (GOLD analysis project Ga0214473, IMG submission 203509) | Soil microbial communities from uranium-contaminated site in the Upper Colorado River Basin, Wyoming, United States - RVT98D197 | ecosystem: Environmental > Terrestrial > Soil > Contaminated >... | reverse complement strand
AGGATCTGGGCCGCGAAGGTCTCAACCTTCTTCTGCCACCCCTCTTCCAGGGGTCCCTTCATGCCGGTCACGAAGACGTTCCCTTCCGCGACCTTCTTCATGCCCTTCTTCTGGAGCAGCTCATTCATTATCGGTCTGACGCGCTCCCATTTCGCAATCTCCTCCTCGGTGGGCATCTTGCCGGTCTTCTTGTCTGGCCGGGTCGCCCCTTCGGTCGTCAAGATGGCACACTTGGTCCCAGGCGTCAACTGCATCTTCTTCAGGAGCCGGCGCATGCTGCCGATCGGCCTGCCGGCGCGGCCAGGCGAACTGAACACGTACAGGTCCGCCGGCGCGAGTTCCTTCGGGCGCACGTCTCTGATGTGGTGGACGTTCACAGTAACTCCTTTGGCGACCATGAGTTTCCTGAACTCCTCTGCGACCATGGCCCCGTTGCCGTACTTCGAAGCGTGGAAGTATTCGATTCTCATGCTGGCCAAAATCGCTCTTCCTCCCTATGAGCTTTTCCGAGGCAAGACACTAACCGACGCCAGGGGATAGTTCAAGGGGGAAATCCCAAGTACGAGACAAGTCGATTCACCCTTTGCCTCGGGGTGGTTCGAGGAGGAGGTGAAGATGATGACCGTCTATTGGGCAAGCACGTATTCCGTCAGGCCCGAGAAGAGGGAAGAGTTCCTCTCAGCGATGAAGAAGATGAAAGAGCACATAGCGAAGAACAGAAAGGAGTTCAAAGAGATCAAGTCGTGGCGGCTCTACACGCAGGTCTATGGCGACCGCTACCTGTCGTTTATTGACATCTGGGAGTATGACAGCATGGCCGCCTGCGACAAGCTCGAATCGGAATGGCTGCCAGGGGGCAGGTTGGCGAAGTTCGGCGCAGCTTACGCGAACCTAGTCGAAGGGGGAGCAATGTCTTCCTTCATCTGGAGACCTGAGTTGGAGCTGGACTAGTTAATGAGTTCTACCGACCTGGAGACTGTCGCGCCCATATACTACGAGATGTGAAGGACTGCCGTGATAGTCACCCAACAACTGTGAATCCTTCGAATGCAGCGCGTCCAGAGAAGACAGCAAACGGCGGGACGTCTGGCTGTTACGCAACTAGAGGATCATTGCATCGAGCTAAACTCCTTTTCTTCTCTTTTCTTTCAGCCTTCCTCCCCTACAGGCTTTTCCTCCAGTGAGCCGCGTGCAGGGAGCCGCGTGCATACTTGAACATCTGGCTTTCCATCAATCAGAGGATTGTCGCACCGAGCCAGACCCATTTCTTCTTTTCATCTCAATCGTCATTTGCTGTCCGAGGCACAGACTGACGCCAGGGGACAGGGGACAGATCCCAAGAACGGCATCTACAAGATTGGCAATAGTAGTTAATACTCAGACTCTTTCCGAAGCCCTTGGTGGTTGACGCCTTGGCTGGAACTGGCCTCACGAAGACCCCTCTGTCGCGGCGGTCCCCTGAGCAGATAGTCGAGGCTGAGCTTTCCTGGATATCCACCCTGGTGCTGTTCTTCTCGACCGTGTACATGGTCCTCAAGCTCGACATCCTGTGGGTCGCGTTCGGAATCGCGGCGATGTCACTGTACGTGTTGCCAATCATCTCCACGCGCGACCCCTTTCGGGCGCTTCCGTGGGAGATGGCCGTCCTCCTTTCGGTTCCCATGCTCCTCCACGTGTCCGAGGGTTCGCGCACGCTCATGGAGCACGTCGGCTGGTGGAACGATCTGACCTCCCTGGCGTTCGCGTTCTCGCTCACGACCATCGGCTTCCTGCTAACAGTGGAGCTCCAGCTGTACACAGATGTGAGGATGAACCGCCCCTTCGCCGTGTTCTTCGTCGTCATGTTCACCCTGGCCGTGTCCGGTTTCTGGGCGCTCGGGGAGTTCGTGGGCGACGTGGTCAATGGCACCCACCGTCTCGTCTCGAACTCTCAGGTGATGAAGGATTTTGTGTGGAGCCTCGTGGGCGGGGTCATGATGGGGTTCGTGTACAGCCTCTACATTCGGGCGATGTCGGAGAAGAGGCGTCTCAGCTTCGGGTTCATGCACCTGTGGGAGGTGCGCAGGTGAAGGAGAGGCTGAGGCTCGCCTCGAGGGCTATGCAGGCAGGCATGGTCGCCGTAGCAGTCGCGGGCATCGCGACAGACGACCTGATCCGGGTACTTGCGGCATTATTCGCCCTGTTCGTGAGCTTTATACCGTCCATCCTGAGGCGGGACCTGAAGATAACGCTTCCAATCGAGCTGAACTTCTGGATAATGCTCGCGTTGTTCCTCCATGTGGTAGGCGGCTTCTCGGGGTTCTATAGCACCGTACCCGGCTGGGACCATCTGACACACATGATGTCCGCTTCCATGATAGCCGCTCTCGGGTTCGTTAGTGTCGTCATCATCGACAAGTACTCCGAGAGCGTCCGACTGTCCAAGCCGTTCCTTGCGTTCTTCATCGTCATGTTCACAATGGCCATGGGCGTACTCTGGGAGATCATGGAGTTCGCTAGCGACTCCATCGCTCACTTGAATCTCCAGTACGGGCTGACCGACACGATGGTGGACCTTCTCTTCGACGGCTTCGCTGGCTTCATCGTAGCCATCGTTGGCGTTCATTACCTCGTGCGAGTGTCCACCGAGCATTTCGTCGAATCGCTCAATGTTGAACCTGCAAAGAGGAGACTCTCGGAGTTCGTCGCGAGGCGCAGGAAAGCCGCCTGAGAGCATTCAGAGCCTATCGGGCTACGCGCATTAGTGAGTCCCGCTGCATTTCAGAGTCGCTGCGATCACCGAGGCTATGACCTCGACCCATCTGATCGTTGTCACATCCGGGAGGTTCACGTGGTCCGTGCGTTGTATCTAAACGATTGACCATTTCTGAATCGGAAAGCCTGGAGTGTTGGTAAAAGCAACTTCCAGAAGAATGAAATACTGCTGCTGGCGATTGCGTCGAAGGAGAGAAAGGCGGGACGGAATGACCGACAAGACCTATGCCAAGGCGACACTGGTATTCGCATTGATGGTCCTCGGCGCCTTCATCCCTGCCTCAGGTTCCGCGTCCGCCTACGATCCCGTCGAATTCCTCCCTCCACATTCCGCAGTACCCGTGGATTCGAATATGGACTCCATTTACGAGTCGGTGACGGTCTACGCAGGCGTCAGGGTTATCGATTCGGGATACTACACTGTCGTCGCCCAATTCTTCCAGGTCGTGGGCACCTGGATGGCGAACAGCACAAACTCCACCTTCATGGATCCGGGCGATTACTTGTTCGAGACGGTCTTTGTTGGTGGGGACCTGTACGATGACCACTTGAACGGGACTTACTACGTTAACCTGGTGCTGGGCATAGGCAGCGACCCCTACAACCTCACACTAGTAGCGGCGACTGCCTTCACCGCGGGGAACTTTACGTATGATCAATTCGCCGAACCCGCCGAGCCGACGCACTTCGAGACGATCTCAGATTCGGGATTCGATTCAGATGGCGACGGGCTGTACAACTATCTCGTGGTCTATGTCTTGGCCCACATCACGATGGACCGGGGGTTCCACCTTCTGATGGGAATCATCGATGGGATTGGGGATGATTCGAACCAGACTTTCGCTACAGATGGGCTTGTGAACATGTCGCTCCGATTCAACGGGGAGAACATAAGGAACCTCGCGGCAAACGGTCCCTACAAAGTCGAGCTCACATTGGAAGATTCTGGTATGACAGTTGTGTGTTCGGCAGAATACTGGACAGGCAACTACACATGGTCCGAATTCTCGAACCCTCTTCCGGCCGGGCCAATATCGTTCGCACCGCCGCATTCGGGATCCCCAGTCGACACCGACTCGGATTCGCTCTATGAGCTGTTCTTGGTCAACGTCACTGTGAATGTCACAGACCCTGGCTGGTATTTCGTCGTAGGCGTTCTGTACACGCCTGAGACTCGTTGGACATCGGGAGTATGGGACAGCGTCTTTGCGCTCCACGAGGTCGGTGTGAGCATAACGGTACTCACCTTCACCTCGACATATATTCAATACTACGGGCTGGACGGCGACTTCTGGGTCGCCCTCGAGCTCTATACCCAAGACTCCACGAAGGTGTCGACAATGAGCTGGTATCTCGGGCACTACAACCTCTCGAGCTTCGACTTCCCTCCGCTCAACCATCTGGAAGGCTGCACGGACGCTGGTCTCGACACGAACGATGACGGCCTATTCGAGTACCTTGTTCTAACCGTCCAGGTACACGTCATTGACGCCGGGTTCTACGGTGTGTCTTCGTTCATACCCGACCTCATGGATAACGCGACGGGTACAGTTCGCGTCTCTGTCAATCTCACGGAAGGCATTCAGACAGTCGATCTGATGATTCGGGGAGACCTATTCGTCAATGCTGGCACGGACGGCCCTTACCTGATATACGTAGAACTCCTCGATGGATACTTCAACAGTTTCTTTGATGTCGTGAGCTACACGACCGGCAACTACTCGAGTTCGCAGTTCCAGAAGAGCGCGGGAGCGAGGTTCGAGCTCGACCATGCCGACACGGCGCTGGACGTGAACGGAGATGGCGCGAAGGAGTATCTCGCTGTCTACGTAAGCGTGACCGTCTATGTCCCCGGGATCTACAACGTGACCGGCACGCTATCGGTGTATGTTGGCTTCATCGGGCAATCATGGAACAGGACGTATCTTGAGGCTGGCCACGCGAATGTCACCCTGCTCTTCTCGGGAGCGATCATCAAAGCATCCAAGTGGAATGGATCCTACCCCGTCAATCTCAATCTCTCTGACGCGGATGGCAACTTGCTCTGGAGCCCAATGTACCTCACTAACTGGTATACTTGGGTGGACTTCGCGAGTCCGCCCGTTGCGGCCTTCGTGGCCGAGCCGTTGGTGGATCACGCGGGAAGGAATTTCACGCTGAACGCGTCGGTCTCATATGTAGAGGCGGTCATCTTCGAGGTCCGGTGGGATTTCAATAGCGACGGAGTCTGGGACACAGGATGGTCCACTGTTACTACAATCCTGTACGAGTTTCCGGGCCCGGGCAATTACACCGTCACGGTCGAGGTCAGGGATGTTAGAGGATTGACAGACTTGTTCAGTTTCCTGGTCTCCGTTCCCCCTGAGGAGATCAGGCCACTGCCGAATCTGGTCGCGGACAGCTTCCTCCTTGAGATCGTGTTTGCCATAGGCATCATCGGGATTATAGGAACGGTGGCCATATTCATGGCCTGGCCTATGGAGTCCCTCATTATCGCGTTCCTAGCGCTCTTGCTCCCGCTCTACTCTAGGTTGAGGAAGGACGATGTCCTTGATAACTACAAGCGTGGCATGATCCACGGGCTCATCCTCGCACATCCTGGCATTTCATTTTCAGGAATGAAGGAAGCCCTCGCATTCTCGAACGGCTCGCTAGTGTATCACTTGAGCATCCTTCAGGAGAAGGGTCAGGTCTGCTGCCGGAAGTCAGGCACCCTCATGAGATACTACCTCGACGGGAGCCCTGTGTCGCATCTCGTCCGACTAGGGCTTACGGACTTCCAGGTGGAAATCGTCAGACATGTCCTCTCCAGAGGCGAGACGTCGAAACGGGACCTCCAGATCGCAGTGAAATCCTCGAAGCAGACCCTTCACTACAATCTCAAGAAGCTCGTGACGGACGGCATACTCGTAAGCTCGTTCTCAGGAGGGCATCGGACGTACAGAATCAAGTCTGGAATCGAGTCCGATCTCTCGCGAGCCATCGAGGCCGACGATCGTGTGGCGTATGCTCAAGAGGGACCGAATGCGCTGGGAACCGAGGATTCTTCCCCAGAGACGATTGAGAGTTGAACGATTCGAAGGGCATTCTGCGCATGCGCTGGGCCCTCGTGCAAGTCAGATTCTGTGTTGCTTGACACGATTGATCACACTGAACCGCGTGCATAATCAAATGCCTGGCTCTCCCTCAATTAGGGGATTATTGCGCCGAGCTAGACGCCTTCTCCTTTCGGTGATACATCTGGTCAGAGGGCAGCGCCGCATGAGCTACACTTCGATGCGTCCTCTTCGTTCAGCGTGCCGCAGTATCGGCACCTGATCTTGATGTTGGATCTGATCGCATTCGCGATGTCTTGGATGTTCTTCTCGCGCTCAGTCTCCTCAGCTCTTGCTTGGCTCTCCAGCCTCCTCGCCTCGCCCTCCTTCAGCCTGAACGAGAGCACGACGAAAACGACGCCGATCATGAGTGATATCATGCCGACCACAGCGAAAATCGTGGAGGTTTCGTTATCGATGTCGTAGAAGAAATCGTTCGGGTCAGTGTTCCTTGAGGTGGCGCTTACGGCAAAGGCGAATATAGCACCCCCGATACTCATGATCCCATACACAAGGACCGAGGTCGAGTTCCATTCAGATCTTCGTCCTGGCCCGCCTAGTGGGATCGTGACCGTCAAATCCATCCTCCCAAGGTTCGTGATGGCTCCGAGACGGTCATAATACTATCTCGGGAAGGCCGAACGTCATATTCGTGAAGTGCTCCCCCATCGGTGTGATTGCATCAATCTGGTGTTTTGTCCCACCTGTAGAGCCGTTTCTTACTTCTCAACCTGTCCAAGTCGCAATCGAAGCAGAGGCCGTTATGACAGGATATCACGCCACCGCATTTCGGGCATCTCCATTTCGCCTCTTCAACCTTCAAGAAGGACTCGATGCCCTCGTCCCTTATGCGGTGCAGATTCTCGATCTCGCTCATCCTGAACTGCGTCCTGTACCGCTTGTCGATCGCGGACAGACGATCGCACGGAAAGGTCGGGCACTCGTAGCAGTATTTGACCTCGTTCTTGCGGAGGAGGTCGCAGCTCTTCTTCAGGAACGCGCAGGGCTTGTTTCTTGGCCTGCACCCGATACAGTACATCATCCGGATGCCCTTGCTCTTGACATCATGCGTGACCGCCAGATATGCTGCGCACACGTTGCAGTTCATGCCACATGGCGCAACTAATTCCTCCTTCATTGACCCACGTGAACGCGCCTGAGGGCAATGAAACCATCGTGAAGCGGTTGTACGGAACAGGTCGGTGCATTCCGTAGAGCGGGGGTTCCTGTTATTAGGGCGCATATCGCTAATGGTTCTCCTGGAAAGAGGGAGAGAGAATGAGCGACGTCGTCTATGAGAAGCTCGCAGAAGCCCTGGACAGGCTCCCGAACGGCTTCCCGAGGACGGCCTCGAAGGTCGAGATAAGGATCCTGAAGAAGCTGTTCTCGCCGGAGGAGGCCGTCTTGGCTAGTCAGATGGGTCGGACAAAGGAGACTCCTGACGTCATCGCTTCCCGGACGGGGCTCGCGCCCGAAGAGGCGAGCGCGAGGCTGCAGAAGATGGCGGACAATGGACTCGTGTGGAGCTACGAGGAAGAGGGCAAGATTCTGTTCCGGCTTGCTCCGTTCATCGTAGGGATATACGAGTCGAGCAATATCGATCATGAGCTGGCTCACCTGGTCGAGGAATACCTTTCGAACGGCGGGGCCGAGGGAATCATGAGACCCCAGCCGGCCATACACAGAGTCATCCCGGCCCAGAAGTCGATTAAGTCGGAATGGATCCTCCCGTACGATGACGTGAAGGCGGTCTTGTTGCGGTCCAAATCCTTCACCCTTCGGGACTGCATCTGCAGGGAACAGCAGAAACTGGTCGGCAACGAGTGCAGCTTCCCGCTGAGGACCTGCCTTTCCTTCTCGGAGAACGAGAGCCCGTCCCATAAGGACTCCATCTCGAAGGACGAAGCACTGGCGTTCCTCGACCAATCCGAGGAGCTCGGCCTGGTCCACACCGTGAGCAACGTCATGAAAGGGATAGGCTATGTCTGCAACTGCTGCGGTTGCTGCTGCGGCCTGCTGAGGGGGATCACCGACTGGGGCATCGAGAACTCGGTGGCCTCTGCAAACTACTTCGCCATCATCGATCCCCAGGAATGCGCCGGATGCGGAATGTGCGAGGACAGGTGCCAGGTTCACGCCATCAGGGATGACAACGGCGTCTCGGTCGTGGACAGCGCGAAGTGCATCGGGTGCGGTCTGTGCGTGACGGGATGCCCGAACGGCGCTGCAAGGCTCGAGAAGAAACCCGATGCAGAGCATGCCTCCCCTCCTGCCGATTTCAAGACTTGGGAGCAGGAGCGTCTTCGGAGCCGGGGGCTGACGAGCTAGACTCCTCTTCCTCTTCTTCCGCCTTTCCTCCCCTAAGGGCTTCTCTCGCGCTACAGTGCCCAAACCTTCGGTTCATCAACTCGTCTCATGAGAACCGATTGGAGCGAGAGTCTTCCGAATTGAGCGGACGGCATAGTCTAAGAACTCCTTCATTGTGCCTTCGAAGAGCCTTGGATTGTGTGTTATCTCGAAATTGACTGGCTTCTGATACCCGCTACGTTCGATCCACTGCATTACCTTCTCCCAGTCAATCGTTCCCCAGAATGGAGGCTGATGGTCATCCTCCTTTCCCCTATTGTCGTGGAGATGCAGGGCCTTGAGTCTGTTACTGAACTTCAGTAGCTGATTGAGATTCCTGTTGACATGGGCGTGTCCAGAGTCGAAGCAGAAACCGACGTATTCAGACGGGTATCTCTCAAAATAGTATCCTAAGGTCTTCTCATCAGACGGGTAACAATTCTCCACTGCGAGGGCGATGCCCAGATCTTCACATAGTGGCCTCATGCTTTCGAAAACGCAAAGAGACCTATCTAGTTTCGAGTCTAGCGTGCACGAGCCCCTATCATCGCTTGGAGGATGGACGACGACTGCGTCTCCACCGATAGCGGAGCAGAACTTCACTCGATTCTCCAGCAGTCGGATATACTTGTCCAGCACGTCTTCTTCTTCCGCGGTGATATGGATTGCGCTTGTCCCGGCTCCATGAACGTCCATGCATTTCAACCCACAAGACTCGATAAGTCGCCGATAGAGTTCGATATTCTCCTTTGTGTAGAGAACGTCGTCGTCCCAGTCATCGCACCAGTGAATGTACTTGAAGCCGGAATCAGCGAATAGCCGCAGTTTCGTCTCGATGTCTGGTCTGAACGAGTTGTTGAACATGTCAGTAGTTATGCTCACCTTTCGTGCGAGTGCGTCGATTCTCATGGCTGGCCGTCATGGAAAAGCGAATTCAACTATCTCAAAGTTTCAGTCATGACTCCTGTTTGAACACAGACATGATCCTGCTCGTCGCCTTTCCTCCCATATGGGCTTTTCTTGTGGTGCATGTGTGCTGATATGAACTGGGAGTCCGGCCGATCTTGAATCGGAGGGTGATCCGCTTCAACCAATGGCTAGGATCTGAGCTGCGAACGCCTCAACCTTCTTCTGCCACCCCTCTTCCAGAGGTCCCTTCATGCCGGTTACGAAGACGTTCCCTTCCGCCACCTTCTTCATGCCCTTCTTCTGGAGAAGCTCATTCATTATCGGTCTGACGCGCTCCCATCTAGCAATCTCCTCTTCAGTGGGCATCTTGCCGGTCTTCTTGTTGGGTCGGGACGCCCCCTCGGTTGTCAAGATGGCACATTTGGTTCTGGGCTGTAGCTGCATCTTCTTCAGAAGCCGGCGCATGCTGCCGATTGGCCTGCCAGCGCGGCCGGGCGAACTGAACACGTACAGGTCCGCCGACGCGAGCTCCTTCGGGTGCACGTCTCGGACGTGGTGGACGTTCACGATGACTCCCTTGGCGGCCATGAGTTTCTTGAACTCCTCCGCGACCATGGCCCCATTGCCGTACTTCGAAGCGTGGTAGTACTCGATCTTCATGCCAACGTAATTGCAGCTCCTCCTCATTGTCTTTTCCGAGACGAGAGCGAGTTCAAATGGTGCAGGATGTGAACCGCCAAAGACAAGAGTTCCTTGCCGTGCGATGGAAACTTCCTAGACACCATGCTCGGGAATGGGGATCTCGAGTCTGAGCATCCGAATTCCCTTTTGGCAAATCCTGTAGACGCGATTCTTCCGGGCCTCTGGGTTGGCACATTCTACGAGCCCGTGTGAACTGAGTACTTTGAGCGTGCCGCTTACGTGAGACAGGCGTATGCCCGTTGATTTCGATATGCTAGTGGGCGTTTCAGGTCCATGATATAGTGCATATAGACAGAGTGTTCCATACACGCCAGGATGAATAGTGTCGCCTCCTTTGTGCCATTCAGACCGTCAGTGTGAATATCCTTGTCCGTCTATCCAAAATAATCTACAGCATTCCATATATCTAAACTTTCGTACGTGGATGGCTGGGTAGAACGGCTCGGGAGGCTTTTGGCCCCTTGGCCTTTCGAGTACATATCCAACGGGGTTTGAACCTGATTCTCCGCCACAATAGCAGGGAACTTCCTCAGGATCTCATCCCCAACAACTTCCGATCAGAGTAGCCAGACAATCGGGTCTTCTGGCACAAATTCAATCGCGATTGTCGAGATGTCCTTGAGCTTCTTCTTTCGAAGCTCCTTGAACACTTCATCAGGAGAATCTCCAAACGCCAAAACGCTTCCTTTGTCCAACGCGACATACTTGTTCGCGT
>Ga0214473_10011217_pt1 | contig 10521 bp, 11 predicted proteins | sample RVTome_7_FD_203509 | JGI IMG/M metagenome (GOLD analysis project Ga0214473, IMG submission 203509) | Soil microbial communities from uranium-contaminated site in the Upper Colorado River Basin, Wyoming, United States - RVT98D197 | ecosystem: Environmental > Terrestrial > Soil > Contaminated >... | reverse complement strand
AATCACGAGCCCGACAACGTCGGGGTGCCGCTCTACCTCGACCTGATCGAGCCCACCGTGGCCTGGGTCCTGTACGCGGTCATGAAGCGCGGGCGCGGGGCCGAGACGCTCGAGCCCCGCACGGCCTGAGCTACTCGGGGATCTTCCCGGGCAGGAGGTCGTTAGTCAGCAGCTCGTCGGTAGACGGCTGCGTCGCGATCAGGTCCTCGTCGACCATGAACCCGGTGAAGTCGCGCCACTCGCCCGGGTTCATGAACCCGTACGGCTGCTTCTCTCCGGGCGGCACCAGGACCGGAAGCGTCCTGTCGACCTGGGCTCGCGTCAGCCCCGGGTCGAGGTCGTCGTTGGCTCGCAGCACGGCCTGGGTGGCCGCCGCGTGGTCCCTGGATGCGTCCCGGGTCCCGCGCTCGAGCGCGGCGAGGAACAGCCGGATCGCCTCCGGGTCGTCGGCGACGCGCTCGCCGCTCGCCACCAGCACGAGCTCGTCGTAGGTCGGGATCCCGAGATCGTCCACGGGGACGACCGTCGGGTCGTCGCCGCGCCGCTCCAGCTCGACGCCCTCGATGTTCCAGAACGGCCCCAGCGCGGCGTTCACCTTGCCAGCGATCAGCGGCGAGAGCAGGTTCAGCCCGACGTCGACCCGCTGCACGTCGTCCTCCTTCAGGCCCGACTGCTCGAGGATCGCCCGCAGGAACGCGACCTGGTACGGGATCCCGGCCGTGGCGACGCGCTTGCCGTCGAGCTGGCGGCCGTCCGAGACTCCGTCCTTGCCCACGGAGACGAGCGAGGTCAGCGGCTGGTTGGCGAGAGCCGCAACCGCGACGACGTCGAGCCCCTGCTCGCGGGCGAGGGCGACCTCGGGCTCGTACGAGATCGCGAGGTCGGCGCGACCCGCCGCGACCTGCTTGATCGGCGCCGAGGGATCGGACGGCACCCGCGGGATCACGTCCAGCCCCGCGTCGGCGAAGTAGCCGCGCTGGAGCGCCGTGTAGATCCCGGCGTGGTCGGGGTTCGGGAACCAGTCGAGCGCCAGGTTGAAGGTCTGCGTCTCGCCGCGGGTGATCCGCTCGTCGCGCTCGCCGCACGCGCTCAACACCGCCACGATCGCGACCGCGGTCGCGACGACGATCGTCGCCAACGTCGTCCTTCTGGTCCTCACGCGACCTCCTCGGTCTCGCCCGCTCGACAGATTGATTTACCCATCGTTGCCGATTCCCCACCACGCCACCCGGCGCTCGAGCAGCGACAGGGCCCCGAACAGGGCCACCGCGCCGGCCGACAGCACAACCACGGCCGCGAACAGCAGCGGGGTCTCGAGCTGCGCCGAGGCCTGCAGCATCAGATGGCCGAGCCCGGCGTCCGATCCAGACCACTCCCCGAACACCGCCCCGATCACGGCCACGGCGATCGCGATCTTCGCGCCGCTGAACGCGTACGGAAGCGCGGACGGCGCCTCGGCGCGGGTGAACGTCCGCCACCGGGTCGCGTCGAGCGTCCGCATCAGCTTCACCAGGTCGGGGTCCACCGATCGCAGCCCGTCGAGGGTGTTGACGGTGATCGGGAAGAAGCAGATCAGCGCCACGATCGCGAGCTTGGGGCCGATCCCGAACCCGAACCACACGACGAGGATCGGGGCGATGACGATGATCGGCACGGTCTGCGAAGCGACCAGCAGCGGGTAAAGCGCCCGGCGCAGGGTGTCGGAGAGGTGGAGCAGGGTCGCGAACCCGAGTCCGGCGACGAGCGCGAGTCCGAAGCCGAGCACGACCTCGCGCAGCGTCACCCACGCGTCCTCGGCGAGCAGCTCGCGATCGGCCCACAGCGCCTCCGCGATCTCGCTCGGCGACGGGATCAGGAACGGTTCGATGCTGAGCGCGTCGGCGAGTACTCCCCAGCTCGCGGCGAGCTGCCACGCGCCCAATGCGGCGACCAGCACCGCGGCCGGGGCGAGCACGCGCCGCGATCCCGAGGAGCGACTCATCGCGATCCCTCCGCCAGCGCGGCGAGCGCCCGGTGGCGCACCTCCGCGAAGCCGGGGCCGGTGACGACGTGGTCCCGCGGCCGCCTGCGGGCGCCGGGGGCCGCGAGCTCCGCCACCGCGCGCCCCGGGCGCGACGACAGCACCACGACCCTGTCGGCGAGATACAGCGCCTCCTCGACGTCGTGGGTGACGAGCACGACGGCGCGCGGCTCGGCCTCGATCGCCCCGGCGAGCCACTCCTGCATCTCGGCCCGCGTCAGCGCGTCGAGTGAGGCGAACGGCTCGTCCAGCAGCAGCAGGGGCTTGCCGGACATCAGCGTGCGCAGGAAGGCGATCCGCTGGCGCATCCCTCCGGAGAGCTCCGCGGGCCGGGCGCGCTCGAAGCCCGCCAGCCCGAAGCGCTCGAACAGCGGTGCTGCCTCGGCCCTGGCGGCGGCTCGCCTGGCGCCGCGATTGCGGAGCGCGAGCGCGGCGTTGTCGAGCGCCGACAGCCAAGGGAGCAGGAGGTCGCGCTGGGGCATGTAGGCGCTGCGCGCCAACCGCGCCTCGGCATCCGCCTCTCCGCCGACCGCGATCCGGCCCCGCGTCGGCTCGCGCAGGCCCGAGATCAGCTCCAGCAGGGTCGACTTGCCGCACCCAGACGGTCCGACGATCCCGACGACCTCGCGCGGCGCGACGCTCAGGTTCACCCCGTCGAGGGCCTCGAGCTCGCCGAACGAGTGCGCCAACCCCTCGATCGATACCGCGGGCGGATCGCCGCCGCGGGCGTCGGGGTCCGAAATCAGATGAGGCTCCGCCACGGGAGCCTCTGGTGTGGTCTGCATGCTCCCTCCGCGCGAATTACCGCACAGGTTCCACGGGTCAGCGCCGGGCGACCGAAGCCGGAGGCGCTATCTCAGCCCGCTCTCCCGCGAGCCCCCCGGTTTTTCTCGAATCGCGAATTCTACGCCGACCGGGCGCTGCCGGCGATCACGTTCACGAACCCCTCCAGGTGCTTCGTCGTCCAGCACTCGAATGCGCCGTCGCAGTGGCGCTCGTACGCGGCCATCACGGAATCGCCGTAGTTCCAGTAAAGGCGCGGCTCCGGGTTGAGCCAGAACATTCGCCCGGACCGCTCCGCGATCCGGGCGAAGATCTCGGCGTGCGGCTCGCGCCCGTTCGTGCGGGCGTCGCCGAGCACGATCACGGTCGAGCGCGGGTCGAGGTCCTCGGACAGCTCCGCCTCGAACTCCAGCCACACGCGGCCGTAGTCCGTGTACCCCGAGACGTCGGCGACGCCGCCCTCGCTCGAGATCCGCTCCGAGATCCGGCGGAAGTCGCGCTCGCGCTCGAAGGTGTCGGTGACCTCGCTGATCCGCTCGATGAACACGAAGCTGCGCAGCTTTCGGAACGAGTCGTGCAAAGCGTGCAGGACGGAGAGGAAGAACACGCTCGCCGAGGTGACCGAGGTGGAGACGTCGCAGAGGACGTAGATCTCGGGGCGGCGCGGGCGCCGGGGGCGGTGCTTGAGCCGCAGCGGCACGCCGCCGGTCTCCAGCGAAGCCCGCATCGTCCGCCGGACGTCGACGATCGCCCCCCGGCGCCGGCCGCGCTGCTCGTGGCCGAGCGTCGCCAGCCGCCGCTTCAGCTGCGCCACCGCGCGGTGCACTGCGGCGAGGTCCTGGGCCGGGCTGGTGGGGAGCGCCCGGTCGAGGTCCGCCAGCGGGCGGGAGCTGGGGAGGCGCTCGGTTCGCTCGATCAGCGCCCGCTCCAGCTCCCGGCGGAGGTGGCGCTCGAACTGGTTCAGGCTCTCGCGATCGAGCGTCGGGCCCTCGCCGTCGTCGGGGCGCGCGCGGCTCGACTGCACCTGGAGCCCGAGCGTGCGCCGGATCCGCTGCACGTCGACGCCCACCACGCCGGACCCCTCGCCGCCGCGGCCGAACGCCGCGATCGCGAGCCGCGCAAGGTCGCGCATCTCGCCGTCGCGCCCGTCCACGATCGCCTGGCGCACCGCCTCGCGGAGCTCGTCGAGGTCGAGCGCCTCGCCTCCCTCGTGGCGGTTCTGCTCGGAGATTCCCTGCGCCAGCGCCTCCGCTTCGGCGGCGCGGAAGAAGTAGCGCTCGAACAGGAGATCGAACGCGCGCCGGTCCTCCTGCGACTTGGCCAGCGTCGCCGCCAGCGCCTCGCGGAAGTCGGCGGGCTCGGTCCACGGCACGGTCTCGAGCGCCTCGAATGCGTCCAGGATCTCCGAGGTGCCGACGTGCAGGCCCTCGCGGCGGAGCTCGTCGCAGAACGCGACCAGCCTCGGCCCGAATCCGCGCGGAGCCTCCGGGGCGCCGGTGGGGGAGGAGGCCATCGCGCCGGCTACGGCCGCTGGCCGCCGGCGGCGCCGAGGTCCATCTTGCCCTCCTCGTTCAGGCGCATCCCGACGCGCTCGGCGACCAGGTCGAGGTCGGTGCGGTGCTTGACGATGATGCTCATCGTCTGCGCGAAAACGTCGCCGTCGATGTCGTCGGCGCCGAGCAGCAGCACGGCCCGAGCCCAGTCGATCGACTCCGCGATCGAGGGCGGCTTCTTCAGATCGAGCGCCCGGACCATGTGAATGACCTCGACCAGCCGCCGCGCGAGCTGCTCGTCGAGATCGGGGGCATGCAGGCGGACGATCTCCACCTCGCGCTCGATCGCGGGATAGTCGAGCCACAGGTACAGGCAGCGACGCTTCAGCGCCTCGGTGAGCTCGCGGGAGTTGTTCGAGGTCAGGACGACCAGCGGGTGGGTGGTGGCGTGGATCACGCCGAGCTCGGGGACCGAGATCTGGAAGTCAGACAGCACCTCGAGCAGCATCGCCTCGAACTCCTGGTCGGTCTTGTCGATCTCGTCGATCAGCAGCACGACCGGGTCCTCGGAGGAGATCGCGGTCAGCAGCGGGCGCGTGAGGATGAACTCCTCGGAGAAGATCTGGTCGTGGACGTCCGACCACGCGTCGTCCTCCGAGCGCGCCTCGCTCGCTCCCGCCTGGATCCGAAGCAGCTGCTTGCGGTAGTTCCACTCGTACATCGCCTTTGCCTCGTCGAGGCCCTCGTAGCACTGGAGGCGAATCAGCTCGCGCCCGGTGGACCGGGACAGCGCCTTCGCGAGCTCGGTCTTCCCGACTCCCGCCGGCCCCTCGACGAGGATCGGCTTGCCGAGCCGCTGCGCCAGGTAGGAGACCAGCGCCGCCGACTCGTCCGCGAGATACCCGACCTCGCCCAGCGAGGCCTTCACTTCCTGCACCGACTCGGGACCGGTTGCCATGAGCCGATGATAATGACGGGATGCTGCCTTTCGGCGCGATCGTGCCCGACGAGATGGGTCCCTACGTTGCGCTCCTGATCGCCGGCTTCGCGGTCGGGATCGCGGGGCACGTGTTCCGCGTGCGGTGGCTGATCGCGCTCGGGATCGCGATCATCTTCCTCGCCACGCTCGTGCTGCCCGTGGCGCTGAACCTGCTCGGCGAGGAGCCGAACCCGCCAGGGCCCAACGTCCCCTCGCCCTACTGAGCGCGCTAGCAGGGATTTTCGCGCTCCGCTACCCTCGCGGGGCCCTTTGCGACGTCCCCGAATCGGCACGGGGAGGTCTGGATCGAGTGGACGACCGACGATCCGACAAGCCCGGCGATGATGGTCCGCGGACGCAGCCACACCTGCGCGCCGTGGACGGCTCCGCCGTGCCCGCAGAAGACCCGCTGGAAACCGCCGAGCAGGCTCGTAGCGCGGCGGAGAGCGTCGGCAGCGCCGCTGACGAGGCGCGGCGAGAGAGCGTCTCCGAGCTCGCGGAGGACGTTCGCCGGCTGAGCGCGGAGCTCGCCGAGGCACGGCGCGCGGCGTCAGCCGCCGAGGACGACGCCGCCGAGGCCCGCCGCGAGGCCGCCGAGGCGCACGACGAGCTCTCGTCCACCGCGGACCTGCGCGCCGAGCGGGATCGGCTGGCGTCGCAGGTGGAGGAGGTCGAGCGCGGCCGCGAGCAGGCGCTGCGCGATCTGGAGCAGGCTCGTGCTCAGGGCGCCGCGGAGTTGGAGAAGCTGCGCAAGGACGTCGAGCGCGAGGCCGCGGGGCTGCGCGACGCGGCTGCCCGCAAGGCCGCCGCCGAGGCGCAGGAGCGGTTGCGGACCGCCCGCGAGCAGCTTCGCGACCAGGCCCAGGAGAAGCTGCGCACGCTCGCCGACAAGCTTCAGAAGCAGGCGGAGGAGCGGGTGAAGGCGGAGGCCGCCGAGGCCGTACGCGAGGCGAAGGAGGCGGCGCGCAAGGAGGCTGAGACCGAGCTGAAGAAGGACAAGGAGGCTCAGCGCACCCAGATCGAGGCCGGATTGAAGGAGGCCGAGGATCGCGTGAAGCAGGAGATGGAGGGCCGCGCGATGGTCGAGGCGGAGCTTGCCCGCACGCGGGGACGGCTCGAGGCGCTGGTCGAGCGGGTCGCGCGCGAGGCGGAGCGGCGTGCACGTGAGAACGCCGAGGCGAACAAGCAAAAGCAGCTCGAGGTGCTGGAGCGCGATATCCAGTCCGAGGTCGATCGGGCGGAGGCGGAGGCGCGATCGCGATCCCGCGCCACCCTGGAGCTGAAGCTGCGTGAGGAGCAGGCGCGTCTTCGCCAGCAGGCCGAGGAGCGCGCCCGCGAGGAGGCCGAGCAGCGCGTCCAGGCGCTCGAGGCGCGACTCTCACGCGAGGTCGACAGCGAGGCGAACGCGGCCGCCGACTCGGTGCGGCGCGGAGCCGAGCAGCGCCGTGCGGCGTTGGAGGACAAGGCCAGCCGCGAGGTCGACGAGCAGGTGCGCGCCGCCGCCGAGCAGGCCCGGCGTGAGGCGCTCGCGTCCGCGCGCCAGACCGAGTAAGCGCTACCGGCCCTGGAAGCTCAGCCCGCGGCGAGCTCGCGCGTCGGGCCGAGCTCGACCTCGATGCTCTCGGCCGCGAGCTGGATCCTGTCGGGGGCGCCGCCCCCGGATTCCCACCGCGACACGGCGTCGTCGAACAACGTGTCGAGGAACTCGTCGTCGTGCAGCGGGTCGTGGTGGAACAGCAGCAGGCGCTCGGCTTCGGTCAGCCGCCCGAACGAGATCGCGTCGCTGACCGGAGAGTGTCCCCATCCGATGTGCTCGGGGTACTCGCGATCCGTGTACTGGCAGTCGTGGATCAGCAGGTCGGCGCGATGGGCGAGATCGAAGCCCGAGATCCACTCCGGCTCGGCATCCTCGAGCGCCGCTCCCAGGCCCGGCTCGTGGTCGGGGATGTAGCACAGGCTCGTGTCGCCCTCGGTGATCCGATATCCGAGCGTCGGGCCGCGATGGGTGACCGACCCGGCGCGGATCCGGGCAGAGCCGATCTCCCACTCGCTGGCGGGAGTGTCGAGAAACGAGACGTCACAGGGCAGCTCGCGGACCTCGACCGGGGACAGCGGGGCGGAGATGTAGCGCGCCACCCGGTGCTCGAGCGTCGCCTCCGGGGAGGCGGGCCCCCAGATCGTGATCCTGGATTCGGTCTTGAAGCAGGGAGGGAAGAACATCAGCCCCTGGATGTGGTCCAGGTGGAGGTGGGTGAGGAGGATGTTGATCGTCGGCATCCCGCTCTTCAGGGCCAGCCCCAGCGACCGGATCCCGGTGCCCGCGTCGAGGATCAGCGTCTCGCCGTCAGAAAGCATCAGCTGCACGCACGAGGTGTTGCCGCCGTAGCGGTTCATCTCCGGGCCCGGCGCCGGCACCGAGCCGCGGGCGCCCCATACCTTGACCTTCATCGTCCGTCCTCCGCGCCGTCGCCGGCCATATCGGCGGGCCAGAAGATCGCCATCGCGCCGGACTGCCCCCGCTCGGCCGTGATCGGCAGCGCGCTGACCTCGATCGCGCGCACGCTTCCCTCGGCTGCGTGGATGTGGAGGTTCGCGTGGTACGGCCTCCCCTCCCGGAGCGCGACCGTCAGCGGCAGGCTCTCAAACGGGATCGGCTCGCCGTCGTCGTCGAGGGGGCCGAACCGCGAGCTCCACTCGTCGGGCTCCATCTGACCGGCCTCCTCGAACGGCATCCCGAGCAACGCGCCCGCCGCCTCGTTGTAGAACATCAGCGTCCCCGCGCTGTCGACCAGGAACGCGGGTGTCGAGATGCTCGTCAGCAGGTTGCGGGCCAGGATCAACTCCAGTGGTTTCTGGGCGCCGTCCATCGACCTACCCATTCTTTCACCGAAATTCACGCTCGTAGCGAACGTCGGGGTAGCCTACGCGCCCGATGCGGGGATGGATGACGTCGACGGCGGCCGCGGTCGCCATCTCCCTGGCGCTCGCGCCCGTCGCCGCCGCGCAGTCTCCGGGCGCGCCCGTGATCCCGATCCCGAGCGCGCCGACGGCCGGGATCCAGCCGTTCTCGGGCGAGGTCGCGATCCCCGACCCGGTCGGGGCGCCGCGCGTGCCGCAACACCCGCACATGGCCCCGAACGGGCGCAGCAACCTCCACAACGACGCGTACATGACGGACGTCTACCGCAAGCTCGAGGGCCCGCTGGGGGACGACACCGCCACCCGCTCCGCCCTGTTCGTCCGCGATTGCGCATCGGTCACCTTCGACGCCGAGGGGCGGATCGAGGCAATCTGCGTCGGGATCGACCGCCCGGTGCTGACGCTGCTCGACCCGACCACGCTCGAGGTGCTGGCCGCGCATGATCTGCCGCCGCGCCAGTCGGGCGGCGACGTGTTCACGGACTTCAGCGGCGGCGGGTACTTCTACCTCGACCGCTCGGACCGCGCCGTGATCCCGACCACCACCCGTCACGTCCTCGTCGTCGCCCAGGGCGCGGGGCCGAGCTTCGTCGTCGAGGCGGACTTCGACCTCACCGCGGTCGTGCCCGCCGACGACCAGCTGATCGCGCTGCTCCCCGACTGGGACGGTCGGATCTGGTTCGCAAGCCGTCGCGGCCGGGTGGGGTGGGTTGACCCGAGCTCCGGGGAGATCCGCTCGCTGATGCTGTCGGAGCAGGTCTCCGAGGGGGTCGGGAACTCGTTCGCCGTCGACGAGGGGGGCGGCGTGTACGTCGTCACCGACGCCGCCCTGTACCGGTTCGAGGCCCGCGGTGGGCGGCCGAAGACGATCTGGCGACACGCCTACCCGAACACCGGAGAGCGCAAGCCCGGTCAGACGCAGGCGGGCTCGGGGACGACGCCGACGCTGATGGGGCGCAAGTACGTCGCGATCACCGACAACGCCGAGCGTATGCACGTGCTGATCCTGAAGCGCCGCCGCAACGTCCACCGCGGGCGCGTCGTCTGTCGCAGGGGCGTGTTCGAGCGCGGCGCCGGCGCCACGGACCAGTCACTGATCGGGACGCGGCGCTCGGTCGTCGTCGAGAACAACCACGGCTACACGGGTCCCGCTGCGACGAGCGACGGCGCATCGACCACGCCCGGGCTCGAGCGCGTCACCGTGCCCCGCGATGGCGACGGGTGCCGAACCGTGTGGCGCAGCGAGGAGACCGCGCCGTCGGTGGTCCCGAAGCTGGCGGCGGGCAGCGGCCTCGTGTTCACGTACACGAAGCCGCCGTCCGCCGCGGGCGTCGACGCGTGGTTTCTGACCGCGATCGACTACCGCACCGGCGCCACGGTCTACAAGCGGCTCGTCGGGGCCGGAAATGCGTTCAACAACAACTTCGCCGCGATCACCATCGGCCCCGACCAGACCGCGTACGTTGGTGTGATCGCCGGCATAGCAAGCGTCCGGTAGAGCCGGACGCTTGCGAAACGTCGTTTCAGCGCGGTTCTAGAGCTTGCCGATCTTGAAGATCTTCGTTCCGCAGTCGGGGCACGTGCCCTGGATCGCCGGGCGACCATTCTTCATCGTCACCTGCTGCGGGTCCTTGATCTCGACCTTCTTGCGCTCCTTCACGCAATATCCCTCTGGCATGCGGCGTCTCCTTTCAATCGCCGGTCCTGTGCGGGCGACGGTTGTCTCGTCCTCGCCGAAGCGGTCGCGCTGAGGCTCAAACGTGCCCATACGTGACCGCGCCTAGGCGTGAACGTAGCGCACCCGGAGGACGACCATGGCGGATTCGTGCCTGACACGCACGAATCCGTGCCTGTCGGGGCACTGTTAGGGAGCCCTAAAAGTGTCGCGAATCGTGCCTGCGGCTACTCGCCGCTCGTGCTCGAGGAGCCGGCGTCGAGGTCGGAGATCTCGGTCCGCAGGTCGTCGATGTCGTCCTTGACGACCGAGAGCTCATCGTCGGTCGTGCGCTGGTCGCCCTGCAGCTTGCTCACCTGGTCCTCGAGCGTCGACAGGCGCGAGCTCAGCGAGCGCACGTCCTCCTCCGCCGCCTGGGCCGCGGTCTGCTCGACGCCGGTCAGCTCCTCGCGCAGGTTCTGGACGTCGGCGTCGGTCGCCGAGTCCTCCTTCGTCCCCTGCACGAGCACGATCGCGACGATCGCCGCGGCGAGCGCCACCGCCCCGACCGCGAGCGCTAGCCAGGTGCGGACGTTGAGCTTCCGCTCCAGCTGCCCGATCCACGTCCGCAGTCCGTCGATCCGGTCGTGCGGGTTGGCGTTGTGGCCGGGGG
>Ga0214473_10011216_pt1 | contig 10522 bp, 8 predicted proteins | sample RVTome_7_FD_203509 | JGI IMG/M metagenome (GOLD analysis project Ga0214473, IMG submission 203509) | Soil microbial communities from uranium-contaminated site in the Upper Colorado River Basin, Wyoming, United States - RVT98D197 | ecosystem: Environmental > Terrestrial > Soil > Contaminated >... | reverse complement strand
AGGATCGTTCGAATCGGAGCATCGGATTTGATAGAACTGGCCGGGCTTTGGAATCGGGGGAGGGATAACCTTGAGACTGATTTTATAATAATTTTGGGAGATATTCTTGTTTTTAACAATTTCATATGGAGACTGCACCTGTGTTACTCCAAAAAAAGACTTCTAATATTTTTGCAATAATCGGCCGTACCCTTTAATCGAGTCTTTCAGCCCCAATCTTCTAAGGGCAAACCACATGGTTGCCTGATTGCTTGAGATCACGGGTTTTCCTGTCTCTTCCTCCAATTTTTGGATGATTTCAAGCGTTCTAAAATTAGTGCAGCTGATAAAGATGGCTTCATTTTCTTTCCCATCGACTCTTAACCCCATCTCATAGGCGGCCTCAGGAGGAAGCCTCCCGATCATCTCATTTTTGAAAGTTTTTGGAAGGATCGACTCATGATAGCCCAGGATCGTTGTCACGTGGTATCCCTGCCGTTCCAATCCATCCTTTTCACATTGGTTGATCTCACGGGGATAAGGTGTAGCAATCGCTATTTTTTTCACCCTTAAGGCATCGAGGGCAGCTTTCACCGCTGTCGCCGTTGTGATGGCTGGGATACCTGCATTTCCCTCAATCAGATCGATGATTTCTCTCTCAATATCGACCCCTTCTATCAAGCTCCCTACGGTACAACAGAAAGCGATCATTTGGCAGATCCCTTCTGACGAAAGTTCTGAGGCAGCTCTTTCGATATGACTCTTCATCTTTCTTAATCCATCTAAGGTAGGCTCGAAAAGGATCCTTGTGCTGTAAGTGGCCACGCCCTCCGGGCAGAGTCGCGCCATTTCCGGTTCACAAACAGTATTGCTGGAAGGGACGATCAATCCGATTCGGGCACGATAACCGTACATAGAAAACACCCGTTTGTCTGGTTTGTTTAGTTTATTTGGTTTCTCTGATTAGCAAAACTAACTATATAAACTACATGAACCAGATAAACTAGATGACCTGAGCCTTAACCTTAGCCTCGACCTTTTCGGCCTTTCGAAGAGCTTCTGTTTCTTCCTGATTGGTTGTTAGGTCTTCGTTGAATGCGATGAGGTAATCTTCTCTGGCCGATTTCAAGCTCACCTTACCATTGAAGACATCCCATCGGACAAGGTTGGCGTGCCGTTCCCAGGGAGGTCCATAACCGCCGCTTCCAGGCAGACAGATGCTTAAAACGTCCCCCGCCCTCAATTGGCTTACTCCTTTTGATTTTTGTTTCTGTTCCTTTTCGGTCCCGGGATTGAGAATAAATTTCCCCATCGTTCCCTCTTTGCCACCAAAGAGTCCTTGGGGCGCAAACTTTTGCCGGTCCGCATATCGAGCCCATGTCACATCCGTGAAAAAACGGATATCCCGTCGAAGGGCAAGGCCGCCTCGATATTTTCCAGCGCCTCCGGAGTCGGGGATGAACCCATATCGTTCTACCATCACAGGAAACTCAAGCTCGGCCGCCTCTACGGGTGTATTCATAAACCGTCCCAGATGGAGATCCTGGCCATCCGGTCCATCCTTGTCGGGTCTTGCCCCGGCGCCACCCCCTTGAATCTCTATATAGCTGAAGTGCTTCCCCGTCTCCGGATGGATACCCGAAAAACTGCAGGTGCAAGCCTGGCCATGACTTCCTGAGACCACACGATCCGGAACGATCTGACTCATGGCTTTGAGCATGGCTTCAGTAATCTTTGTCATCGTTTGACTTCGGGCCGTCACTCCGGCCGGAGGAAGGGGATTCGTCATTAATCCCACTTCGCTCTCCACCAGGATTGGTCTGAACGTTCCAGAATTGACCACCATGTAAGGGTCAACAATCCCAACCATGGTGTAGAAAACTCCAGCCTGCGTACAAGAAAAAGGGCAGTTAATATTCCCCCGTGCCTGCCGACTCGTTCCATAAAAATCGACCTTCATCTCATCTTCGTGAATATGAATATTCACCTGAACCTTAAAAGGTTCTTCTGAATAGCCGTCGTCATCGACATAATCGATTCCTATATAGTTCCCATTGGGCATGGTCCTGATGGCCTGACGCATGATCTCTTCGCCATAATTGAGGAGCATGGAGGTGCACTCTCGAAACGTCTCAAGTCCGTATTTCGCCACGAGTCCCTTCACCCGGCGAACCCCGCCAACGGTCGTGGCTGCTTGGGCTCTGAAGTCTTCGAGAGTCTTCTCCGGTATCCGGATATTCCTCGAGATGATGTTAAAGATCTGAGAATCTTCTTTGCCTTTCCTGTAAAGTTTAACAAAAGGGATACGCAATCCTTCTTGATAAATCTCTGTAAGCCCGCCTGCTACTCCTCCCGGAACAGCCCCTCCCATGTCGAGCTGGTGGGCAATGTTGGCGACAAACGCGATCAGCTCTTCGTCTAAGAAGACGGGGGAGAAGAACTGCATATCGAGAAGATGTTGGCCTCCCAGATAAGGATCATTGCAGATGATGATATCCCCTTCTTCAAAGTCATCAATCTGTTTGATCATATTGACCGCCGTCGCTGGAAGGCTAAACATCATCAAAGGGCAGAGATGGGCTTGAGCCAGGATTCCTCCGGAAGAATCGAGGACAGCACAGTTGATATCCATGATCTCCTTGACGATAGTCGTTCTCCCCATGCGCATGAGGTTGTATCCCATATCGTCCGCAATCGCTTCTAACCCATACCGGATCACCTGCATGGTTACGGGATCAGCATTATAAGACATAGAGTCTCCCTCTTCGTTCGGGGTAATTGGTTTGGAGTTCGGAGTAAATACTTCGGAGAAAACCTATTTTTTGTTTAAAACTCCCAACTCTGAACTTATAACTGATGACGAAGTGATCTTTGTGATAACAATATTTTTATATTCATCGACGGCTCCTATCCATCCCGAGGGGATGAGGGCCGTGGAGATGGTTTCCTCGATAAGGCATGGGCCGGGAATTCCGGTTCCACCGCCGAATCGATCGCGCTCATAAACCGGGATCTCCATAAAACCTTTGTCTTTTAAATAGATGAGTCTCTTCTCTTTCAATGCCGTTGTCAATGGGGTAGGGGACTTTGATTCTTTGGGCAGCGTCAATGCAGGATTTCTCCCAATGGCCTTCACCCTCAGGTTGATAAATTCCAATTGTTCTTTCGGTTCACTGTAGGAATAGACCTGATGGTGAAGAAAATGGAAATGAGACAGAATTTCTTGGAATTCGAGGGCGCCCAGAGCAGGGCTCCGTTGAATCGGTGTGTTCAGTTCCCAGGACTGCCCTTCATAACGAAGGTCGGCAGACCACTCGATGAAGATATCTTCGTCTTTTACATTCTCTTCTTTGAGCTGGCGTACCCCTTCCTTTTCAAGACCCCTGAAAATCTCTAATAGTTCTCGGGGTTGAATGTCCCTTTGTTTTTTTGCCAGGGTGCGAACATAGTCATGCTGAATGTCTGCCACGGCAAGGCCCACGGCAGAGAAATTTCCGCACATGGGAGGGACGACAATCTTACGGATTCCGAGTTCTTCAGCGATGTCGACTGCATGATTGGCGGCTGCACCTCCAAAGGGCACAAGAGTGAATTCTCTTAGGTCATAGCCCTTCTGAATGGAGACTGCACTAATGCCTTTGGCCATATTTGCATTGACAATTCGGATAATGCTCAAAGCCCCCTCTTCTATCGAAAGGCCCATTTTTTCAGCCACCTGTTCTTTGATTGCTTTCTTCGCCTTCTCTGGATAGAGAGGAATTTTCCCTCCGAGAAAGTAATGGGGATTGAGGCGGCCCAGGACGAGGTTGGCATCTGTAACGGTAGGTAATGTTCCGCCCCACCCATAGCAAGCAGGCCCTGGATTCGATCCGGCGCTCTGCGGCCCTACATTCAACATTCCCCCTCGATCGATCCATGCGATGCTGCCGCCACCGGCCCCAATCGTCTTCAGATCGACCATGGGAAGCTTGATGGGATATTCCGTCACCCCACCCCAGGTCGTGGTCCTGGGCATCCCTTTGTCGATGATGGATATATCGAAGGTCGTTCCACCCATATCCGCACCGATGGCCATTTCGTGCCCCGTGATCTTGCAGATGAAAGCAGCAGCCATCGCCCCTCCCGCAGGCCCGGAATTGATCAGGTGGGCAGCATGGTCTCTCGCCACCTCTGCGGCCATGGAACCCCCGTTGCTCTGCATGATGTGAAGACGAATTCCACCATACTTCTGCTTCAAACGGGTCGTCAGGTTATCCATATAACGATGAATCACCGGACCCAGGTAACCATTCATGATGGTTGTGCAGGTCCGTTCATATTCGCGAAATTCTGGGCAGATCTCAGAGGAGAGAGAGACAAGTGCTTCCGGGAAGTTTTCTTTACAAATCTCGGCCATTCGCTTCTCGTGTCGGGGATTGAGAAAGGAGAAGAGAAGGGAGATCACAATGGCCTCTACTTTTTCATTCTTGAAGAAGGTTATAGCTTGACGGGCAGAATTCTCATCGAGTGGGGTGAAGACATCCCCTCTGCTGTTGATTCTCTCAACGATGCCTTTTCTTAAATATCGCGGCACGAGGGGAGAAGGATTGTCCACTTCAAAATCGAAGGCAGCTTCTTTAGGTCGCGCGACACGGCGAATCTCCAGGACATCTTCGAACCCCTTGGTAGTTATCAGACCTATTTTAGCACCTTTGCCTTCTACAATCGCATTGGTTCCGATCGTCGTTCCGTGGATGAGGTAACTTAAATCCCGGATGGACCTCCCGGATATTTCAAGAATATCTTCCAACCCTTTGAGGACACCTTCGGCTAAGTCGTAATGGGTGGTGGGAGTTTTCGTATATTGAAAGGACCCGGTCTTCTCATCGACTAAGATGACATCCGTGAACGTGCCTCCCACATCAATCCCGATCCTCACCATCCTCTCCTTTCTAAATGGCTAGCAGGATGACTCCGAAAACGATGAGAAAAGAACCTATTACCGTATAACGATTAATGACCTCACTTTCTCTCATAAAGAGATAGGCTGTTAGTAGAGTAAAGAGAGGGTAAATACAAGTGATCGGAACAACCAGCGCCACTTTTCCTAAGGACATAGCCCCAAAATAGGAAAGGATAGCTACCGTGTTGCAAAGGCCTGCAAGAATAGCAAAAAATAGACCATATTGTTTGATCGACATCAATCTAGTTCCTTGGTTTGTAAGAAGGACAAAACAGATATTTACAAAAAGGGCTATTCCAATGGCGATGGCGACCCCGTAGAAGGGATCGAGCCCACTCATCAATCCCTTTTTCGCAAATATAGGTGCAAGCCCGAAACAGAGGGCAGCGGAAAGGGCCTCTAATTCGCCTCGCCATCGACTCATCTCTTTCCTTTTATCATCAAAAGATAGACTCCGGTTAGTGTCAATCCAATTCCGAGGAATTGATGGATTGGTAATTTTTCTCCTAAGACCATGATGGAAATGGCAACCGAAAGGATGGGGTAACTGGAACTGATGGAGGTCCCCCTGGTCACGCTGATAAAACGGAAACTACTGTAATAGAATCCTCTTCCCAAAAAATAGTTTAGGAACCCCGCGATCATAAAATAGAAATAGACCGGAAAGCGGATATGATAGAATTGGAAAAATCCACTTCCGATACTGATGAGAGCGATGATGACTATGAAATTGATCGTCAGGGTTATGAGGATGGTGGTATAGAGGGGAATTCTCCTCATCGCCACCTTAAGGAATATCGCCTGAAGGCCCCACGAAAGGGCACATAGGGTGGAAAGAAAAATGCTCAGATCCATTCGTCCTTAACTAAAAAGACCAGACCAAATATTATTGGAAAACATATTTTTCAAATACAATATACTGGATTAGCTGTAAAAAGCAAGAGAAGACGCGGGTTTCGGTTGCAGTTCAGAATCTCAGCTGTCCCACTTTTCAGAATCTTAACTGTCTTAATGGAAATCTTCCAAATGGCTATTGTTGATCCGATAAGTACCATTGAACTCCTTGCTCCACTCATCTCTCAAGGTATCACTTTTCAAAACAGTCCAGACCCGCCGTCCAATATAGCTACCAAGAACAAGTTAAGATTGACTTTTATAATTGGTGCAAACCGTTCCTATCGCTTTACGGGTCTCTTTATGGATGATTAAGAGCTTTAAATCCTCCTCAGTGGGGTGATAATACCATTTATATAACGGTCGACCCGAAAAATTAGAAATTTTTCCATAGATAAAGAAACTTTTCACAAAAATAATTTTATTCTTGACAAGGCATTTATTTTTTGAGAGAATAATACAGTATCGTATACGAAGCTGTATACTAATCCGGGTCCAATATCTTATACAATGGCAACCCAAAAGAAACAATTAACTAGGGAGATTATTTACAATAAGCTTAGTGAAGATATTGTTTACTGCCGGCTGAAACCGGGCCAAAGATTGATTGAGGATGACCTGACGAGCCTGTTAAATGTCAGCCGAACGCCACTCAGGGAAGCGTTAGGGCAGTTAAGATCAGAAGGGTTCGTGGAATATCTCCCAAATAAAGGAGTAAGGGTAGCAAGTCTCTCGGTTAAAGAAGTATTCGAAATTTACAGTGTCAGGGCTGTTCTGGAAGGGTATGCCGCTAAATTAGCAGCAGAAAACGCTAATCCCGAAAATTTAAAGAAATTAAAAAATATACACAAGCAAATGGAAGAGGATGGACAGAAAAGAGATTTACCCGGGTTATTAAAAGATAATAGAGATTTTCACGGATTTATAGTTGAGATGAGCGTGAACCAAACGTTGTATAACACCATTGATCAATTACAAAGGCGTGTCTACAGATACGGACTGCTGTCTATTTCCATTCCGCAACATATCACCTTTTATATTGATATACATAAGAATATCGTTAAAGCAATAAGCGATAGAGATTCAAGAAATGCCGGGAAAATTATGGAAGAGCATTTATTGAAAGCCAGGGATAATTTAATTGATTTTCTCGAAAAATATCCAGGATTTTGAGCAAATGCCCATGACGCCTTCCCCTCTTCAAGAATTTTTCTCTCCCCCGATCCTAAATACCTTCTCGCTTAATCCATTTTCGATATTGCGGCGCCCAAACCAAGTGGTACTTCATGTCGTTAACCGCGTGTGCAATTTTTTGGATACCGATGCGGTTCTTTTATCATATTTTGCCTGCCGTTGGCATACGCAGCTTCACCGTTGCTCACGGAGCGAGTTCAAGAATGTAAGTTTTGATATGCCGTAAATCAGCTGTTTGCCAGAATAGGAAAGGGGAGGTAATGAAAATATTCTTAACTTTACTTAAAGAGCTTGAACATATGGAGACAGTAACATGGGCCAGCCTCAAAAAGGTCAAAGCCAATTCGTAAAGGATGATTTTTTCAAAATTGACGTTGAGTGTCATCTTTATCCTAGCATTAAACATATCTCCTATTTCCCTGGGATGAGAGCGAGCAATAGGGGAATTGATGGGATTTACAGAGTAGCGGGCATTGATCTGGAGGAAGTCGCCCGGTTGATCCCCGAAGGAGGATGGGGAGGGGAGTCGAGCCCTGAGACTTTACTTGCCCTTATGGATAAATATGGAATTGATATGGCTTGTCCCATTAGGGAGGATGTCCGTCAGGCCACAGGGTTCTCCACCCCTTTTAGTACAAATGGTTATGTTGCTGAGGCATGTGAAAAATATCCAGACCGGTTTATGTTTCAAGCCAATGTATGCCCAATCGTGGCAAGAGGGGTGAAGAATGCGATATGGGAATTAGAGTACCTTGTTAAAGAAAAGAATTGTAAATTGGTCAAATATATCGGAACGGGGGATGTGGCGATTGATGACCCACAACTCTGGCCTTTTTATGAAAAAGTAAGTGAGCTCGGTCTTCCTGTTTGTATCCATACAGGTGGAAGCTGGCTTCCTCCGGGACGGGGAAAGAACTGTCTCCCGATTCAGATTGATGCTGTCGCCAATGATTTCCCCGAAATGAAGATCATTGCCTTTCATGCTGGATGGCCTCATAATCACGAACTTAACCTGATTGCCGCGGGGCATGTGAACGTATACATTAGCCTTGGCCTTTTATTGCCATGGTGTGCCACTGCACCGAGAAGGGCCGCGAAAATAATAGGTGAAGCAATTCAGTTTGCAGGTGTTGATCGAGTCATATGGGGGACCGATTACTTCGGTCCTGGAGCAGAACCTCTTATGAGGTTGTCCGTGGAAGGATTTAGAGATTTTCAGATTACTGAGGATTTGCAACAGGGATACGGGTTCAAACCGCTGGCGGAGTCTGATAAGCGTAAGGTATTTGGTGAAAACTTGGCTCGAATTCTTGGGATAGCACCTCAAGAAAGAGTGAAATGAGAATCGTTTGGAATTATGCTTTAGAACCAAAGGATTGTGGGGGGAAGAAGGAGTGAAATATGAGCGAAACAACCAAATCTATATCCAGCGAGATTAGGGGGGAGAAGGAAGTGACCCTTAAGAAAACAGTCCATTATACTGCTAGAGAGATTATTGGAAAACCTTCGACCGAAAGAGTTGCAAAGAGATATAAGGCCCTATTGGAATCTGATACCTTCATCGACTCACAAAGGATGAGATATTATACGGAGTATATCAAAGACCATTGGTCCGAGCCTCATTACACGAGACAAGGTGGTGCGTTTAAATACGTTCTTTCAAATCTGAAACCCGTGATAAAGGAAGATGAACTTATTGTGGGCAGTATGTCACCTTACGTACGAGGGACCCAGATTTATCCGGAGTACGAAGCATGGATGCGGGAAGCCTTTAAGGGCATTGAGCGAGAAGAAGAGAGGTATATCGGGGGTGCTCTTGTTCCGAGGGATGAGGAAGATAAGAAGAAGAGAATTAGCATCTTTAAGGTCACACCTGAAGATAGAGAAGAGATTTCGAAACTGGTTGATTTCTGGGAGAAAAGAGATTGGAGGAGCGTTGGGGAGGAAATCCTCAAACAGAGAGACGACTTTGAAGTAGTAGAAAAATGGCAGAAACAGTTGGTTTTTTTCCGTTTCATGTGGGATGTACCTGAAGGGAGGGTGATTGTTGATTATCAGAAAGTGATCGACCAGGGTCTGGAATTTCTCATCGAAAGGTGTCGACAGAAGATAAAGGAACTCGAGCCAGCTGAAACCAAGGAAAAGATGGAGAAATATCATTTCTATAAGGGCACAATCTTAGCCTTGGAAGGGGTCATTACTTTTGCAGAGAATTACGGACGCGAGGCTGAAAGACTCGCTGATACGGCGGAGCCGAAAAGAAGGGAAGAGCTACTTGAAATTGCTCGAATCTGTAAGAAAGTGCCGAGATACAGGGCTGATACGTTTCGCGAAGCAGTCCAATCCTTCTGGTTCGTCCAATGTACTTTATTCCTTGAAATTAATGGACGAGGAGTTTCGCCTGGTCGGTTTGACCAATATATGTACCGCTCTTTCAAAGAAGATATGGAACAAGGTCGCCTCACGGAGAAAGAGGTTTTGGAATTATTGGAACTCTTGAGGGTGAAGCATTCGGAAATGATAAGGGCTCATGCGTTGTTCACGGAGTCCTATCAGGGAGGCGGGATATATCAAAACTTGACCTTGGGTGGGGTGGACCGGTACGGGAAGGGGACCGACAATGAATTATCAAAGCTCTTACTTCAGGCAGGCATTAATGTAAGGAGCATTCAACCGACGCTCTCCATACGCTGGAGTGATGAACTTAGCAAAGGTTTTAAGATGAAAGCCATGGAATGCGTCAAAGCTGGTTCTGGATATCCAGCCCTGTTCGGAGATCAGGTAGGAATAGAACGGTTCTTGAAAACGGGGGCTACCCTTGAGGATGCGAGAGACTGGGCTCCCTGTGGCTGCGTCGATATGAATATCTCTGGGAAGAAGACTCCCCAGTGGTGTGTCCCCCACTTTAATGCCCTGAAACTACTAGAGATCGTGTTATACGACGGGATCAATCCCGTGACAGGAGATAAGCTTTTTGAAACAGGGATCCTGGCAGAAGAGGCCTCCTACGTAGAGATTAAAGAGGCTTGGAAGCGCCTCGTCAGGATTCTCGTTGGAAAGATTACGAAGTATTGGAACATTGCCATGTGTTTGAAAAATGAGATGGGGATCGTCCTTCCTTTCACCTCGGCGCTATTAGATGATTGCCTGGAGAAAGGGCTCCACTGTCAGGAAGGAGGCTGTCGGTACAATGACTCGCCATATATTATCTCCTGTGGTGTGGTCAATGTGGTCAACAGCCTGGCGGCCATCAAAAAGTGCGCCTTTGAAGAGAAGAGATTTACCCTGAAGGATATTAAAAAGGCTTTGGATCAAGATTTCAAAGGTTACGAAGAAATCCGCAGGCACCTTCTGAATGCGCCAAAGTTTGGAAACAACATTCCTTGGGTGGACCAAATAGCTGTGGAGCTGTATGGCGCCTATGCGGCCTATACCGAAGAAAATCCAAACTGGCTTGGAGAACCCTGGCGACCCAGCACGCTTTCAGTCACGTCCCAGGTGGTTCTAGGTAAT
>Ga0214473_10011215_pt1 | contig 10522 bp, 7 predicted proteins | sample RVTome_7_FD_203509 | JGI IMG/M metagenome (GOLD analysis project Ga0214473, IMG submission 203509) | Soil microbial communities from uranium-contaminated site in the Upper Colorado River Basin, Wyoming, United States - RVT98D197 | ecosystem: Environmental > Terrestrial > Soil > Contaminated >... | reverse complement strand
GCGGTCGGGGTGACCTTCTGCCTCGCCATGGCGCTGCGCAGACGACTGCGCGAGTCAGGGCGCTTCGGCGCCGCACGGCCGGAGCCGAATCTGCGCCAGGCGCTCGACCTGGTCGCGCTCGGTACCGTTGCCGACGTGGTCGCGCTCACCGGCGTGAACCGCACGCTCGTCCGCTGGGGGCTGGAGGAGCTGGCGCGCACGCGGCGACCGGGCCTGCGGGCGCTGAAACGCGTCGCGGGCATCGCGCAGGGCGCCGCGGTGACCGCCGGCCAGGTGGGCTTCAGGCTTGGCCCGCGCATCAACGCGGCGGGCCGGCTCGACGATGCCTCGCGCGGCGTGCGCCTGTTGCTGGAGACCGCCGAGCCGGCAGCGGCGGCGCTCGCCGATGAGCTCGATCGCGAGAACCGCTCGCGGCAGGAGATCGAGCGCGAGATCCTGGATCAAGCGGTGGTGCTGGCAGAGGAGCGCGTGCGCGCGGGGGCGCGCGGGCTCGTGCTCGCGCAGGAGAGCTGGCACCCGGGCGTCATCGGCATCGTCGCCTCGCGGCTGGTGGAGCGTTTTCATCGACCGACGGTGCTGGTGGGCGTCGCCCACGGCGTGGGGAAGGGGAGTGGGCGCAGCATCGAGGGGTTCCACCTCTACGACGCGCTCGCGCACTGTGCGCCACACCTGGCGCGCTTCGGCGGACACCGCCACGCGGCGGGGGTGACGATCGACCCGGCATCGCTTCCAGCCTTTCGCCAGGCCTTCGAGACCTACGCGCGCGAGCGCATCGGGGACGACGACCTCGTACCTCGCTGTCGCATCGAGGGACGCTTCGGGGCGGGGCAGATCTCGGAGCGCGCAGCCGACGCGCTCGCGCGGCTCGCGCCGTTCGGGGCGGGACACCCCGAGCCGCTCTTCGCGCTGCGCGGGCGCCCGGAGCGCGCGCGCACGGTCGGAGCAGGCGGGGCGCACCTCAAGCTCGCCTTCGGAGCGGGCGTGGACGCCATCGGGTTCTCGCTCGGTGACAGGCTGGACCTCTGCTCGGGCGAGATCGAGGCGGCGGTGACGCTCGGCTTCGACGACTGGAATGGTGGCCGCAAGCTGCAGCTGAAGATCCGGGACCTGCGTGCCACGGGATGAAGCTGCGAGTCGCGTCCCTAGGCCACGCCCCAGCGGACCCTGTCCTTCGCGAACAGGGCGCCCATGCGCGCGAGGTCCTTCACGCGGCGCCTCTCGGCGTGGTGCTCGAAGCGCTCCTTGCACCGGGCGCTGCAGAAGAAGTACCTCTGCTTCCTGTACTCGACGGCGTGCCGGGCCGTGGGGTCCACGCGCTTGCCGCAGATGGGATCGAACATCGCGTCGCCGCCCTTGGTCTGCATGCGTTCTCCCCTGGTCCCGCTCCGCGTCGATCGGTTCAAGCAGTCTGTGCAACGGCGGAGCCAAAGTTGTGCAACGGCGGGGCCAAGGGCAGAACCTGGAGATCTGCGAGCTCATGGCGCGCTAAATCTCACCGGGCATGTCATTTTTCCCGCCTGGGTGCTGTAAGAATGGGAGAGTTGTCCGATGCGCTGCGGCACCCGATGGGCCGCGCGAGCCAAGGGCAGCGCTGCGCTGCGTCACGGCTCTCGCGGAAGGGTGTCCGTCGTCTTGACGCCCCGCGTTCGTGAGTGTTAGCTGCCTGACCACTTCAGGGAGGCCCGATTGCCCCGCTTCATCACCGAGCTCAAGCGCACTCATACGTGCGGTGAACTGACCAAGGCTGATCTCGACAAGGAGGTCGTGCTCTTCGGCTGGGTCCACAACCGCCGCGACCACGGCGGGGCGGTCTTCATCGACCTGCGCGACCGCGAGGGGCTCACCCAGGTGGTGTTCGAGAAGGACGTCCTTCCCGAGGTGCACGAGACGGCCGGCCAGCTCCGCCTGGAGTACTGCGTCGGCGTTCGCGGCAAGGTCGCGGCGCGCGGGGCGAATGCGAATCCGAAGCTCCGGACCGGCGAGATCGAGGTCCACGCGAGCGACCTCGAGATCTTCAACCGCTCCGAGCCGACGCCTTTCCAGATCGAGGACAGGCTCGAGACGAGCGAGGAGAAGCGGCTCCAGTACCGCTACCTGGACCTGCGCCGCGCGCCGCTCCAGAAGGCGCTCATGACGCGCGCCAGGGTGAACCACCTCACGCGCAACTACTTCACCGAGAGCCGCTTCCTCGAGCTCGAGACGCCGTTCATGGTGAAGTACACGCCCGGCGGCGCGCGGAACTTCCTCGTGCCGAGCCGGCTCAACCCGGGCAAGTTCTACGCGCTCGCCGAGAGCCCACAGCTCTTCAAGCAGCTCTACATGATCGCCGGGTTCGACCGGTACTTCCAGATCGTGCGCTGCTTCCGCGACGAGGACCTCCGTCTCGATCGCCAGCCCGAGTTCACCCAGATCGACGTCGAGATGAGCTTCGTCGAGCAGAACGACGTCTTCGACGTCATGGAGGGGCTGGTCTGCAGGCTGTGGAAGGAGGTGCTCGGGGTCGAGATCCCGCGCCCCTTCCAGCGTATGCTTTTCCAGGAGTCGATGACGAAGTACGGCAACGACAAGCCCGATCTGCGCTTCGACCTGCCCCACGTCGACATCACCGAGCTCGTCCGGCGGAACGGCGGGGGCGGCGTGCCGATGCTCAAGGACGCGGTGGAGGCGGGCGGTATCGCGAAGGCGCTGCGCGTTCCCGCCAGCATGAGCTTCTCGCGCACCGAGATCGACAAGCTCGAGGAGTACGTGAAGGGCATGGGCGCGAAGGGGCTCGCCCGCGCCAAGGTCGGCGACGCCGGCGAGTGGACCCAATCTCCTCTCGCGAAGACCATCACGCCCGAGCTGCGACAGAGCCTCAACGCCGCCTGCGGCGCTCAGGCGGGCGATCTCATCCTGTTCCAGTTCGGCAAGCCCTCCACCGTCCACACCGTGCTCGCCAACCTGCGCGTGCACCTCGCCAAGAAGCACAAACTCATCCCCGAGTACGGCTCAAATGGTCAGTGGCGCTTCCTGTGGGTAGTGGATCCGCCGCTCTTCGAGTACGACGAGGAGGCGGGGGTCTGGGCCGCGGCCCACCACGCGTTCACCCGCCCTCACGACGAGGACGTGCAGTATCTGGAGAGCGACCCGGGCAGGGTGAACTGCCACCGCTACGACCTCGTGCTGAACGGCTTCGAGATCGGGGGCGGCTCCATCCGCCTCCACGATCCGGCGGTGCAGGCGCGCGTCTTCAAGGCGATGGGGATCTCCGACGACGACGCCCGCTCGAAGTTCGGCTTCCTCCTCGACGCGCTCAAGATGGGTGCGCCGCCGCACGGCGGCATCGCGATCGGAATGGATCGGCTCTGCATGCTCCTCACCGGGGCCGAGTCGCTGCGGGACGTCGTCGCCTGGCCCAAGACCCAGAAAGGCACGGATCTCATGACCGGCGCCCCGGGTGAGGTGGAGACCAGGCAGCTCCGGGAGTTGTACGTGAAGAGCACGCACGAGAAGAGCACGCACGAGCCCCGGTAGGGCGTGGCTTGGTTCCCGCTCGCCTCGGTTTCGTAGGGCGGGGGCTTGTCCCCCGCCGGCTCACGCTAGTTTCCGTCTCGTGCAGCTCTTCTTGGCCCGCGTAAGCGAGTGCCCGCCGAGATATGCTGCCCCTTGGATGAAGACCCACCTCATCGTCAACCCGGCGAGCGCCAACGGCCGCACGGGTCGCCACTTCGACGCCGTCGCGCGCGCGGTCCGGGAAGCGGTGGGCGACTTCGATTTCTCGTTCACCCGGCAGCGCGGCGACGGGAGCGCGCTCGCGCGCGAGGTGGTGCTGGCAGGCGCCAATCTGGTAGCGGCGGTGGGCGGCGACGGCACCGCCAGCGAGGTCATCGACGGACTGATGGACGGTGACCGGCCCCTCCGGCGCGAGGTCGTGTTCGGGCTCATCCCGCGTGGCTCGGGCGGCGATTTCAGACGCACGCTGGGCTTGCCCTCCGATATCGCGCAGGCGGCCCTCGTGCTCTCCTCCGGCCGCGAGCGGACCCTGGACCTCGGCCGCATCGAGTTCGTGGGCAGCGACGGCCGCGCCCAGGTCCGCCACTTCGCGAACGTGGCCGGGTTCGGGATCGCGGGACGCGTCGTGCAGGAGGCCGAGCGGGCCGGAAAGGCCTTCGGGGGGACTGTGGCGTTCATGCTGGCCTCGGCGCGCGCGCTCGCCGGCTGGCGCGACCAGGCGGTGCGCTGGCGCGCGGACGGCGGCCCCTGGCACGAAGACCGGATCACGTCGCTGTCGGTGTGCAACGGCCGGTTCTTCGGCGGCGGCATGATGGTGGCGCCGGATGCGCGCCTCGACGACGGCCTCTTCGACGTGACGATCTGGAAGGGCATCGGCTTCTCCGACTTCATCCTCAAGAAGGGAATGCTCTACGACGGGACGCACGTGCGGCTGCCGAACACCCGGACACTCCGGGTGAGTGTGCTCGAGGCGGAGGCCCTCGATGAGGTGCCGGTGTTCCTCGACGTGGACGGTGAGCAGCCCGGCATGCTCCCCGCGCGGTTCACCATCTTGCCGGGGGCCCTCCAGGCGCGAGTCGCGGCGGTGAGTGCTTAGTATGGAATCATGCTACCGCTCGCATTGGCCCTCGCCCTCGCCGCGCCCCAGGCGAAGTCTGCCATCGTGGCGGAGACTTCGCCCAGGACGGTTGCGCCCGTCGCCGCACAGCCCCTGGAAAGCCCATCCCAGGTGCACGCGTTGTGCGAGGCGCTGAACCCTTCCGAGCGCATGATCAGGAAGGGCGACGTGGTCGCGCGGGCGCGCGCTGAGGCCGAGCACGACGCCCGCCGGGACGTCGCCCTGAGCGGGCGGTACCGCGTCAGGATCTCCGCTGACCTGTTGCGCTTCGCGGACTACGATCCCGGCGAGGAGCAGCTCGCGCTGTCGAAGCGGGCGGTGCTCGCCGCGGCGGGGGGTACGCTCCGGATCTGGCCGGTGGAGGACAGGGGTTTGCCCGTGACAGCAGACGTCGCTGTGGCGCAGCGCATCATGGAGGCCAGGGCACGCAGGGCGCTCGCGCTGACGATCACGTTCACGCTGCCCGACGACGATGACGAGGTGGCGTGCGTTCACCCGAACGGCTCGGATCGGTACGCGCTCGGGATCGAGCCCGTCGGCTGGGAGTACGTGGACGGCGAGCAGGTGCTGGCGCGCGGCGGGGAGGGCTCCGATCGGCCCCTCATCACCGCGGCGCAGGGGGCGCGACCGCGCATCCGCGTGTCCGACCCGCTCGGCGGTGGCGGTCGCGAGTTGAGGAGCGCGGTGGAGGCTCGGGAGAAGGACCTCGAGGGCTGTTACCAGCGGGCGTTAGAGCAGAACCCGGGCCTCGACGGGAGCCTCGTGGCCGAGGTCGATCTCGGGGGAGGCGCGAGCAGCGTCCGCATCGCCGCAGACTCGGTGCAGGACGAGGCGATGACCGCGTGCGTCACCGGCGTCATCTCCAGGGTCGAGTTTCCGCGTGGCCAGGAGGTACGGGCCGACCTCCCCATCCACTTCGTCCTCGAGCCGCCGCCCGCGGAGTCCGGGAGTGGCGCGGGGTCGAAGTAGCCTCGGGGCGTGTCTCCCTCTCCCGCGCCGTAGGGCGGGGGCTTGTCCCCCGCCTGGAGAGGGCCGGGGAGAGGGGCTGCGGTAAGGTTACAGGCAAGTAGAGCCCTGTCGCGGACCGGGAGCGTCGCGTCCTTCTCGGCGGAGAGCCTGTCGGGGACCGCCGCCTCCACGGTCGGGCCTGGCTTGTCCATCACTCGATGGTTCTCCTTGTTCAACCCTCGTCTTCATCTCTGCCCCAGCGCCTCCCGAACGTCGTGGTCTCCGGCATCGTTCCACTCGGCGCAGGGCCTCCGGGGCCACATGGTGACGAGATGACCGGTATCAGAGCGCGAAAGGCCGCTTGTCTCGCCTGGACGCAGACGCGTCATCGCCGGAGGCCGCGCGGGGCTGTTCGACCAGCTGTTGCCGCGCTGCGTGGATGACGCCCAGCGGGGTGCTTCCGGCGGGGGAAGGGATGCTCGCCGCGCCCTGCAGCAAAATCAGCTGCGCAATTTCATCGCGTCGAACAGCTCAGGCGCCGGCACTGTCCCCGGGGCGAGTGTTCGTGCTCGCCTGCTCTGGCGCGCCTCGGCGATGCGCCGCGCCACCACCTCGGCACCGTAGTCCGCTTCGGCGTTGTCCCCGGCGGGCACTGCACGCGCGGATGGCCGGCGGGCTTGGCCGGCACCTCCGCTGCAACCGGGCCGGAGTCCACCGCGCTTGGCTTGCCGCGATCACACGCCGCCACGGCGACAGCGCAGACGAGCAGGGCGGACTGGCGAGCACCACGGATCCCCGTCATCGATCCGCGACTCATCGCTCCTCGTCCAGCGGCTCGATCGCAACCTCCTCGTATCGATCCTCACCGTGCTGCGCGAACCGACCGCCCTCCAGTGCCGCGGCCCCTGTGCGCGCCTGGTCGAGGACCTCGGAGTACGGGACGTCCTCGAACACCACCTCCGTCCGCTCGGCTGCCACCAGGCGCCGGAGCGTGTACCGCCGTCCAGCCAGGAGCCCCTCGAACCGGGGCTGGAGGTACTCGTCCCCAAGCACGAGATCGTCCCGCCCCCTCCTATTGCGTGGCGCGACCGGTTGATGGACCCGGGCATCTCGTGGACTTGGGGCGTTCTGCAGATCGGGCGGGGTCTCGTAGACGTTCACAGCGACCAGCCATTCACCCGAAGGGCTCTGCCCCACCGCAGCACGGGCCCACTTGCGTGGTGGTGGCCGGGCGTTGGGATCATACTCCGGCTCCGGCCCCCACGCCTTTTCGGCGATCCATCGGACGGTATCGCTCACTATCTTGCCCTGCTCGTCGTAGACGCAGGTCCAGCCATGTTTGTGGGCAGAGAATAGCAACATGCCACGCGTCCACGGCGATGACACACCTTCCGGAAAGACCGCGCCTCCTTCTGCAGCCCATCGCTGGCGCAACATGTGATCATACAGCTTCGGCATTCCACTAATGTCGAGAAGAATGTCGCCGTTGGCTCGCCCCATGTGCAAAGCCACACCAACTCTCCCGTAATGCCTCCTGCGGACAAGCCCGACAGTGGGAATACTCGGAAGAAGGGACTGCGAACCTCGGTCCTCGATCCAGAACCACTCCAACTCACTCCTAGCCTTGCCGAGGACCCGTTGCGCCACAAGCGTCCCATCGGAGCCAATCAGGCTCAAGACCACCTGGTTCGTCGCATCTTGCCTGTGAGTGCCGCTGACGTCGTACCCATGACTGACGTTCTCGGCGAGCAGGCACTCGTCACGCTCGGTCGCCAGCATGCTCCCGACGACGATAAGGGGAATGCGACCGAACCATTCCCCCTCATAATCGCGCGATGCCAACCCGATCGGCGCACGCTTCACCATCTCTTTCCGGCTCTTCGTCGGATCTCGGGATTGAACCGCAGCCTTGTGGAGACGAGGCCACTCCGCTGTGGACAGCCGTGTGGCCGGCTTCAAGAAGCACGAAGCCGCCCACACGCCTGCCCACAGCTGCGTAAGCCGGCCCCGTCCCCACAAGGGCAAAGAAGCCACGACGACGATGGAAGAGAGGGTGAACGCGCTGTCTTGGTCAGGCCGCCTTCGCGAAGAGAGGGGCGGTCCGGGCAAGTGCCAGGAAGTCGCGTACGCCCTTCTCCGTTTGGAGCGGGTTCACGGTGATGAAGGAGAGCTTGCGGCGCAGGTACTCATAGTCCCGGTATCCACGGGCCATGCGCACGAGCGTTTCCCAGTTGTTGTTGAGAGCCTCGATTCGTCCTACCGGCGGCCGGTATTTGCCGAGCGCGAGGATCTCCGGCAAGTGGTCGCGGAGCGACTCGTTGAGCTTGCGCATCTGAACGTTGGCTTTACGCTGGGTGCGGCGGAGGATGCGAGCCATGCCCTTGGCCATCGCGGTCTCGTCAGGAGCGGAGAGCACGCCACGCAGCTCCTCCTTGATCTGGTAGGCGGCGGCGAGCTTGGCGTTGGACGCCAGCAGCTCCTTCAGGTCGGCCCGCTGCGTGGCCGAGCAACGCTCCCAGGCCCGAAGGAAGAGCCATCGCTTACCCCGCCCGACCGCTCGCATCTCGGGCCCGGCGCGAAAGAAGACCGAGCGTCGCAACTCGTCGATGGCCTTGTTCGCCCGCTTGATCACGTGGAAGGGGTCGTGCACGACGGCGACATGCTTCAGGCGCGGGTCGTTCCTCACCGCGTTCTTGAATGGCTCGTGCATGTCCATGGCGAAGAGCCGAATCGCCTTCTTCTCGGCCAGCGACAGGGTGTCCAGAAATTGCTTGAGCGTCGCCTCCTTGCGCCCGTAGCCGATCCAAACGGGTTCTCCGGTGCCGAGGTCGCTGGCGATGGTCACGAACTTCTCGTCGCGGGAATGGCGCCGGCCCAGGTACTTCTCGTCGACACCGACATCCCGGAGCGCCACCTTCGGCCGCTGCGCCTCCCAGCGCGCGATGGCGGAGTTCTCGGCACGGCGAACGGTCGACCAACTCAGCCCATACTGGGCCGCCACTCGCACGGTCGGCGTCGAGGCCGTCTGCAGGGCGAGGTGCTGCTGGAGACGCCGGGTCTCACGCTGGTATGGCTCGGTCCAGGGCAAAGCCTCCTGTGGGGTCGCGCCGCAGCGCTCGCAGACGACGCGGATTGGCGTGCATTCGATCGACGCTCGGTGATCGGCCCAGGGCAAGTCGTTCCATCGACGGGTCTTCTCCTCACAGTGCTCCTTCCGGCATCGCTTGCCGCATCGGCCGCAAGCCGCCATCCAGCGGCGCTTGACCCGGAGGATCAACCGCGTGTCCAGTGGCGGCAGGTACGTCCCCACGAGCCAAATACGGCGGCCGTCCGGCCGCTCGAAGAAGGCATCCACGACCCTCCACCCGTCAAAGCCCAGAATCTGTGTCAGAATCCTCGCGCGCTGGCCCAGGGGCGTCCTCCCATCGTTCTAGCGTTCGACGGAAGGAAGCCCTCGCACAGGGCGAGGGTCAAGCTCTTGTGGCCAGCGCCTTCAGCACCTTCGCTGCGCGGCGTGAGCGTGAGTGCCCGTACTTACAGAGAAAATCCCTATCCCTGAATCTGACGAAGAGCGGAGATCTTGGTGCGTGAGCTTGCCGAGCTTCAGGTCGACGAGCACGAAGCAGCGCAGCAGCCGGTTGTAGAAGACGAGGTCTACGTAGAAGTGGTCGCCGTCGAGGCTGAGGCGCTTCTGGCGCGCGACGAAGCAGAAGCCCTTGCCGAGCTCCAGGAGGAAGTCCTCGAGGCGGTCGATGATGGCCTGCTCCAGATCCCGCTCGAGCCAGGTATGGCGCTCGGGCAGGTCCAAGAACTCAAGGACGAAGGGATCCTTGATGACGTCGCGCGGGACAACCACCTCGTGGCCCTTCTTGGCGAGAGCGAGGACCTTGTCCTTGTCGCGGCTCTTGGCGAGACGCTCGAAGAGGAGCGAGGCTACCTGGCGCTCGAGCTCGCGGCTGACCCATCCCTCGCGGGCAGCCTCGATCTCGTAGAAGGCGCGGGCGGTCGGGTTCTCGACGCGCATGAGGACGAGGTAGTGGGTCCAGCCGAGGTGGGGCGGGAAGATGGCGTTCTCGATGGGCGGAGATTTGGACAGCAGTGCTGTCCAAATCTCCGGGTCGGTCGATTTGGACACAGGCGCTGTCCATTTCTCGGCGGTGTTCGGATCGGAGAGCAGCGCGGAGCCCTTGGGAAAGGTGAGGTAGAACAGGCGTACGCGGCGCAGGGTGCGGGGCCCGAAGCCCTTCCCGTACCGCGTGGCGAGACGCTCGGCCAGGCGGTTCATGAGTTCCTCGCCGTAGCCCGCCCGCTCCTTGCCGTGCTGCTCGACCTCTACGATCTCTCTGCCGATGAGCCAGTAGGCGTGGACCATGGCCGAGTTCACGGTGCGCGCGACGTGACCGCGTGCGGCCTCGATGATCTCGGCGACCCGCTTGAACAGCTCCTCTTCTCGGCGGTCGGCCAGCTTCGTCATGACGGCAAAAATCCTCTCTGGCGCCAGGCCAGTGATCTCTGACCGCCATGCCTATACGTCATAATAGTGGCGTTTACAGTGCGGATGTTGCAGCATCGCTGGATGGATTCTGCCTGTGAACCACGACACCCGCAGCGGGGCGCCTGGTGACGGAACCAGGATGAGGACGCCTTGGAGGCTTCGGCACTAGGTCGGGGTCCTCACGCGTGCCCTCGGCGACGTTCTCGCTTCGGTAGCTGGGACCGGGCTGTGGGTCGTCCTGACCCGTCGTGGGGAGGCGTGGCGGTACGCCCTGGCCATCGCCCAGACGGCCACAGTCATCCGATGGCATCGCGAGGGGTTCAAACGGTTCTTGGCCCGCAGGAGTCGAGCTGGCGGTCGGCCCGCGCTGAGCCGCGAGCTGGTCGGGCTGATCCGTGTCGAGGTCGAACGTGACCTGGGGCGCTCCACGCATCCGCTATGAGCTCGCGAAGCTCGGCATCGAGGTCGCG
>Ga0214473_10011214_pt1 | contig 10522 bp, 7 predicted proteins | sample RVTome_7_FD_203509 | JGI IMG/M metagenome (GOLD analysis project Ga0214473, IMG submission 203509) | Soil microbial communities from uranium-contaminated site in the Upper Colorado River Basin, Wyoming, United States - RVT98D197 | ecosystem: Environmental > Terrestrial > Soil > Contaminated >... | reverse complement strand
GTCGAACACGAACTTGTCCGAGAACCCACGGTATCCGATGAGCTCGAGGAATCGGCGCGAGTAGGCTTTCATCCCGCTGTGGAGCTCGCTGAAGGACGTACTCAGAAAGGTATTCTCGATCCCGGTCGTGAGCTTGTTCCCCAGGTATCGATAGAGGGGCATGCCTCCGCCCAGAGGGTCGCCCCCGTCTTTGAAGCGCGAGCCGAAGGAGAAATCGCAGCGACCCTGTCGGATCGGTTCGATCAGCGCCGGGACCCGGTGGGGCGCGTACTGGTAGTCGGGGTGCAGCAGCACGACGATGTCCGCGCCCTCGGAAAGGGCCCAGTCGTAACAGGTCTTCTGGTTTCCGCCGTAGCCGCGATTGACTTCGTGCCGGCGGACCGGAAGGCCGAGCGAGCGCACCACATCGACGGTGCCGTCGGGGCTCGCGTCGTCGACCACCAGAACCTGGTCGTAGGAGCCTTCGGGGATCTCCCGATAGGTCCTCTCGAGCGTGCGGGCCGCCTTGTAGGCGGGCATGGTGATGATGGTGCGCAACGCGCGTATGTTAAGACACCTCCCGCCGTCGTTCAAACCCGGCCAAACGAGATAGAATCGGCTCAGCCCCATGACCTGGCGCGTTCCGCTCGTCGACCTCGACTCCCTTCATCGCCCCATCCGCGGGGAGATCCTCGAGGGAATCGCCCGCTGTCTCGATCGCCAGAACTTCATCCTGGGAGAGGAAGTGGCGATGCTCGAGGAGGGCATGGCCGCTTACTGTGAGGTCCCGTTCGCCCTCGGAATGTCCTCGGGCACCGACGCTCTCCTGGTGAGCTTGATGGCGTACGGCATCGGACCCGGGGACGAGGTCGTCACCAGCGCCTTTTCGTTCTTCGCCACGGCGGGAGTTGTTTCCCGCCTGGGAGCGACACCGGTCTTTGTCGACATCGAGGAGGAGAGCTTCAACCTCGATCCAGCGCGCATCGAGGAGACGTTTACGGAACGATCGCGGGTCATCGTGCCCGTGCATCTCTACGGTCAGTGCGCGGAAATGGCTCCAATCCTGGCGCTCGCGGAAGAGCGGGGTCTGATCGTCATCGAGGATGCCGCGCAGGCGATCGGCGCCAGAGATACCGAGGGCAGACGCGCGGGAAGCATGGGAAGCATCGGGGCCTTCTCCTTTTATCCCACCAAGAACCTCGGGGCCATCGGAGACGCAGGGATGGTCACAACCCGCGAGGAAGGCCTCTGGGAAACCCTGAAGCGGCTCCGGACCCACGGCGCGTCGCGCGACTACCTTCACGAGACCGTTGGAGGGAACTTCCGGATGGATGCCCTCCAGGCGGCGGCGCTCTCGGTAAAGCTCCGGTACCTCGACGAGTGGACCCGCAAGAGGCGTGAGCGGGCGCGGTGCTACGACGCTCTTTTCGCGGAGAGCGAACTGGTGGAGGAGGGTAACGTGAGGACGCCGAAAGCTCCGTCCGATCACGTCTACCACCAGTACGTGATCCGGGCTCGAGAGCGTCAGGATCTCCGAGCTCACCTCGCGGAGGAAGGGATCGGGACCGGGATTTACTATCCCGTACCCCTCCACCTCCAGCCGTGTTTTCGCGATCTCGGTTACGGCGAGGGAGATTTTCCCGTGGCCGAAAGGGCGGCCAAGGAGAGCCTCGCCCTTCCCATGTACCCGTCGCTTACGGACGAGCAGCAGTCGATGGTGGTCTCCGCCATCGCCGCGTACTACCGCCGCGGCTGAAGCTTCCAGATGCGGACGATGGGTCCGCCCCTCTCCACGGCGTCGAGCCCGGCGAACGGGACGTAGAACGCATCGGAACGGAAGAAGACTGGCTCGACTCCGGCCCCCAGACGGTAGGGCCTGTAAGGATCGAAGACAGCGATCGTCTGTCCATGCTCGTCGAGCCATCCGGCGAGCGAGGGATGGATTCTCGAGAACGGAAGCTCCCGGTGCTCGTGGGTGACGAGGTAACCCGCGTCCGGCGGGAGAGGGGCATCCGCGAGACAATCCCGCTCTTCGACCACGAACGCCGGTGGGCGCCTTCGGTCCTCGTTGATCGCGGGGGCTCCATAACCGCGGCAGACGAGGAGGCGCGTCTGCGGCTCGAAGGTCTCGGAGACGAACGACGCGGCCTGGAGGCGCGTATCTTCCCGGGCAGCGATCCGATTGAAGGCCGACGAGTCGAGAAGTGGGGGCGTGAGGAAAACCAGTGCGGCGGCGGCGCTCGAGACCGCGTGCATCCTCGGAGAGGGGATGCGCTCCAGAAGAGACGCCACGAGATCCGCGGCGAAGACCAGAAGGAGCGGAACGACGGGGAGGACGTATCGGGGAAACGTGATGCGCACCGACGAGATCAGCACCAGAAAGGGAACGGCGAATGAGAGCAGAACGACGTCTTCGGCGCGTCGCCGGACGATCGCGCGCGCGACTCCGAGGGCAGAGGCGACGTAGAGAGGCCATCCGAGCCCGTGCGGAAACGTCAGCTTCAGATGGTCCCAGAGCGCGAGGTCTCCCGAGCGGTACAGGAAGTCTTCGAGAAAGCTCATGTCGCTCCGAAACCCACCGAATCGCAGGAGCACGTAGGGAGAGGTGAGAACGAAGGCCGCCGCCGAGGCCACAGCCGCGAGAGCCAGCCGGGGCAGAGCTTCGCGCCCTCGGTAGAGGGCGGCGACTCCAATCGGGATCACCACCAGCGCCACGTTGTATTTCGAAGAAATCGCGAGACCGGCGAGAAAGCCGGCGAGAACGAAGTTGCGCGTGGTCGCGGCCGAAGACGCCCGACAGGCGTAGACCAGGGACAGGGTAACGAAGAGTGTCGCGAGCACGTCCACGGTGGCGAAGTGCGAGTCGCGCACGTGAACGTGACAGACCGCGAGCGAGAAAGCGGCGAGAAGCGCCGCCCTCGGCCGCCGGTAGGCGGCGAGGCAGAGAGCGTAGGCCGCGAGGATGGTCGCGACGCCAGCCGCGGCGCTCACGACGCGAGAAATGCGGTAGTGGAGGCCCGGTCGGGTCACCGCGATATCGAACAAGAAATCCCGCGGCTCCTCGTAGCGCCCGAGGAGCTTCCCCGTTCCGTAGTAGACGTGGAGCGCGAGAGCGTCGAGATAGAAGGGGAGACTCGGGTAAAAGAAGCTTCCCGGGTGCCAGTCTCCGGTTGCGAAGATGGTTTGCGCTCTTCCCACGAGACGCTCCTCGTCGGGACGAATCGTCGGGTGGGGAATGCCGTAGTCGAGGCCCCAGAGTCGAAGAAGGGAAGCGAGGACGAGGGCGAGGCCGAGAGCGCCGAAGGTCTCGATCCGACTCCGGCTCACGGACTATCTTCGGGTCTCTTGCGGGCTTCGATGGTGGCGAGAAACCTCAGGCCCGGGAAGGGCACCAGCGCGTCCGCGACCGACACCAGCCATCCGAGCTTCTGCGGACTGCGGTTGACGGCGCGAAACGCGAAGGGAAGAGTCGCGAAGATCCCGGAGCGCCGCGTCACCTCGAATCCGCTGCTCTTGAGTAGCTCGAGGTACTCGCCGAGGGGTCGATCGCCCGGATGGCGCTCGACCGCCGAGGTGCGGGTGAGCTTTCCCGAGAGGAGAAAGCGGATTCGGGAGTGGAGGTGCGCCAGGTTGGGAACGCTCAAAAGGAGACCGCCGCCGGGCCTCAGGACCCTTGCGATCTCGCTCAACGCTCTCGGCTGATCCAGGAGTGAGATGTGCTCGAGCACGTCGAGGCAAAGCGCCTGGTCGAAGGCGCCGGAGTCGAACGGGAGCGAGAGAAGATCGGCTCGCCTGACGTTCGGGGACTCGTAGGCCGAGTCTACTCCCAGGATGTCCCATCCTCGCCCGCGGTAACGCTCGACGAGGGCGCCCTCGCCCGCCCCGACGTCGAGGATCCTCGCCGTCTTCGGAATCTTCTCGAGTGCTTCATCCACCCAACGGAGCTTCCGGACGTAGATCGGAGCGTAGCTCCAATGGGGATCGAGGTGGCGGTGGTAGTCACCGCGTTGGGTGTACTCGCCGGTTGCGGTCACGGGCTCAGGCGATCCGCTCGGCGCCGCAATAGACGTTCATGGAATTTCCCCGGAGGAAGCCGACGAGCGCCATGCGGGAGCTCTCCGCGAGCTCGACGGCGAGGCTCGAGGCCGCCGAGACCGCGGCCACGAACGGGATCCTCGCCATCAGCGCTTTCTGCACGATCTCGAAGCTCGAGCGCCCGCTCACCACGAGGATCTTCCCCGAGAGCGGAAGGGTATCGCCGAGAAGCGCCGTTCCCACCACTTTATCGACGGCGTTGTGGCGGCCGATGTCTTCTCGCAGGATGAGGAGGTTGCCCTCGCGGTCGAAGAGTCCCGCGGCATGGATGCCGCCGGTCTCGTCGAAGCCCGCCTGTCCCTCTCGCATCTTGTCGACGAGGCCGAAGAGGAGCGCGGGCGAGACCTTCAAGTCGTCGTCCCGAATCGGCGGCGCCTGCAGGCGCACCGACTCGATGGTGAGCTTCCCGCAGAGACCGCAGCTCGAAGCCGACACGAAGTTCCGCTGCCAGCCTCGCTTGGCTAGCGCCGAGACGTCGGTCGAGACCACCTCGACGACGTTTCCAAAGTCGGATTTCCGGGGGTCGCGTCGGTGGCCAATCGATTTGAGCTCGCCCTTTCCCTTCAGGAGTCCCTCGGTGAGGAGAAAACCGCAGACGAGCTCCTCGTCGTTTCCGGGGCTGCGCATCACCACCGCGACGCTTTTCCCGTTGAGCCGGATCTCGAGGGGCTCCTCGACGGCGATCCGATCGCGAAGGCTTTCCCTCGAAGAGCCCGTCACTCGGTCGACGGAGGTGAAGGCAGAACGCTCTTTACGAGTCGAAACGGGGATGGGAATACCCTCCTGTGCCGCGATTTTAGCAGGATTCGCGGTTAGAGGCCGCGGGTCACGGAGCCCTCGTATTCGCGACGCTCCGCGAGCTCCCGCGCCGAGCCCGGGGGAAACCACAGCGACACGAAGACCGCAATGACGGCGATGACGATCCCCACCAGAAACGCCGAGTGCAGGCCGTCGGCGAGCGCGTTCCGCAGCCACTCGAGGGCATCGGGGGAGATGCTGGCCCGGGTGGTTGCCTGGACGATCGCGTCGGGCCTCGACGCGAGCTCGATGAGCGCGGGATCCGAGGTCGAGCGGCTCTGGGCTACGACTTGATGGGTGAGGACCGCCCCCATCAGGGCGACCCCGACCGTGCCACCAATGGTACGAAAGAAAATCGACGCCGAGGTGGCGGTCGCGATGAGCTTTTTGGTGACGGAGTTCTGGACGGCGAGGAGCATGGTGACCATGGTAAATCCCAACCCCGCGCCGAGGACGCCCATCGCAAGCCATACCTCTCGATAGGACGAATCGACGTCGAGTCTCGTGAGCCCCACGAAGCCGAGGGTAAAGAACATGCTCCCCAGAATCACCAGCGGACGGTAGCCGGCCCGGAGGATGAGCCAGCCGCTCACGACGGAAAGCGTGACCCAGGTGAGCATCAACGGCGTCAGGGCCGAGCCGGCGCGGGTTGCCGAGCCGAAGAGAACCCCCTGAACGAAAAGCGGCACGAAGGAGATCGCTCCGAACATACCCATCCCGGTAAAGAAGCCGAGAGCGCTCGCAACGGTGAACACCCGGTTCCGGAAGAGCACCATGGGGATGAGCGGCTCTTTCGCCTTCCGCTCGAGTCGGAGGAAAAGGAAGCACATCGCGGCCGAGCCGAGAAGGAGGAGTGCGACGGAAGCGCTGCGAACGCCGCCGCCGATCTCGATGAGCGCCACGAGGAGAAGCGTGACCGAAGCGGAAAGAGAGAGTACTCCGCCGACGTCGATGGTGTGCTCGGGCCTCTCGCGAGGGGGCTCGGTCAGAGCACGATGGATGACGTAGGTCGCGGCGAGCCCGAAGGGAACGTTGACGATGAAGACCCATCGCCACGAGAGGAGGTCGGTGATGATTCCTCCGACGAGCGGGCCGACCATGCTGGCAATGCCCCAGACGGAGCTGAAGACTCCCTGGATCCGGGCGCGGTCCTCGAGGGAGTAGATATCGCTGAGGATGGTGGAGCCCACGGGAAACACTCCGCCGGCGCCGAGTCCCTGCACCGCTCGGGCGAAGATGAGAAACGCCATCGACTGGGAGAGTCCCGCGAGCACCGAGCCCACGAGGAACAGCCCGATGCTCGCGATGTAGTACGGCTTTCGGCCGTAGATGTCGGAGAGGCGCCCCCAAAGGGGCACGCTCACCGTCGAGGTGAGGAGATAGACGGAGAAGACCCAGCTATAGATGTTGAGACCCCCGAGGCTCGCAACCAGCGTGGGCATGGCAGTCGCCACCACCGTCTGCTCGATGGCGGCGAGGAAGATCCCGAGGAGGAGGCCGACGGTCACCCAGCTGCGGCGCCTTCGGGACAGCGGATTTCTGGCGTCGAAGGCATCCACGAGGGGCGCCTCGGTGACTGCAACCTCGTTCATACGTTGTTCGCGAGCAGCTATCTTATCTCAAGGGGCGTGTTAATCTCGCGTTCTAGTCGATGAAGGGACGCTTCGCGATCTACGGATTCGTCGTCGTGAGCTTCGGCGCGAGCGAGCTCCTCGCGCGCGCCCTTGGAATCCGCTTCGCCTCGGAAACGCTCGGAACTCTCTACCAGTACCTCGACCCCGCGATCCTGAAAGACGATCTCGCGAATGGGCTCTACTACCTCCACGCGCAGCCTCCGCTCTTCAACCTCGGGCTCGGGGGGGTGCTGAAGCTCTTCCCCGAGTCGTTCCCGCTCGCCTTTTCGATGCTCCTGGGAGCGTCGGCGCTCGCGCTCCTTCTGGCCATCGCGTGGCTCATCCGGCGGCTCGGCGTTCCCAGCTGGATCGCGGGCGTCGTCGTACTTTTCTTCGCGCTCTCTCCCAACTTTCTCGTCTACCGCAACTGGCTTTTTTACACGCTGCCGGTAGCGCTTCTGCTGGTCGGCTGCGGGATCGCCCTCCTCCTCTATTGCGAGAGCGGCCGCAGGCTCCCGCTGGCCTCGTTCGCGGTGCTGGCCTTTGCCTTGATGATGACGCGCTCGCTCTTTCATCCGCTCTGGCTGGTCGCGGTGGTTGCGGTCCTTCTCCCGTTTCTCGACGGCCACAAGCGCCGGCGGCTCGCGCTCGGATCGCTCGCGCCGATTCTCGTCGTGAACCTATGGTTCCTGAAGAATCAACTCCTCGTCGGAAGCTACAACGGGAGCACCTGGCTGGGCCTGAGCCTGGCGAAGCGTTGGCCGCTCTCCCAGAACGAGGTGAAGGAGCTCAAGGATTCAGGAGTCGTCCCGCCCTACTGGCAGCGGCGGCCGTTCCAGGAGCCCGAGGAGCTCAGGGTCTATGGCTTCTTCGGGGACGATGGGCCCGCGGTCCACCCCGCCCTCGACGCTCCTTACAAGACGAACGGCGAGCCGAACTTCAATCACCGAGACTACGTCGCGATCTCGGATGCCCTCCTCGAGGGGAGCGTTCGCCTCATCCGCCGCTTTCCCGGGAGATATCTCGAGCGAACGACGACGGCCCTTCTTCTCTTTCTCCAGCCCGGTCCCAACTCGGTGCACTTCCTCGTGGACTACGATTTCGAGCGGGTTCACGGATATCGGGACTTTCTCACGCGGTACCTCTTTCTAGGAGGCCGTGTAGAGAGGCCGATCCGCATGCTGGACCCGAGCCCGAACCTGCTTCTTTTCATCTTCCCGGCGCTCCTCGGTGTCGGAGCCTGGAGCCTGCTGCGAGGACCCGAGGAACACCGCGCGCTCCACGCGTACATGCTGATTACCGTCCTTTGGGTGACGGCGGTCGCGAACCTGGTGGAAATCGGCGAGAACGACCGGATGCGCTGGGAGATAGAACCGTTTCTCGCGATCTGGGCCGCGATGCTTGCGTCGGCTCTTCGCTAGCGCTTGGCCGGGGGCTGGAAGGGTCTGAGCAAGCTCTCGAGAAGTCGTTTCGTCGTCGATTCGTGGAACGAGAGCCGGTGTCCCAAAAGAAGGCCCGTGGTGAGGTTATCGCTCATCACGCTTCCTTCGGGACCGTGGGGGATCTCGGGGTCGAGCGCGTGGACGGCCTCGTGAGCGAGCACGCGAGCGAGAGCGCGCGCGAGCGCCTGGGCCTTCCTTCCATCGTGCAGCATCTCCTTGCGGTCGACGCTCGCGCCGATGACGCGCTCCACGACGGGCACGAAGATATAGACCGTACGTTCGGTGGGAATCCTTTCGAGAATCGCGCCCATCGCTTCGCCCGGTAGAGTCCACCCCTCGGCCGAGCGAGGCATGAGGACGACGCGAATCGCCGGGGCGTCGCTTCTTTCCTGATTCTCCGGAGAGCCGACGAAGAAGGTCAGCTCGATTCCCGCCTCGGCGAAAATTGCCCGGGTCTCTTTTTCGAGCGCCGTGCGAGCTCCCTCGGATAGCTTGTTCTTGAGGAGCTTGTAATCGCACCAGAAGAGCTCGACCCGGGGTTTTCCATCGGGCGCGTCCGTCTGCGGGTTGAGCATCGAAAGAGCGAGCGCGACGATCGTTCGCGTCATGTGGGCCTCCGTGAGTTGGAGGCCAGGCTACGAAGCGCGCCTCAGGTCGTGAATGAACGGAGGGTGAGCAGGAGGTAAGTTGAGGTGAGGAGCTAAGGTATAGAGCGCTTCGGGTTTATAATTCCGTGTCTTTCAGAAACGGGCGGGCGTCCCGTCATGACAATCGACTCTCAGTCTCGGTACCTCTCTTTCGGAGAATTCCGGCTAGATTGCCGCTCGGGGGAGCTCCGGAAGAGTAAGCGGGAGATCCGGCTCCAACCGCAGCCGTCGAAGCTTCTCGTGCTCCTCGCAACTCGCCCGGGTGAGGTTGTCACCCGGGCGGAGATCCAGAACGCGCTCTGGGGCGAGGACACGTTCGTCGACTTCGAGCACGGCATCAATTTCTCCATCAAACAGATCCGGGACGCCCTCGGCGACGACGCGGAGAAGCCTCGCTACATCGAGACTGTGCCCCGGGTCGGCTATCGGTTCGTGGGGCGTGCGGAGGCTCTCGCCCCGGATGAAGGTGAAGAGCGCTCGCCCTATCCCGGGCTCAGCAGTTTCACTTCGAGGGAGTCTGCGTTCTTCTTCGGCCGGGAGGGGGAGGTCGAATCAGTGCGGCGAAAACTCGCGAGCCGTCAGATGCTCGCTCTCATCGGTCCTTCGGGGTCGGGGAAGAGCTCGTTTCTGAGGGCGGGACTGCTGCCGTCGCTACCCGAGGGCTTTCGGGCCGTGCTGTTCACTCCGGGAAGCGCGCCGATGCGGGCGCTCACCCGGGCCCTGGTGTCGGAGTTGTCGGGTGACACGGAGGCGATGAAGGACCTCATGGAGGATGTCGTCGCCGCGGCATCGCGGTGGCGAAAACGCTGCGAGCGAGCGCTCGTGGTCATCGACGCCTTCGAAGAGCTCTTCACTCTGAACCCGCCGGAGGTGCAGAGGGAGTTCGCCTCGACGGTCGGCCGTCTCGCCTCCGAAGCGGGTGTCCAGGTTCTTCTTTCGATGAGGGACGACTTTCTTTTCCGCTGCCACGACTACGAAGAGCTGGCCCCGGTCTTCCTGGATCTCACTCCTCTCGGTCCGTTGAAAGGTCCGGCTCTGCGTCGGGCTCTCGAGCAGCCGGCGCTCTCGTGCGGATACGGTTTCGAGCCGGAAGCGCTCGTCGAGGAGATGCTCCGCGAGGTGGAAGGGGAGCGGGGAGCGCTTCCGCTTCTGGCCTTCGCCGCCGCGCAGCTTTGGGAAAAACGCGATCGGGAGCGCAAGCTCCTCACGCGAGAGGCGTACGAGGAGAACGGCCGTGTGGGAGGAGCCCTGGCACGGCATGCGGAGGCGACGCTCGAGAGGATCGGAGCTTCGAGACTGCCCGTGGTTCGCGAGCTGTTTCGAAACCTGGTGACTGCTCAGGGAACGCGAGCGAGCCGTGAGGTTTCGGAGCTTCTGTCGGTCTTTCCGAAAGAAGACGAACGCCGAGCGGCGGAAGAAGTATTGCGGGAGCTGGTGGCGGCGCGTCTAATGACGGCGTACGAAACGTCGGTCGAGATCATTCACGAGTCGCTTCTGAGCGCCTGGCCGCGTCTCGTCCGCTGGCAGACACAGGATGCGGACGGAGCGCTCCTTCGAGATCAGCTTCGGCAGGCGGCGCAGATGTGGCAGGACCGCGGACGGCCCGACGACGTTCTATGGACGGGAAGCTCGTATCGAGAGTTATCCCTCTGGCGCGAGCGGTACACGGGCGGGCTCTCGACCACCGAGGAGGACTTCGCGCAGGCGATGGCCCGTGGAGCGAACCGGCAGAAGCGGAGAAAACGGATTGCCGTGAGCGCGGTCGTCGCGGGCTTGACGGTGGGCCTTGGAATCATGGGAGCCCTCTGGCAAAAGAGCGAGACCGAGACGCTTCGCGCGGAGGCATCGAGGCTTCTCGCTCTGGGGCAGCTCCAGGTGGAGAGGCATCCCACGGGGGCGCTCGCCTATGCCATCAAGAGCCTGGAGCTTGCCGACACCGAGGAAGCGC
>Ga0214473_10011213_pt1 | contig 10523 bp, 6 predicted proteins | sample RVTome_7_FD_203509 | JGI IMG/M metagenome (GOLD analysis project Ga0214473, IMG submission 203509) | Soil microbial communities from uranium-contaminated site in the Upper Colorado River Basin, Wyoming, United States - RVT98D197 | ecosystem: Environmental > Terrestrial > Soil > Contaminated >... | reverse complement strand
GGCAGCTACCGGATCACCATCCCGGCGACGACGCCGTGGCGCTTCATGGCGCCTGTGGTGTCGCCTGTGGCGGCCAACGTGACCGCTCGAGTGGCGGCGTATACCAAGAACGCGCTCGATGGTTCGCACATGATCGACGTCGAAATCCGCGATCTGACGGGAGTCCTCGTCGACAGCGACTTCATCTTCCACGCGCTCGAGCGTTCCTGACATCGTCCGTCGTCATCCGGAGTCCGGGTGCCGACTTCGCAGCGGACGGCGCTTGCGCCGACTCAGATTCCCACCACGAGAACGGACCCGAAGTCCCGCACGACAAACGCTCCTGTCGTCTGTAGAATCGCACTATCCGAATGAGGAAGCCGTCATGAAGAACCTGCGCCTGCTTGCCGCTGCCATTGTCGCCCTGGTCGCATTCGGCGACGCGGGGTCGACGCGGCCCCTTCACGCGCAGGCGAACGCGAACATCGTCGTCGATCTCGCGGCGTATCAGGACCTGCGCTGGCGCTCGATTGGTCCGTCTCGGGGCGGGCGTTCCACGGCGGCGGCCGGCGTGCGTACGCAGCCCGGCGTGTTCTACATGGGCGCGACGGGCGGCGGCGTCTGGAAGACGGAGAACGCCGGCATCACCTGGGCGCCCATCGCCGACGGCCAGATCCCGACCGGGTCGATTGGCGCCATCGACGTGTCCGACTCGAACCCCAACGTCGTCTACGTCGGCACGGGCAGCGAGGCCATGCGATCGAACGTGATCGTCGGGCGCGGCGTGTACAAGTCCACCGACGCGGGCCGGACATGGCAGTTCTCGGGGCTCAAGGACGTCGGGCAGATTGGCCAGCTGAAGATCCATCCGAAGAATCCGGACATCGCGTACGTCGCGGCGGTCGGCCAGCCGTTCGGGTGGGGACCGGAACGCGGCGTCTACCGCACGAAGGACGGCGGGAAGACCTGGCAGAAGGTGCTGTTCATCAACGACCAGACCGGCGCCGTGTCGGTGGCGATCAACTGGTCGAATCCCAACGAGGTGTACGCCGGCGCGTGGCGCGGGCAGCGCAGGCCGTGGACGATCATCAGCGGCGGCCCGGCGAGCGAGGGCGGCGTCTACAGAACGACGGACGGCGGCGATCACTGGAGCCACCTGGGCAATGGACTGCCCGACGACCTCATCGGCAAGGTGTGGGTGGACGTCGCGCAATCGAACCCCAGGGTCGTGTATGCGCAGGTGGAAGCGCAGGGCGCGAAGGGCGGTCTCTACCGATCGAGCGACAGCGGCGCCACGTGGCTGCTGCAGAACAACAGCCAGGAACTGCGCGCGCGGCCGTTCTACTTCAACAAGGTCTACGTCAACCCGAAGGACGAGAACGAAGTCTTCGTCACCGAGTTGAGCTTCCACCGGTCAACCGACGGCGGCAAGTCCTTCTCGACGGTGGCCACGCCGCACGGCGACAACCACGTGATGTGGATCAATCCGGAGAACCCGAAGGTCTACATCGAAACCAACGATGGCGGCGCCAACGTCACGCAGGACGGCGGGAAGAGCTGGTCGTCGATCAACAACCAGCCGACGGGCGAGATGTACATGGTCGATGCCGACGAGCAGTTTCCGTACAACATCTACGGACCGCAGCAGGACACCGGCAGGAACCTGACGGTGCCGAGCCTGCCGCCGACGGCGTGGGGCCCGGACGATCCGATTCAGCTCTGGCGGCCGGCGCCGGGTTGTGAGACGGGACAGGTGCGGCCGATTCCGTCAGGGAAGATCGTCTACGGCGGCTGCAAGGGTGAGTTCGGACGCATGAACATCGAGACGGGCCAGGAGCAGCAGTTCTGGATCACTCCGCAGCAGCGCTATGGCAAGAACCCGAAGGACATGATGTATCGCTTCGTGCGCCAGTCACCGATCGAGATCGACGCGCACAATCCGAACGTCGTGTACCACGGCGCGCAGTACGTCCTCAAGACGATTGACGGCGGACGGCGCTGGACGCGCTTCAGCCCCGACGTCACGGCGAACGGTCCCGAGGGTCACGTCGAATCGGGCGAGCCGATCACGCGTGACATGACGGGCGAGGAAGTGTACGCGGCGCTCTACTCGATGCGCTCGTCGCGCCTCGAGCCGGGCGTGTTCTGGACCGGGTCGAACGACGGCCCCGTGTGGGTGACGCGCGACAACGGGAGGACGTGGAAGAACGTCACGCCCGGCGGCCTGCCGCCGGGCGGACGCGTGCACACGATCGAGGATTCGCCGCATCGGAGAGGCTCGGCGTACGTCTCGGTGTACCGGATGTACCTGAACGACTTCAAACCGTACCTCTACATGACGAACGACTACGGCGCCCACTGGACGCTGCTCACCGACGGCGCCAACGGCATCCCCGCGGATCAGCCGATGCACGTCGTGCGCGAGGATCCCGAACAGGAAGGACTCCTCTACGCCGGCACGCTGCAGGGTGCGTACGTTTCGTTCGATCAGGGCAGGCACTGGCAGCCGCTGCAGCAGAATCTGCCGGCGACGCCCGTCACCGATTTCAAGGTTCACCACGGCGATCTTGTCGCGTCGACGATGGGGCGGGCGTTCTGGATTCTGGACAACGTGGCGCCGCTCCGGCAGATTGCGGCGAGCGTGATGAAACCATCGCGCCCCAGCAGCCCTGCGCCCGCGGCGACTGCAGCCAAACCGGCGGTGCCGGCACGCGCGGCGACCAGGCCGTTCGAGCCGAACGCGAACGTGTTCCTCTTCACGCCCGCGCCTGCCTATCGCATGCGCTACAGGCCGATGGCCGGCCGGCCAGACGCGCCCGAGTATCCTGAAGCCGGCGCGCGGATCGATTACCACCTGGCTTCAGCCCCAGGCGACCTGACGCTCGACATCCTCGACGCGACCGGAAAGGTCGTGCGCAGCTACACCAGCACCGTGCGGGCGGCGGCGGCCGGCAGCCGTCGCGGCGGCGGGCTGCCGTCGGTGTTGCCGACGAAGGTGGGCATGAACCGCTTCGTGTGGGACCTGCGCTATCCCGACGGACCGCTGATCGCGCCCGGCAGCTACAGGGCCCGGCTCACGGCCGGCGGCGCGACGAAGACGGAATCTTTCACGGTGAAGATCGATCCGCGCATCGCGAAGGACGGAGTGACCGTGGCGGATCTGGTCGGGCAGACGACGTTCGCGCTCAAGGTCCGCGATCAGCTCGCGGAAGCGCGGCAGCTCGCCACCCGTGTGCGTCAGGCGATCGACGCGAGGCGCGGCGATCTGGCGATGTTGCAGAGCCTGTCGGATCGTCTGACGACGAAGTCGGGGCCGTACGAGGATCAGATGTTCATCGACCAGCTGTCGAACATCGGCCGCATGATCGGCGAGGCGGACCAGAAGGTGGGCGCCAGCGCCTACGAGCGCTTCAACGCCCTGATGAAGGAATGGGCCGCTCTCAAAGCCGACGGCGCAAAGGCGATCCAATAGGACTGGCGCCAGGCCTCGGGCTACGACTCGGCTTGGGCTCCCGCGAGGAAATCCGGCCGGGCCGTTCCCTTCGCTGGCGGCCGCCTTTGGGTGGCGGTCGCCGCCAGCCGTTCGAGCGGTTCCGCCGCGAGCGCCGCAGCCAGCGCGGCCTGCGCCGTGCCCCAGACCTCGTGCGCGCCACACCACCCCTTGCGGTCGCAGCCTGGTCCGCCCGGGAGGCACTGGTTCAGGCACAGTGGACCCTCGAGCGCCGTCACGATATCGAGCAGAGTAATGGCATTGGCCAACCGGCCCAGCTCGAAGCCGCCCTCGTACCCGCGATGCGAGACGACGAGGCGCGCGCCGACGAGGCGCTGCAGGATCTTGCCCGTGAATGCGATGGACGCGTCGCCTTCGTGGGCGAGTTGCGCCACGGTCATCCGCGTGCCCGCCGGCAGCATCGCGAGGTGTGTCATGACCCGAACGCCGTAGTCGGCCGTGCGTGTGATCTGCATTTACACCCCCAAAGGGAGAAACTGGTTCCGGGATATCGACAGCCGGATTCTGAAGTTAGCAACCATGATGCCAGACAAAAGAAGGGCAATTTGGTGGAATTTCAAAAAGACGAGGCACGAGTCGCCGGAAACCCGGTGAGCGAGAAGCGCGCAGGCGTCAACCACCGCGTTCATGTCTCCAACCCACGCGAACGGCGATCCAGAGACCCACGCCGATCAGCGCAACAACGCCGACAAGGCCAGTCGTGCCGGGTGTGCAATAGGGATACACCATGAAGACCACGCCCGCGCCTATGTGCCGCCCAGCGTTCCTTCCCGCCGTACGTGACCAGCACGAAGCCGATCCAGCCCGGAATGAGCGAGAGGAGCAGCCAGGTCGGGTCCGGAGTCATAGGGCGCTCTGATTATGCCACGGCGGCACCGGTTTCTGTACAATCCGCTCCTGATTGTCCGAAAGGCTCTCGAGAGGTACTCCATGAAACGACTGCTCATCCCGACCGCGGCCATTCTGGCCGTCGCCACGCTTTCCCCCAAGGCGCAGAGCCCCCGCCCCGTGGCACCTGTCGCCCCAACGCCCTTCACCGTGGTCGAGGCAACGATCCCGGAGATGCAGGCCGCGATGGAATCGGGCCGCGTCACGTCGCGCGAGATCGTGCGGCAGTATCTGGTCCGTATCGCGACCTACGAAGACAGACTGCACGCGGCCATTACGGTGAATCCGAAGGCGCTGGAGCGGGCCGACGAGCGGGATCGCGAGCGTGCGGCCGGCAGCATCCGGGGGCCGCTCCACGGCATTCCGGTGGCGCTCAAGGACAACATCCACACGACGTTCATGCGGACGACGGGTGGCGCGCTGGCGTTCGAGAACCTGGTGCCACCTTACGATGCGACGTTGACCAGCAATCTGATTGACGCCGGCGCGATCATCATCGCGAAGACCGGGATGACCGAGCTTGCGAACTGGGTGGCGGGCGCGCCCACGCCGATGCCGGGCAATTACAACGCGGTCGGCGGTCAGGGCTACAACCCGTTCGATCCGCGGAAGGATCCGCGCGACGCGACGTTCGACGGCCGGCCAGCGCTGCAGACCGGCGGGTCGAGCTCCGGCATCGGCACCAGCGCGAATTTCTGGGCGGCCAATGTTGGCTCCGAAACGTCGGGGTCGATTCTCAGCCCGGCGAATCAGAACATGCTCGCGGCGATCAAGCCGACGGTCGGCCGGATCAGCCGGTACGGCGTCATTCCGATTACCGCCGATCAGGACACCGCGGGTCCGATGGCCAGAAGCGTGAGCGACGTCGCGATCATGTTCGGCGCGCTCGAAAGCCGGTCGCCCGATCCGAACGATCCGGCGACCGCGCGCTGCACGCCCGCGCCTGGGGGGGACTACACGAGATTCCTCAAGACAGACGGCCTGAAAGGCGCGCGCATCGGCATTCCGCGCGCGTCCTTCTACGAGGCGTTCACGCCGCCCGCCGACCCGCCGGTCGAGGGCGGCCGCGGCGCCCCGGGCACGTCGAGCGGCGGCGGCGGTCGTGGCTTGAACGCCGCTCAGAGGAAGGCGATGGACGAGGTGATTGCCGTCCTGAAGCAGCAGGGCGCGATCATCGTCGATCCCGCGGATATCCCGAGCATCGTCGATCCGGATCCGAAGAACAACTTCCTGCGCTGGGGTCAGTGCTCGGGCGCGACCGGCGCCAAGGGCCATGACGACGACTGCTCCGTCGTCTTCAAGTACGGTATGAAGCGCGACTTCAATACGTGGCTCGCGTCGCTCGGCGCCGCCGCTCCGCTGAAGTCGTTGACCGAACTCCGCGAGTGGAACAGGGCGCACGAGCGAGCGGGCGCCATCAAGTACGGGCAGGCACAGCTCGACATCTCGGACGAGATGGATCTGGAGAAGGATCGCGCGCGCTACGAAGCCGATCGCGCGAAGGACATCAGGCTCGCCGGCACGCATGGCCTCGATGAGGTGATGAAAGCCGAGCGGCTCGACGCCATGCTCTTTCCGGGCGCGAGCGGGGCCGCGATTGCCGCCAGGCCGGGCTATCCGACCGTGATCGTGCCGTACGCGCTCGTGCCGAACGAGCCGACGCCGGCATTTCCAGCCGGCTTCGATGCGAAGCCCGGGCCGTTCGGCGCGAGCTTCACGGGGATGGCCTGCAGCGAGCCGCGGCTCCTCGAGCTGGCGTACGCATTCGAACAGGCGACGAAGAAGCGCGTGCCGCCGCCATCGGTTCCGTAGGCCGCGGGCCAGATCCGGGAGGGACCGGCGGGGGGGTGATCCGCAGATTGCACACGCTCAACGCTGAGGGCTTGCCTTTCCCTTCAGACGATGGCATCGTCGTCGTCGATGGGAAGCAAGGGAGGGCAAGTGATGGCTCCAGCTCCGGCGCTGATGACGACCGACGAGTATTTCAGAACTCCGGAAACCGTGAAGCCGATGGAGTTGATCTTCGGCGTCCTCCGGGTGGCGGAGTCGCCGACGCCGCGGCATCAGTCGGCCGTGTTGCACCTGTTGCTGGCCCTGACGGCGCATGTGCGGGAGCGGCGGCTGGGTGAGATGTGGGTGGCGCCGCTCGACGTCGTGCTGCACGAGCGGAAGGCGCTCGTCGTCCAGCCCGATCTGTTCTTCATCTCCACGGACCGTTCGCATATCGTCAGCGACAAGGTTCGCGGCGCACCCGACCTCGTGATTGAAGTCCTGTCGCCCAATCCCCGGATTGGCCGCACGGAAGAACGCGTGCAGTGGTTCGCCGAATACGGCGTGCGGGAGTGCTGGCTGCTTGATCAGCAGACCGTGTCGATGGCCGTCCTGCAGTTCGAGAGCCGGCGGGTGGCGGCGCGCACGGTGTTCGACCGCCGCTCGCCGATCGTGTCGCGGGTGCTTCCCGAGTTCGGGTCGAGCGTGAGCGAGATGCTGCGCTAGGAGCGTGTCCGCGGGAGGTGCGCCCGCGCCTGGTGCGCGGCAGGATCGAGGGCCTGCGCGACGGTGGGCGCGATCGGTTGCGTCGGATCGATGGCCAGCCAGGCCACCGCACCGCACGCGTACATGGACGCCGTCACGTAGAACGGGAACGTCCACGAGTGCCAGCGATCCACCGCGAGACCGACGACGAGCGGCCCCAGCAGGCCGCCAAGATTGCCCAGCGTGTTCATGCAGCCGGTGATGACGCCCGCGTGGTCGGGCGCGATGTCGATCGGCACGGCCCAGCACGCGCCAAGCGCGAGATCGGCGGACGCGAGCGCGAACGCGAGCAGGATCGCTTTCGCGATCGACGGTACGGGCAGGGTTGAGGCGAAAACCAGCGCCGCGCAGGTGAGGAACGCGCCGAAGCCGAGATAGCACCGCCCGACGCGCAGGCCGTGTGCGCGGGCCAGGCGATCCGTGAGCCAGCCGCCGACGATGTCCGCGATGCCCGCCAGCAGAAACGGCAGCGCGGCGAAGAGGCCCCCGCCGAGGACCGAGAAGCCGAGCACCTTGATCAGGTAGGTCGGCAACCAGGTAAAGTAAAAGTACAGGCCGTAGCCGAACGCGAAGTACATCCCGCACAGCGCGTAGAGAGTCCGGCTGCGGAGCAGTCCGCGCCAGGGCGTGCCGTCGCCACGGGTGTCCACCGGCGCGCCGTCCTGCTGAATCCAGGCGAGTTCTTCGCGGTTCACGGCGGGATGCTCCTCGGGCCGATCGCGGTACCACGCGAACCATCCTGCCGCCCAGACGACGCCGAGACAGCCGAAGATGGCGAAGCTGGCGCGCCAGCCCCAGCGCGCGACGATCAGCAGGGCGATCGGCGCCGACAACATGCCGCCGAGGCGCGATCCCAGGAACATGACGCCGTTGGCGCGGCCGCGCTCGCGCATGGGGAACCAGCGCGAGAAGCTGCGCGCGACGTTGGGAAAGGCGCCGGCCTCGCCCGCGCCGAACAGAAACCGGATCGCGACGAGCGACTGAAAGCCGCGCGCGGCGCCGGTGAGCATTGTGAAGGCGGACCACCACAGCACGATACGCGTCAGCACGCGGCGCGGGCCCTTGACGTCGCCGAGCCAGCCCGATGGCACCTCGAACAGCGAGTAGGCGAGCGTGAACGCGCTGAACACCACGCTCATCTGGAGCACCGTCAGATGGAGGTCCTCCATGATGTACGGCGCGGCGGCCGAGATGCAGATCCGATCGAGGTAGGTGATGACCGCGAGCAGAAACGCGAACGTGAGGACGCGGCCGCGGACGCGGGTCGCTGGTGGCATGGATGGCGTCGTTGCGCTACGGTTGCGACCCGGCGGCTGCCGGCAGGAACTTCCGCTCGAAGAACTCGCCGGTCGCCGTCGTCACCGTCTTCCAGCTCTTCCAGCGGAGGAAGTCGTGGATGTCGTCCGGGATGACCAGCGTCTCGACGCTCACCCCCTTCTCCCGCAGCCGCTGTTCGAGATCGACCGTCTGATGAAACTCCACGTTGCGGTCGTCGTCCGCGTGGATGAGGAGCACGGGAGATTTCCACGTGCCGACCGCGGACACGGGCGACGACTCGTACGTCGTGCGCGCGATGTTCTCGAGATCGGCCTGCGTGAGACCATCGCCGGCGAGCGCCGCGCTGAGGTTGGGCGCCGGACGGCCCTGACGATCCCAATTGTGGACGCCGTGGATGTCCACCCCGGCGGCGAACATCTCGGAGTTGCGGCCCAGCGCGAGCGCCGTCAGGTAGCCGCCGTACGATCCGCCCCAGATGCCCAGCCGTTTCGCATCGACGTCGCTTCGCGACTGGAGGTATTTCCCGGCGGCGACCACATCGAGGTACTCGGAGGCGCCGCGTGCACCGGCGCGTTCCGGAAAGTGGAACGCGTGGCCGTACCCGATGCCCAGCCGGTAGTTGATCGACAGCACGATGAAGCCTCGGCTGGCCAGGTACTGGTTCGCCGCGTAGTCGTTCGCGTAGTAGTCCATGTAGTGAAAGCCGAGCAGCATCTGCCGCTGCGGTCCGCCATGGACGTACACCAGGGCCGGCCTGCGCGCGTCCCCTCCCGGGGTCTTGAACAGCTGACCGTGAATCTGCAGGCCATCGCCCGACGTGAACGTGATCGGCTCGGGCGTCACCAGCCGGGCGGACGGGAAGCTCGAGGGCAGGCGTTCGGCGGCGATCGCGCGCGGCTGGCCGCCTGCGATGGGCATCACAGCGGGCAGCGGCGGGCGTTGCGCCGTGGAGGCGAGAAACGCCACGGTCCGGCCGTCGCCGGTGATGACGGGGCTCCATTCGAGGCCGGTGCCGCTGGTGAGCGGCGTCGGTGCCGTGGAGCCGTCGACGGGCACTTTGAAGATGTGGCGCCGATCGATGTCGTGCGCGTCCGCCCCTGTGTTCGCGCTGTAGATCAGGAAGCGGCCGTCCGGCGTGAGCGACACGTGCTCGACGGCGAACGCGCCTGGCGTCAGCAGCGTCGGCGCGCCGCCTGTGCCTGGGTGCTGAATCGAATAGAGGTGCGGCCACCCGTCCTGATACGACGAGAAGACGACGCGATCGTCGGCGGCCCAGTGAAGATTCACCGCGCCGGGAATGGAATCCACGAGCGCCCCGCCGCTCCTCCACAAGTGAAACGCCGGGCTCGCCGATGCCGCGCTCCCGGCCGCGTCGGGATCGGGCGGCGCGGAGGCCGCGGTCATGATGGACCACGGCTGCGGCTGCTGCACGAGCGGCGATTGCGGCGTGCCGCCGCGTCCGGGCCGGCGCACGAACACCAGTTCGCGGCCGGCGTCGAGCGACCACAGCGGACGCGAGTCCCGCGCCGTCGTCGCCGCGATGTAGCGGATGGGCTGCTTCGCGTCGGTGAAGATGCCGATGAAGCTGTGATCGTCACGATCGGACACGAACGCCAGGCGGCCGCCGTCGGCCGACCACACAGGAGACGCGCTCGAGCCCCGCGCGAAGAACAACTGCTCGGCCGCCCTGGAGCCGTCGAGCGGCACGACCCAGATGCGGCGATCCTTCACGAACGCCACGCGGTCGCCGGTGGGAGCAATCGCGGGCTCATCGCCTTCGCCGAGGAGCTTCGGCGTCTCGGCGCCGTCGGTCGCCACCGACCACACCTGCACGCGCGGTTGCGCCGTGCCGCTGGCGGGATTCGGCTGCAGGTTGCCGTCCGCCGCCCAGTTGGCGCCGTGGTCGCCGCCGCGGACGTACACGATCGTCCTGGCGTCGGGTGAAAACGACAGGCTGGTCAGTTCCTGGCCTTCGTCGAGCGGATACGACGTGACGCGGCGGGCCTGAAAGTCCGGCCCGTTCGCCACGTAGATGTTGCGCGCGCCGCGTTCGTTGAACGTCCACGCGAGCATCGATCCGGTCGGCGCGGCGACAAGATTGGCGGGAAAAGGATAGTCGAGGACCTGATCGAGTGTGAGCGCGCCTGGGGCCGCCGGCACCTGCGCGACAACCGGCCGCCAGAACAGCGCCGCCGACGACAGAAGGGCGGCAAGCGCGATGCCGATGCGGCGGGCCTGAGGTGTCATGCTGTGCTCCTTGGAACGGCCCGAATTATAGTCTGCCGTCCTGTTCGAATCGCTTCCCGCGGACACTCGCTCCGCCGGACACGCT
>Ga0214473_10011212_pt1 | contig 10523 bp, 13 predicted proteins | sample RVTome_7_FD_203509 | JGI IMG/M metagenome (GOLD analysis project Ga0214473, IMG submission 203509) | Soil microbial communities from uranium-contaminated site in the Upper Colorado River Basin, Wyoming, United States - RVT98D197 | ecosystem: Environmental > Terrestrial > Soil > Contaminated >... | reverse complement strand
CTAAAACGTGAGGGAAACCTTCGACCGGCGCTACCTGCGTACATCCCCCAGGGTCTTGACCCCTTCCCCACAGTCCTCTCCAAGTTCGAAGCCCGTGCGTGGATGGTGTTCGGCTCGGCCGGTAAGCATGACAACAACACGACCACGCCCATACCGATAGAATTGGAGGTCGACGAGGACTTGTACCCCGGCCTCTCACCACTCAACTGCCGCGCTGACCCGCCGCTCGAAAAAAGAGAGCTCGTTGACCTAGGAATCGAATGCGTGAAGGTGGGCGGCCAAGTAGCTGACCTCCAAATCACTGGCCTGGCGGATGCGCAAATCGTATACGCCATGTCGTTTGACATCGGCGACATCGACACTTTGGTGGCGCTCACCTGGCGGGCCGACACCCAGCCCTCCAAAGAGACGCAGGCGACAATGAAGCGCGAGATCCTGCGGGTCGCAGAGTCAATGCTGGCAGATTGAGATTCTGAAAGCCGGCATCGGCCAGCGCGAGCCGAGGTGAGGCAACGTACGCTCCGAGCGCCCGCCTGCCGGCGGGCGTGCCCGCGCGCGAACGGTTGGCTATAATCTGCCACGGAGGAGGTACCCCCATGGAGCGAATACGACTGCGCACCCGGTCCGCCCAGTGCCTGGAAGACGTCACGGAGCGGGTCAACGAAGCCGTCCGCGCCTCCGGCGTGGACGAAGGCGTCTGCCACCTGTTCGTCCCGCACACCACGGCCGGGCTGGTGATCAACGAGAACGACGACCCCGACGTTGGCCGCGACCTGCTGGAGAAGCTGGAGGCGCTGGTGCCCAGCGACGCGCCCTACCACCACTACGAGGGGAACGCCCACGCCCACATCAAGTCCAGCCTGGTCGGCCAGTCCGCGGCGGCGCCGGTGGCGGACGGTCGGCTGGCCCTGGGACGCTGGCAGGCGGTGTTCTTCGCGGAGTTCGACGGCCCCCGCGAGCGCGAGCTGCTGGTGACGGTCGTGCCGGCGCGCGCGGCCAGCGAGGCGCTGCCGCAGGAGCGACACGCGGGCTCATGACGGACGCCGGCCTGAAGCGGGCGGCCGATGAGGCGGCGCGGATGGTATACGCCGCGAACCACGCCGTCGCCCTCGTCGGCGCCGGGCTCTCGGTGGAGAGCGGCATCCCGCCCTTCCGCGGGCCGGGCGGCCTCTGGACGAAGTACGGAGAGCCCGACATGCACGGCTACGAGCGGTTCCTGGACGACCCGAAGGCGTGGTGGGAGCAGCGGATGAGCCCGTCCGGCGGCTACCAGGAGCTTGTGGAAGCGCTCTCGCGGGCGAAGCCGAACGCCGGCCACGTGGCGCTGTGGCAGATGGAGGAGCTCGGCTTCCTGAAGCACATCATCACCCAGAACATCGATAACCTGCACCAGGAGGCGGGCAGCCGGGCGATAACCGAGATCCACGGCAACCGCACGAAGCTTCGCTGCCTGGGCTGCGGCTCCCGCTGGCCGCTCGACGAATTCCCCATCGACGAGCTGCCGCCTACCTGCCCGGAGTGCGGCGGCACCGTCAAGGGCGACACGGTGATGTTCGGCGAGCCGATACCGCGCGACGCACTGGACGAGTGCATCCTCCAGACCCAGATGTGCGATTGCATGCTACTGGTGGGGACTTCGGCGGCGGTGTACCCGGCGGCGGGCTTCCCCCTCGAGGTCAAGCGGGCCGGCGGCGCCCTCATCGAGGTCAATCCGAACGAGACGCCGCTAACGGAGATCGCGGACGTCGTGCTGCGCGCCCCTTCCAGGGAGTCGCTGCCGCTCGTCGTCTCGCGCCTGCGGCAGCTGGCGGAGGCCTGACATGACAGCGCTTGAGGGGATTCGCGTTGGCACACCACCCCAGCCTGAAGGCTGGGGCATGCGAAGGCCCGCCAATGCCGCACCCTTCAGGGTGCGGTCCAGGCCCTGGAACAGGGAGAGCCATGACAGCGCTTGAGGGGATTCGCGTACTGGACCTCACGATCTGGCAGCAGGGGCCGATGACGACGGCGATGCTGGCCGACTGGGGCGCCGACGTGATCAAGATCGAGGGGCCGGACTCGCCCGACCCGGGACGCTCGCTGGTGCGCTACGAGGTGACGCCCGGCGGCGTCAACGCCTACTTCGAGACGCACAACCGCAATAAGCGCGGCATCGTCCTGGACCTGAAGTCGGAGCGCGGACTTCAGGTGTTCTACCGGCTGGTCGAAGGTGCCGACATCGTCGTGCAGAACTTCCGGCCCGGCGTCAACAATCGCCTGCGCATAGACTACGAGACGCTGTCCGCCATCAACCCGCGGCTCATCTACTGCTCGGCGTCGGGGTTCGGGTTGAAGGGGCCGGACGCGGAGAACCCGGCGCTGGACCCGCTGGCGCAGGCGCGCGGCGGCCTGATGAGCGTCACCGGAGAGCCGGAGACGCCGCCCACGCGCACGGCCAACGGCTTTGCGGACCAGGTAAGCTCCTTCCTGCTCTCCTACGGCATCGCCATCGCCCTGTTCCACCGGGAGCGCAGCGGCCGGGGGCAATCGCTGGACGGCTCGCTGCTGCAGGGGATCATCGCCTCGCAGGCGTTCAACATCACCAGCTTCCTGACCACCGGCACCTACGCCGGCCAGCCGATGCCGAGGCTCTCGCGCAGGCTCACCAGCCCCCTCTGGAACCACTACAAGGCGAAGGACGGCAAGTGGGTCATGCTGGCGATGGCGCAGCTGGGTCGCTACTGGCCCACCTTCCGCAAGACGCTGGAGGAGGCGACGGGCGTCCTCCTGGAACCGGAGGCGCTGAGCATCGAATGGATGCGCATGCACGCCGCGGAGCTGATGGCCCTGGTCTCGAAGATGGACGAGCTGTTCGCCACGAAGCCGGCCCGCGAGTGGGTAGCATTGCTGCGAAAGCAGGACATGGTCGTGGAGGTGGTGCAGGAGTACGGCGAGCTGGCGGGCGACCCTCAGGTAGCCGCCAACGAGATGATCGTCAGCGTGGAGCACCCGTCCTACGGCCCCATGCCGATCGTGGGGCCGGCGGTGAACCTCCACGCCACGCCCGGCAGCATCCGGCGGACGGCGCCGGAGTTCGGGCAGCACACGGAGGAGGTGCTGCTGGAGGCCGGGTTCACCTGGGAGGAGCTGGAGTCGCTTCGGGCGGACGGCGCGATAGGCCCGCGGGCCGGTTAGGACGAACCGCCGGCGATGAGGACCCCGCTACTCGGCGGGGGTGCTGGACTTCAGCATCTCGCGCAGCTTGCGCAGCGTGCGGAAGAGGATAACGCGCACGTTGGCCTCACTCAGGCCCATGACGCGGGCGATCTGGCCGTTCGTCAGCTCGGCGTCGAACTTAAGGGAGACGATGTCCTGCTCCCGCTGGGGGAACTTCTTCAGGCACTCGACCACCGCCGCCACCTCCTCACGCACCAGCACCTCGTTCTCTACCGAGATGGACGTGGCGACGACCGATTTGAGGATGTCGGGATCGACAATTGACTCGCGGCCGCGCTTGCGGGCCTGGCTGGTAACCAGGTTGCGGGCGATCGTGAACAGCCAGGTGGCGAACGCCTCGTCGTTCCGCAGGGAGCTCATCTTGAGGAACGCCCGCTCGAACACCTCGGAGACGAGATCCTCGGTCTGGTGGACGTTGTAGACGCGGCCGTAGACGTAGGCGAATACGCGCGGGAAGAACTGCTGGTACTTCTCGGCGAACTGGTCCAGCCGGCGGGCAGCCTCATTAGTGCTGTCCGCAGGGGAGCGGAAGAGCTTTGGTAGCGTTGGCATCAGGTTCGGGGTGCGTGCTCCGGAAACTGAACGTTTGCTAAGCGGGGGAGCTAGACAACTGTTCGGGTTAGGTGCATAATATCACTTGAATTACGTATCCGTATAACTCAAAGTAGTTTCTGGCTTCGGGACATCAGTATCTGAATATCGCGACTTAAGCAGGTTAATGTAGAATTGAGATTCTGCATTGGCACAGTCAGGATAAGGGGGGCCCGAGAGGGTGTCAAGGTTCTGCGCGACAATAATGGGGGAAAATGTCGGCGCCTATGGCGGCGGCGGCCCGCCCGAGAGCCATAGGGGGTATGACGATGCCTAAGAAATGGAACTTCCTGAGCAACTACGGGCTCGTGCTGACCCACCTCTTCCAGAACCCCCGCGCGACCCTCCGCGAGATCGCCCGCGGCACTGACCTCACCGAGCGGGCCGTCTACCAGATCGTCCGCGACCTGGAGGAGGGCGGGTTCATCGAGAAGAAGCGCGTCGGCCGGCGCAACATCTACACCATCAACGAGTCGGCGCTGTTCAACTACCCGATCTACGGCAGCCTGAACGTCGCCCAGATGAGCACAGCGCTCCGCCGCATCCTTGAGGAGCGGCGCACACCGGCCTAACCCCTACCCGATCTCGATCGCCGGGATGCCGTAGCGGCGGCTGCCGCCCCTGAAGTTGTACTCCACTATCCCGTAGCCCGTCTGCCCGCCCATGCGGAACCGGCAGTGCTGATCGAACCCGAACGCGTTGGCGTCCGCCTGCGCCAGCGTCCCGGCATCGGAGTCAGACCAGGCGCCCGGCGCCGGCCCCAGGAAGATCGTCCCGATCGCCTCCACCTCCAGCGTTTCCTGCCCGCCGTCGGCGGTCGTCAGCGTGTACCGCGCCAGCCGCGGGCGCTTCGCTCCGGGTTCCAGCTCCAGCGCGTGCTCCATTCGGGTGACCGGTCGCGCCTCTCCCTCCTCCGGGATGATAGCGCCGTCGCAGTGGATCACCTCGCCCTCAGGAGTCTCCCACAGCCACGCGGAGATGCAGAACTTCTCGAACTGGGCGGACAGCCAGTGCCAGACGGGCACCTTCGCCATGTCCCGGACGCCCCAGGAGCGGTCGCGCATGCCCACGAGGTCCGTGAACGTCTCACCGTCGACGCTGATCGAGCCCTCGTACCGGCCGGACTGGGTGTAGTGCAGCTGATCCACCACCAGCGCGTCTCCGTCCCGCCACGTGATACGGCTGAACTCATACAGAGGGCAGCGCGCCCGGAAGACCAGCGACCCCTTGACGCCGTTCGCTTCGTCCGCGACCTCCAGCCGCCACGCCTTCAGCGGCTCCTCGATGGCGAACGAGAGGGAGCCGGCCCGCATCTCCTCGCGGTCGGCGTTGATGGGACGGACGTTCAGGTAAGCGTAGTGGCGCCCGTTGTGCACGACGAACATGAAGGCCTGGACCATCCCGTTGGGACCCGCCTTCCGGTTGGGGAAGGCGCCCAGGCCCGTAATGACGGCGAACTTCCCGCCCATATCGTGGATGTTGAAGTAGAAACGGTCCTGCCACTCGGTGTGGTCGGACACCACCTGCGCCAGCGGCTTCTCGGTCTGGTGGACGAGAGATTCGTCGGCCTTGCCGATCAATCGGTCTTCCCTCCTGGGCGGCCCGCCCACTATTGCTGGCTGAAGGTGACCCGCAGTGTGCCGGAATCGAAGGCCGAAGTAACGCCGTCCATCTCCCGCACGTCGTCGGGCAGGTCGAACGTGCGGCTGCGCTCCCCCACGTGGACGATGAGCGCATCGTCCAACCGTTCGATCGCCAGGTCCTTCCGTTCGGCGAACGGCAGGGCGAGGCTGAGGACGTAGCGGCCGTCGTCCCGCGAGAACGCCTGCACCGGCCCCCTGTACAGAACGGCCGCCGGGTCTCGCCCGCCGTAGGCCAGGCCGCCAAGCGCGGCGAGATCCGCCAACCCGGCCACGTCACGCGGCTGCAGGGGGACGCTCAGGACGGGCAGGGAGGCGAGGGCGTCCGCGACGTAATTGAGGACCTCCCTCTGGTCATCGCGGCGGGCGCCGGCCCAGGGGCCCACGTCGTCAGGCAGGAGACGGTTGCAGAAGGCGGCGTCCGCGGGGTAGGCGAACAGGCTGAGGGCCGTGACCGCCCGCTGGGCCTCCGCGAGGGACCCCCGGTCCGCGGTGAGCACCAGCCGCACGGAAGCGCTCTCCGGATCGGACAGCGTCCCGCGCAACCGAGAGAGGCGCAGCAGCAGCTCGCGGCCGCGTTCGTAGACGTCCTCGCCGTCGCTGGCGGCGCCGCTGAGGGCGCGGAGGAAGGGGTCCAGCATCGTGGGCTGGCGCGGCGGGAACATCCGGTCCAGAGAGCGGGCGGCAGCGTCCAGCGCCGCCAGGAGGTCGAGCGTGTGCCGGAGGGCAGGAAGATCCACGACGACGGCACCGAACCGTCCGCTCTCAACCTGCTCGTCCAGAGCGAGGAGCCGGTTCAGGTCGACGAGGCCCGGCAGGGCGGCGATATCGTCGGCGACGGTCTCATCCATGTTCCGGTAGGCGAAGAGGTCGCGCAGCCAGTCCAGGAAGGGGCCCGGCTCATCGTGGCGGCCCGGCGCCGCCTCCAGGGCCCAGAGGTCGGCCGCCAGGGGCACGGGCCGCTGCCCCAGGGGGCGGCCGAAGGCGGTGGCGAGGCCGTGGCCGACGCCGAAGGCGAGCGTCCGGCGGCCGGCGCCGGCCAGGGCGACGGCGGTGGCGGCGGCCAGCGTGCTGGCGCCGGCGCCGCCCTTCCCGGTAAGCAGAATGATACGCATACGTTGCATTCCCATTCAAACGACGAAACGATGATAGCACAGGGCAGTGGCCAACGGGCCGCCGCTCCCGGCGTTTGACGCGCCCTCCGCCCCGCCGTAGAATTCGTCCCGCAATGCCTCTCCCCAGCGAAACCGTCCCCGTAGGCTCGCAGGCGCCGGACTTCACCCTCACCTCCATCCACGGCGAGGAGGTCACGCTTGCCGGCTACCGCGGCCGCAACGTCGTCCTGATCTTCCTGCGGGGGTTCGGGTGACCGTTCTGTCGCAAGCACCTCTCGCAGTTGCGGGACAGCATCGAGGAGTTCGAGAAACGGGACGCCCATCTGCTCGCCATCGCGCCGGACACGCTGGAACACGCCCGGGACTTCTTCCAGCAGCACGATCTCCCTTTCCCCTGCCTTCCCGACCCGGACCGGCAGGTTTACCGGCAGTACGACGTCAAGAGCGCGATGGTCTCGCTGGGGCAGCGGCCGGGGCTGTTCATCGTGGACGGGGAGGGCGTGGTACGCTACGCCTACCTGGGTTGGCAGCAGTGGGAGATCCCATCGATCGAGGAGACGCTGCGGGAGCTGGACGCGCTGGGCTGAGGGCCTGAGGAGGGAACATGAACGGTCTGCTATCGTCGCTATTGCCGAAGCTGCCACTTGGTGGCCCGCGCATCGCCGTTCTCGAGATGTACGGCGCGGTGGGGCCGTCGATCCGCGGACCCGAGTTCGTGCGGACGATCTCGGCGCTGGCGCAGGATCAGCGCGTCCGCTGCGTCGTTATCGACGTCGATTCGCCGGGCGGATCGGCCCCGGTCGCCGACTCGATATACCGCGCGCTGCGCCACCTCTCGGCCCGCAAGCCCACGCTCGCCTACATCCGCGGCGCCGGCCTCTCCGGCGGCTACCTGATCGCCTGCGGCGCCTCCAAGGTGGTGGCCCTGCCGACGGCGCTGGTCGGCTCCATCGGCGTCATCCTCGTGCGGCCGGTGGTGCAGGAGCTGATGGAGCGCATCGGCGTGAAGATGGTCATCACCAAGGAAGGCCGCCTGAAGGACATGTTCCAGCCCTTCCGCGAGCCGACCGACGAGGAGCAGGAGAAGGTGCAGGCGCTGACGTCCGAGATATACGACTGGTTTGTGGACGCCGTCGCCACCTCGCGGCGGCTGGACCCGGAGGTCGTCCGGGAGTACGCCACCGGCGAGATGTTCTCGGCGACGAAGGCGCGGGAGATGGGGCTCATCGACGAACTGGGCGACTGGGAGACGGTGCTGGACATGGCCTGCGAGATGGGGCGGGTGCCGCGCCAGCTGCAGTACGTGAGGCCGCGGCGGCCGCTGCTGGAGCGGCTGATGGCGCGCGGCGGCACGTCGCTGGCGGGGGCCGTCGTGGCGGAGCTGGAGTCGCGCCTGGCCCCGCGCCTGGAGCTGCGGTAGGCGCATTATGGAAGGAATCGAAGAATGGACGTCCGTCTAGCGCTCCTGGCAGACTACGCCAACATCTCCCGCGAGGGCAAACTGAACGTCATGGGGGTGTTCAGCCGCATTTGGACTAAGGAAGTTCCAGCCGTCCATCCCGAAATGCAACTGGTGTTTCGCCTCGAGGCCGGCCCTGCCGAGCGGGGTCAGGAGAAGTCCGTAGAAGTCAAGCTCTTGGACGCTGATGGAAACACTGTCCAGCACCTCACCGGCCCTCTGGCAATCCCGAACGAAACGCCGCAGCCAATGTTTCAGATCGACCAGATTCTGAAGCTGACTAACGTTGTCTTCGAAAAGTATGGAGCCTACCGCTTCGACATTCTAGTGAATGGCGAAACAAAGGCAACAGTCGAATTCTCTGTGGAGCGCTTGCCCACCACGAACTAGGAACATGTGGGATGGCTTCCGCAGACAAGCTCTTCGAACGAGCGAAGAGGACAAAAGCCGGTTGGAGGTTAGACGAGTTAAGAAGACTCTACCAAGGGTTCGGGTTTGACGTCGAGGAGGGGGCGAAGCATATAATGTTTATCCACCCAGAGTACCCTCAATTGGCCGCCACTGTAACGCGCAAACGCACTTTGGCCGTCGGATATATCAGCAAGGCAGTCGAGTTGATCACTAGTCTCAAGAGATTAGAGGCGGGGAGAAAGAGGTGAGGTGAAGATGGCAACTGACATTGAGACGTATATGCTTCTGCCATACGCTGTCGAGGTCGTTCCAGACACCACGGCGGATGGCGAGCTGTGCTATCTAGCCTCGCATCCCGAATTGCCGGGATGCATGGCACACGGTGACAGCCCGGATGAGGCCCTGGAAAATCTGGAAGATGCGAGATCCCTTTACTTGACCACTCTCATGAAAAGAGGGCTGCCAATCCCCAGACCGAGGTCGGCTACAGGATCAGCTCACCTCCATCGGCAAGAAATCGTTTGGACTCACCAAGAGCCGGTTTACCCAAAACCTGAACCTGAGTCGCCTCTAAAGCTGGTTGAGGTAGGCGCCTAGGCCGACCAGCCCCTACCGCCGCCGCATCGCCCAGACGAAGCCCGCGGCGCCCGCCGCCACCGCCGAGATCAGCCCCAGCCGCTGCCAGAACCCCGGCTGGATTATCGCCGGCTCCGAGGCGATTGAGCGAACCTCCTCCGCGGACAGCTCGCCGGTCGTGACCTTCTCGACGTACTCCAGGCAGCCCTGGGCCATCGTCTCGCGGATCGCGTGCCCCAGCTCGGCGGAGCCGGCGGAGGGGTCGCCCTGGTAGGTGACGGGCTCCCCGCCATAGCCGTAGCGGGCGTTCAGGACCCAGCCCACGCCCCCGGCCAGGCTGTTCGATATCTCCTGGAAGCGCTCCGAACGGCCGCCGAACAGCGGCGACACGGCCTTCCCCACCGCGGCCAGCGGCCCGAACGAGGGCGGGCCCAGCTGCTGAAGCCCGCGGTAGGCGTCGTCGACCTGCTCCGGCCGCTCCGCCAGCGCGAACGACGTCTCCATGGTGCCGGCGTGCTCGCCGTGCAGCAGCCCTTCACGCTCGCTGCCCGTCAGCGGCCGGCCGAGGTTCGCTTCGAGCTGCTCGTGGCGGCCGCCGGCGACGATCCCATAGAGCACGGCGATGGACGGCGAAAACATCTCGATGTCGTGGCGGCGGCTGATGGCGCGGCAGGCGGCCTCCAGGGCGGCGGCGTGGCGGGGGCCGCCGTGGCCGTTGGTGACGACCGCGTAGCCGAAGCCCGCCTCCGCCAGCGAGGCGCCGTGGGCCAGGAGGGCGCGGTACACGGTCTGCTGGGTGCCGTTCATCGATCCCGGCAGGGGCAGCTCGTCGGTGCCGAGGGGGATGTGCGGGTAGAGGACGACGGTCCAGTCCGGACGCGCCTCCGCGAAGCGGCGGGCGGTCTCTTCGGCCATCCAGCGGGCCATGAACATATCCATCCCCAGCGGCAGGTGCGGGCCGTGGACCTCGAGGGCGCTGGCGGAGAGGAAGGCGATGGAGCGGTCCTTGCGAAGCTTCTGGACGTCGGTGTAAGTGATCTCCTGGGCCTGGAGCAGGGGCATGGCGGGCCTCCTTTCGCGGCTATTGTAGCGCAGCGGGACAGGATGTGGCGGGGCAGAAGAGCGCTTGTGCTCTCGGCAGCAGGTCAGGGTCTTCAGACCACGACTTGCGGGGGTCTCAAGACCCCCGCCCACATTCCGACCGGCGCCGGCTCGTTCTAGGCGAACGTCGTGTCGATCTTGGCCGAAGAGTCGAAGAAGTGCTGGAACGACTGGTTGAACCGGTAGAATGCGTCGCGCCGGTAGCCGTCGCGGGAGCGGGCGAACCCCTCGGGGTCCTCCAGGTCGATCGTGTTGAGGGTGTGGTGGAGGTCGGCCTTGCCGTTCGCCTTGATGTTCTGGAGCAGCTCCTGCCAGCGGTCGAAAGTCAGCTCCAGCCAGAAGTCGGAGTCCTCGGCATCGCTCTCGGAGACCTCCTTCACGTCGAGCACCTCGAACGCCTCAAAGGTCAGTAGG
>Ga0214473_10011211_pt1 | contig 10523 bp, 11 predicted proteins | sample RVTome_7_FD_203509 | JGI IMG/M metagenome (GOLD analysis project Ga0214473, IMG submission 203509) | Soil microbial communities from uranium-contaminated site in the Upper Colorado River Basin, Wyoming, United States - RVT98D197 | ecosystem: Environmental > Terrestrial > Soil > Contaminated >... | reverse complement strand
TGGACTGGAGCCACAACTCGGCGGCAGGCGGCAACGTGGCGCAGATGGGCTGGCTCAACCTCGGCGGCGGCGCTGCGACCAGCCTCTCCTTCGGCGTGGTGCTGGCGTTCGGCGCCACCGAGGCCGAGGCGATGAGCACCGCCGATGCGGTCTGGGCGCGCGACCTGTTCAAGTTCGCCAGCGCGCTCGTCACCGCGGGCGACATTGCCACCGGGCGGAGCGTCGTCGAGTACCTGTTCACGACCCTGCAGCTCCCCTGCGGCGGGAACAGGTTGCTCAACACGCCCGCGGCGGGGAGCGCGACGGGGAGCGACACCGTCAGCTGGTGACCGGTCCGGACGGCGGACGGCGCTTGTCCAGGTCGCTCCCCTCGGCCATCCTCGGCGCGTGGTCTCATGGCCCAGCTATCCGACAAGACCGTCCTCGTCACCGGCGCCAGCTCGGGGATGGGGCCGCACGTCGCCACCGAGCTCGCGCGCATGGGCGCCCAGGTGGTGATGGTCGCCCGCGACCGCGAGAAAGGCGAGGCCGCCCTGGTCCGGGCGAAGGCCCGCTCCGGCTCGCAGGCGATCTCCCTCATGCGCTGCGACTTCGCCTCCCAGGCGGACATCCGGAAGCTCGCGTCCGACTTCTGCGCGCGACACGCGCGCCTCGACGTCCTGGTGAACAACGCCGGCTCGGTCAACGCCACCCGGCAGCTCACCGTCGACGGCCTGGAGCAGACGCTCGCGGTGAACCACCTCGGGTACTTCCTGCTCACGAACCTGCTGCTCCCGCTCCTGGAGCGGAGCGCCCCATCGCGCGTCGTGAACGTGGCCTCGGTGGCCCATCGACGGGGCGACATCGATCTCGAGAACCTGGAATACGAGCGAGGCGGCTACGCGATCATGAAGGCCTACGCCCGCTCGAAGCTCGCCAACGTCCTCTTCACGGCCGAGCTCGCGCGGCGCCTCGCGGGCAAGGGCGTCACCGTCAACTGTCTCCACCCCGGCGCCGTCGCCACCAACATCTGGTCGCGGGCGCCCTGGTTCGCGCGCCCTCTCCTCGCGGTGGCGAAGATCTTCATGCTCAGCCCCGAGGATGGCGCCCGCGCCATCGTCCACCTCGCGACGAGCCCCGAGCTCGAGGACCAGACCGGCGGCTACTACGAGAAGGGCCGCCGAGTGAATCCCTCCCCCAGCGCCCAGGACGAGGCGCTCGCGAAGAGACTGTGGGACGCGAGCGGGAAGCTGGTCAAGCTCGCGTGAGTGGGACCTGGGCCGCCTGCGGGTCGACGCCGCGCTTGGTCACCGTGATACCTGGAGGAGCGGCCATCAAGTCATCCTCCGTCCCCCGGGGGCGTGTCGGCCGTTACCAGGGCGAATCAGCTCGATCTCCGCTCCAACCCCGGTTGCTCTCCACGCAGTGTCGGCGGTCAGGGCCGAGGCTGCGGAGGGCCACCCCTGCAAAGAGGTCTAGCCGCGAGAACAGGCCCACGGAGCGTCACTCGAATGGGATCACGTGGACCCTGTCCCCGGCGGCGACCTGGAGCAGTTCCTTCGCCTCGCGCGGCAGGACGGCGTCGTCGCCGTCCACGCGCGCCTGGGCGCGCACCGCGCGGAAGCGGATCTTGCCCTCGGAGCGCTCCGCGCCGACGAGCCTCATGGCCTCCTGCTCGCGGGGCGCGAGGTCGCGCTCGGCCACCCGCAACCGGCGGTAGGCGCGCACCAGTGTCACGTCCTCCAGCTTCGCCTCGTAGTGGGGACCACCGTCGAAGGGATCGATGCGATCCACGTGGTGGAAGCCGATCTGCTCGAGGAGGTGCTTCACCCCCAGCGTCTCCGGAGCGACCCCCCCGAGGAGCCTCTGCACGCGGGGAGGAAAGAGCGTCGCGTACATGTCGCCAGGAGGGAAGAGCTGCTGGATGAACTCCTTGTTCTGGCGGCTCTTCTTGTCCGCCTCCTGGTAATCGAGGCCGGTGAAGCGTTTCCCGCACGACTCCCAGAACAGGCTGCGGCCGTCGGGGAGGAGGGGCGGCATGAGCTCGGCGAGCACCTTGTCGCGGAAGCGATCCCGGTGCATGGCGATGTAGAGGAAGCGGACGTAAGCGAGCTGCTTGCCGGGCTTGGCCTCACCGCCGCGGTCGTCCGGGTGCACCACGAGCCCGCCGATCTCGGTCGGCCCGTCGAAGTGGTAGCCGATGGAGAGGACCTTGTGCCTGAAGTGACGATCGAGCGTCGAGGAGTAGTGCTCCCGCTCCGACACGTCGAAGAACGTGCACGGCGAATCGCGGGTCCCGTGCTGCGCGATGACCATCGAGGTGCCGACCACCCTGCCGGAGCGCGGCTCCTCGAGCACGAAGACATACGACCGCTCCAGGGGATCCCTGACTCTGCTGGTGAAGCTCCGGGAGGACCTGTCGACGATCTCCGCGAGCGCCCGCTCGTCGTTCGGCAAGTTCACGGAATTGAGGTCCGCGGCGAGGGTCCCGAGGGCCTTGAGGTCGGCCTTCTGCGCGTCGCGGATGAGCAGCATGATGATGCTGCGGTCTAGCACGCGCCCCCTCACCTGTCATGCGACCACCCTTGCCGAGATCGCCCCCAAACGGGGAGCGTGATTTAAGTTTCCGCGGTCCCTGCCGCGTGCAATGCAACGTCGCGCATGCGGGCAGTCATCCAGCGCGTCGCGCGCGCCGAGGTGCGCGTCGATGGCGAGGTCGTGGGCGCCGTCGGCAAGGGCTTGCTCGTCCTGCTGGGCGTGGCACACGGCGACGGCGAGGAAGCGGCCCGCTTCCTCGCCGACAAGGTGGCGTCGCTCCGCGTCTTCGAGGACGGCGCGGGGAAGATGAACCGCGCGGTCGCCGACGTGCAAGGCGAGATCCTGGTCGTCTCGCAGTTCACCCTGCTCGGCGACACGCGCAAGGGCAACCGCCCGGGCTTCACCAACGCGGCGCCGCCCGAGGTGGCGAACGCGCTCTACGAGCGCTTCTGCGCGCTCCTGCGCGAGCAGGGTCTCTCGGTCGCGACAGGCGTCTTTCGCGCCCACATGGCGGTGGAGCTGGTGAACGACGGGCCCGTCACCCTGCTCCTCGACTCGACGCGGCTGTTCTGACATATACTCGGGGATTCCCGATGCGCGGCATTCGCGGTGCTACCCAGATCGACGCCAACTCCGTTCTGGCCATGGAAGACGGCGTGGCGGAGCTCTGCCGCGCCGTCAACGACGCCAACGGAATCACCCAGGACGAGATCGTCTGGGCCATCTTCACCGTGACCCACGACCTCGACGCCGACTTCCCTGCCCGCGCCGCCCGCGTCAAGGGTGGCTGGGACCGGGTCCCCATGATCTGCTCGCGGGAGGTCCCCGTCCCGGGTTCTCTCCCGCGCACCGTCCGTGTCCTCGTCCACGTCGACTCCGGAACCCCGGCCGACGCCAGGCACGTCTACTTGCGCGGAGCGAAGGTGCTCCGCCCCGACCTCCACAAGTGACCACCTCTGCGTTGCCCCGCCATCTCGGCATCGTCGGCCTCGGGCTCATGGGAGCTTCGCTCGCGCGCGCCGTGAAGGCTGCCGACCAGGCCGTGCGCGTGGTCGCGGTCGAGCCGCTCGACGACGTGCGCGCGCTGGCCCTGCGGGATGGCGTCGCCGACGTGGCGCTGGCCGAGCCCGGGCCGGCGCTCGCCGACTGCGAGATGGCGGTGCTCTGCACGCCGATCGCGGCGCTGGAGGCACTCCTCGGTCCGGTATCCCGCCTCCTGTCCGACGGCGCTGTGCTCACCGACGTGGGGGGCGCCAAGGAGCGGGTGGTCATGCGCGCGGCCGCGGACGTCCGGCCGGGCGTCACCTTCGTCGGCGCCCACCCCATGTTCGGCGGGCACGGCGGCTACGCCGGCGCTCGCGCCGATCTCTGGCGCGGCGGCACGGTGGCCGTCTGCAGCGACGGGCCGCCCGCGGCGGTCGAGCGCGTGGCGGCCTTCCACGCCGCGCTCGGCGCCGAGGTGGTGCGCTGCCGCGCAGCAGAGCACGACGGCGCGGTCGCCATGGTCTCGCACCTGCCCTACTTGGTCGCGAGCGCCCTGGCCGTGGCTGCGCGCGAGGCAGGGCCGCTCGCGCTGAAGCTCGCCGGCCCGGGCCTCAAGGACATGACCCGTCTCGCCCAGTTCCCCTTCGATGTCCAGGGCGAGGTCTCACGCAGGAACCCGCGCCTCCCCCAGGCCGCCGCGAGGCTGTCGTCGCACCTGGCACGCGTGCTCGAGGCGATCGCGACCTCCCCCGAGGCCGCGCGCGACGCGCTGGAAGAGGCGCGAGAGGCGCGCCAGGCGCTCTATCCCACGCCTCGACAGGAAGGAAGTGCGCGATGAGGGGAACCGCCGTCTGCCGCCGCAGGGGGCCGCTCTCCGGCGCCTTCCAGGTGCCGGGCGACAAGTCCGTCTCGCACCGCGCGCTGCTCTTCTCGGCGCTCGCGAACTCGCCCTCCAAGGTGCGCGGGCTGCTCCAGGCGGAGGACGTGGGGGCCACGCGCAGGGCGGTGGAGGCGATCGGCGCCGTGGTCCGCGACGACGGCGCCTTCGTGGTCGTGGAGCCGCCGGACCACCTCTGCGAGCCCCCCGACGTGGTCAACTGCGGCAACTCCGGCACCAGCCTGCGCCTCCTCTGCGGCGTGCTCTCGGCCGTGCCCGGCCTCTCCGTGCTCACCGGCGACGCCTCGCTCCGCCAGCGTCCGGTGCGACGCGTGATGGAGCCGCTGCGCCGGATGGGCGCGGTGCTGCACGCGCGCGGCGGCGAACGCGTGCCACCGGTGGTGATCCGTGGGGGTTCGCTGCGCGGGATGCGGCACAAGCTGGAGGTGGCGAGCGCACAGGTGAAGAGCGCGCTTCTGCTGGCCGGCCTCTTCGCCGACGGCGAGACGACAGTCGAGGAACCGCACCTCTCGCGCGACCACACCGAACGCATGCTGCGAGGCATGGGCATCGACCTGCGCGTCGACGGGCTCGCGGTCACGGTCGCGCCGGGCCGGCCCCGCGGCGGTGGCACGATCGAGGTCCCGGGCGACATCTCGTCTGCGGCCTTCTTCCTCTGCGCCGCAGCGGCGCTGGAAGGGTCGGAGGTCACCGCCCGCAACGTGGGCCTCAACCCCTCCCGCACAGGCGTCCTCGACGTCCTCGAGGCCATGGGCGCGCGCCTCAGCGTGGCGAATCGCGTCGACGAGGGCGAGCCGCGCGGCGACCTGACGGTCACGGCTGCGCCGCTCCACGGGACAACCATCTCGGGCGCGCTCGTCCCGCGCCTCATCGACGAGCTGCCCGTCATCATGGTCACGGCCACGCAGGCGCAGGGCCGCACCGTCATCCGTGACGCGAAGGAGCTGCGGGTGAAGGAATCGGACCGGCTCGCGTCGATGGGCGAGGCGCTGGCGGCCGCCGGCGCGAAGATCGAGCTCTTCGAGGACGGTTGCGTCATCGAGGGTCCAACCCCGCTCGTCGGCGTCTCGGTCCACACGCGCCTCGACCACCGGGTGGCCATGAGCATGGCGATCGCCCAGCTCTTCATGGGCGGTGGCGAGGTCCGCCTGGACGACGTCAGCTGCGTCGCTACCAGCTTCCCATCCTTCTTCGCCATCCTCGACCGGCTCACCACTCCTCCCCCGCCCCGCTCTTCCAGCGCGGGAGAGGGCGAGGGTGATGGGGCGACGGGGGCACCGTGATCTCCGGCCACACCCAGCTCTACGGCGTGGTCGGCCACCCGGTGGGGCACACCCTCTCTCCGGCCATGCACAACGCCGCCTTCCAAGAGCTCGGCCTGGACGCGGTGTACGTGGCGTTGCAGGTGTCGCCCGAAGGGCTGTCGGAAGGACTGCGAGGCGCCCGTGCCCTCGGCTTCCAGGGGCTCAACGTCACCGTCCCGCACAAGCAGCGCGCCGCCGAGCTCTGCCTTCGCCTCGACCGGACCGCCGAGCAGTGCGGTGCGGCGAACACGCTGCGCCACACCCCCCACGGATGGGAGGGCTTCAACACCGACGCACTCGCTTGCCTCGCCCTCCTCCAGGCGACCGGCGTGCGGCGCGGCGCGCGCGCGCTCCTCCTCGGAGCCGGAGGCGCGGCGCTGGCCGCCGCCTGGGCGCTCCTCTCGGTTGGCACGCAGCTGACCGTCGCGGCGCGCCGGCTGGAGGCCGCCCGCGAGCTGTGCCGCCGCGTGAGCTCTGCCTTCGCGAGCGTCCCGGGCGCGCGCGCGATGGCGTGGGAGGAGGCGCCGGCGCTGGCCCGATCCGTGGATGTCATCGTGAACGCCACCTCGATCGGGCTCGGCGGCGGCGCGGGGGCGCGTGCCTCGCACCAGGATGGCCTCCCACCCTTCCGCTTCCACCGCGGGCAGGTGGCCGTCGACTTCGTCTACTCGGCGACGGGCGACACCCCGTTTGCGCGCCTGGCGCTGGCGAACGGCGCCAGCGTCGTCACGGGCGAGCAGCTCCTGGTCCGCCAGGGTGCGCTCGCCTTCACCCTCTGGACCGGGCAGCCCGCGCCGGAGGCCGTCATGGCCGCCGCGCTGCGCGCCGCCACACACCCACCACCATGAGCCTGCGCTACCTGACAGCCGGCGAGTCCCACGGACCGGCGCTCTGCGCCATCGCCGAGGGCTTCCCCGCCGGCCTCACCATCGACTTCACCGCCGTGAACCGTGAGCTGCAGCGCCGCCAGAAGGGCTACGGCCGCGGCAGCCGGCAGCAGATCGAGAAGGACGAGGCGCAGTTCCTCTCCGGTCTCCGGGGCGGCACGACGCTCGGGTCGCCCATCGCGCTCGTCGTCTGGAACAAGGATCACGAGAGCTGGAAGGAGCTCGTGTCGCCGTACGCGCGCGGCGGACGGAAGTTCACCCAGGTTCGCCCCGGCCACGCCGACCTGGCGGGCGTGATGAAGTACGGCTTCGACGACGCCCGCGATGCGCTGGAGCGCGCCAGCGCTCGCAGCACCGCGGCGCTGGTGGCGCTCGGTTCGCTGGCGCGCCAGCTCCTCGGCCGCTTCGGGGCCGCCGTCACGAGCCGCGTGGTGTCCATCGGTGAGCGGGAGCGGAAAGTGGGACTGCCGCCGACCGACGTGCAGCTGGCGGCCATACTCGCGTCGGACATGGGCGTCGACGACGAGGCGATGGCCGCCGAGTGGCGTGCCCTCATCGACGCTGAGAAGGCGCGCGGTGGCTCGATCGGCGGCGCCTTCGAGGTCTACGCGACCGGGCTCCCTCCAGGCCTCGGCAGCTACGTCCACCACGATCGCAGGCTCGACGCTCGGCTCGCCGCCGCCCTGTGCGGCATCCCTGCCATCCGCGCCGCCGAGATCGGGGAGGGCACCCACGTCGAGCTGCGCGGAGACGCCTTTCACGACGCCATCCACTACGACGCGCAGAAGGGCTTCTTCCGCGACACGAACCGCGCCGGCGGCCTCGAGGCGGGCGTCACCAACGGCGCGCCGCTGGTGGTGCGCGGCTACATGAAGCCCATCCCCACCATGACGAAGGGCCTGCCCACGGTGGACATCGCCACGCGCCAGGAGACCACCGCCAAGTACGAGCGCAGCGACGTATGCGCGGTGCCCGCGGCGGCGGTGGTGGGTGAGGCAGCCGTGGCCTGGACCCTCGCCGACGCCTTCCTCGAGAAGTTCGGCGGCGACAACGTGGGCGACATCGAGAAGGCCGTCCAGGCCTATGCGGCTCGCATTGGCTAACAGCGGTCCGTGGAGCCGCTCGTGAGCGGATGGGCTGATCGTTCTCGTAGGGCGGGGGCTTGTCCCCCGCCGCGGCTGGAGCGCGCGGCAGCGCTCGCCCTGACGGGCATGATGGGCTCGGGCAAGTCCTCCGTCGCGGCGCGGCTGGGGCGGATGCTCGTCCGCCGCGTCGTCTCCACCGACGCCGAGGTCGTCCGCCGCGCGGGGAAACCCATCGCCCGCATCTTCGCGGAGGACGGCGAGCCCGCCTTTCGCGCGATGGAGCGACAGGTGGTGGCCTCGTTCTCGGGACCATGCGTCATCGATCTCGGCGGCGGCGCCTTCTGCGATCCGGCCAGCGCGGCGCGCCTGCTCGCGACCGCGCGCGTGGTCTTCCTCGACGTGTCGCCGGCCGAGGCCGCGCGGCGCATCGGCGCGGGTCACGGTTACAAGGAGAGGCCGCTCGCGCCAGGCTGGGATTCGCTCCTGGCGCGGCGCCTGCCGCTCTATCGGCGGGCGCACCACACGGTGACCGTGAACGGGCTGGCGCCGGAGGCGGTGGCGCGGAGGATCTTCGATCTCGTCGTCGGTACGGCGGCGGGGGACAAGCCCCCGCCCTACGGGATTCCTCTACCGGCCACGGACGAACACCTGCCCTACGGGCGCTTTGCGGAGGAGGACGCGTGACCAGGATGCGCGACAAGCCCCGCCCTTCAGGGCGGGGAAGGATGGCGCCCGGCTCGCGCAGCGAGCCCGAGGCGGTCAAGGCCAAGGTGATGCAGGCGCGCCAGGAGGCGCACGCCTACGAGATGCGCGTCGGCGACGGCGTGCCCGACGCAGCAGCAGAGCTCGCGCATGGCCGCGACTGCGTGGCGCTCGTCTCGTGCGCGCGCGTCCTCCGGACGCCGTTCGGCAAGCAGGTGCGGGCCGCGCTCGCCCGGACCGGCAACTGCGCGCTCGTGCACGCGCTGCCAGACGGCGAGAAGGGGAAGACGCTCGCGCAGACCGAGCGCGCCGCGATCCGGCTCCTCCAGGCGGGCGCGACGCGACGCAGCCTCGTGGTGGCGCTGGGCGGCGGCGCGGTCACCGACGCGGCCGGGTTCCTCGCCGCCACCTACATGCGCGGCGTCTCCTGGGTAGCGGTGCCGACCACGCTCCTCGCCATGGTGGACGCAGCCCTGGGCGGAAAGACGGGGGTGAACCTGCCCATGGCGAAGAATGCGGTAGGCGCCTTCCACCCGCCCATCGCCGTGCTCGCCGACCCTGCCGCGCTCGAGACCCTCCCCGAGCGGGAGCTCAGGAGCGGACTGGGCGAGGTGGTGAAGTACGCGGCGCTCCGGCCGGCGCTCCTCGACCGCGTGCGCGCCACCGCGCGCTCCGGAAGGGCCGACGCGATGCTGGTGGCCTCCTGCGCGCGCATCAAGATGGAGATCGTCGAACGCGATCCCAAGGAGCGGGGCGAGCGCAAGCTCCTCAACCTGGGCCACACCTTCGGACACGGCGTCGAGGCGGCGGGCGGCTTCGCCAAGTACACCCATGGCGAATCCGTCGCGATCGGCCTCGCGTTCGCCTTCCGGCTGGCGCGCGCGCTCGGGCGCGTCGATTCGGCGGCGGTGGAGTCACTCGAGGACGCGCTCGCCGCGGCTGGCCTCCCCACCCGCGTCCCGGCGCAGGTCGCTCGCCGCGCTGCCCGGCTCATGGGGTATGACAAGAAGCGCACCGCGGATGGCCTGCAGTGGGTCCTCCCGCGCGCCAGCCGCGAGGGTGCCCCCCAGGGGGCCCCGGACGCGGAAGGCGGCTGCGCCGCATCGATCGGGCTCGACTGGGCGATGGAGTGGGATGTCGCCGCCACCCCGCGCGCGGTGGAACAGGCGGTGGAAGAGATCGGGGAAAAGCCATGATCCTGCTCGTGAACGGCCCGAACCTGAACCTCCTCGGCGAGCGCGAGCCGGAGGTCTACGGCCGCGAGACGCTCGCCGACGTGGAACGGATGGTCACCGAGACGTGCGCAGGCTACGGCCTGGAGGTCAGGGCGTTCCAGTCGAACTGGGAGGGCGCTCTCCTCGACTTCCTCCAGCTGCACCGGCACGAGGCGCAGGGCGTCATCCTCAACCCCGGCGCGCTCACCCACACGAGCCGGGCGCTCCCCGACTGCCTGCGATCGCTACCCTGTCCAACGATCGAGGTGCACATCTCGAACGTCCATACCCGCGAGGCCTGGCGGCACGAGAGCTTCGTGGCGGCGGCGGCCCAGGGGCAGATCGTGGGGCTCGGGATCGCCGGCTACTACTACGCCGCGCTCCACCTCTGCGCTCAGCTCGCGGCAAAGGCAGGGCGAGCGGCGGTCGGCGCGGAGAAACCGAGCGCCGGAGCTGCGGACGCAGACGCCGAGGGCGGGGTGGCTACAGGTGCCCCGACGTCCGCCTCGCCGGGAGGCACGGGAACCGGCGATCTGCTGCCGGAGCCTTCGCAACAGATCCCGGTCGAGCAGATGCCGCGCGGTGACTACGAACCGCTGTGACGGGGCTCCACGGCGGGGCTACGGGAACTCGAACCCGATCTTGCCGATGACGCTGTAATCGGGCGAGCCGAAATCGCCGTTCGAGGTCGGCCAGCGTACGAGGCCGCCGACGCCGATGCGGAGCGGCGACGCGGCCAGCCGGAAGCTCACCCCGGGACGCAAGCCAAGGAACGTCGCACCCGGCGAGTCGAAGATGTCCCCGAAGTCGCGCGCGCGCCGCCCGATCTCCCCGAGCAGCTCGAGTCGGATCCCTAGCAGCTCGGGGAGAAAACCGGCCATGATCGACCCCGCCCATGGCTGGGCGTCTCCGCCCACTGTCTTGTCGACCGC
>Ga0214473_10011210_pt1 | contig 10524 bp, 8 predicted proteins | sample RVTome_7_FD_203509 | JGI IMG/M metagenome (GOLD analysis project Ga0214473, IMG submission 203509) | Soil microbial communities from uranium-contaminated site in the Upper Colorado River Basin, Wyoming, United States - RVT98D197 | ecosystem: Environmental > Terrestrial > Soil > Contaminated >... | reverse complement strand
AATACTTGTAAGAGAGATTGAAAAAAATTCAAATAAATTAGAAGGAGTAACAATTTATGATTACTCCGATCCTTCAAAAATTAATGTTGTAACGGCCGAAAAAGGTAAAATATATTTTTCAAAGGATCAGACAAAGCTTATTATGGAACTTGAACGGGGGGAGATCCACGAATCGGAAACGATGAGAAAAAATATTTATCGTAAGCTTGTATTTACCAATCATCGTATTACGATGAATGCCGATCAATTTTCATTTCAGCAGTCCACTCCGGGCGGACCACGGGGTGATAGAGAACTTAGCTCGCGGGATATGAAATACATTATCGATAGCTTACAGGTAATTAAGAATAAGCAAATGACAGACCTCGCAAATGAAACTGAGAAATTTTTCTTTCAGGGATCTGTTTCAAATGAGCCCCAAATAACTTTAAAGCCTGTCAGCGAAAAAATTTACTATGCTAAAGCGATCGAGAAGATAAATACGGTTAGAAATATTATCGTTTCAAATATTAAAAGAGTTGAATTCACGGATAACGAAATAGACAAATATTGGGTTGAGGTTTATAAAAAGTATTCCATACCGGCAGCATGTATTATATTTGTATTAATAGGGGCTCCACTTGGAGTTATGACTCGAAAGGGCGGCTTTGGAATGGCTGCGAGTATAAGCTTATTTTTCTTTTTGATTTACTGGGCATTTTTAATTGGCGGTGAAAAACTTGCAGATAGAAATATTGTCTCTCCTTTTTGGGGCATGTGGACAGCTAATTTTTTACTTGGCGGGATCGGTATTCTATTAATTATGAAATCAGTAAGAGAAACAATTACATTAGAATTTGACAGGCTGAGAAAATTATTACCTAAGGCCTGGAGACCAGAGGAAGAACCTAACGCAGATTAAATGAAAATACTCGACAAATATTTAATTAAGCAGTATTTAATAACGATCATTTTCGGTTTGCTAGCATTCACTTTAATTTTTGTTGTAATTGATATGATGGAAAACCTGGATGATTTTATCGATCAAAATGCTACGATGGATATAATTTTGAATTACTATCTCGTCTTTACACCAGAAATTATCAAGCTGATAACTCCAGTTTCCGTGCTTTTTGCAGCATTATTCACTGCAGGTAAGGCCGCAAACCTCAGTGAGATAACTGCAATTAAAGCAAGCGGTGTAAGTCTTTTTCGGTTTATGCTTCCATTCCTGATTACAACATTATTTCTCTCAATCGCTTCAATTTATTTTGCTGGATATGTTGTTCCACATGCAAATACAGTGAAAGTAAATCTTGAAAGGAAATATTTAAACAGAGGTTTTGTTTTTACCGGCAGCAATATTTTCTTTAAAGATTCTCCGTTAAAAATTATTAACATAGCCTACTTCGATAATTCTCAAAACCAGGCTCATCGAATCAGCATTCAAGAATTTGATGTCGCTGATCCTACAAAAATGATTTCCCGGGTGGATGCAGCGAAAATGACTTATGACTCCACGCATAAAAGTTGGGCTGCTGAGAACGGAGTTAAGAGATACTTCACTTCCGATAAAGAAGCAGCTACTTATTTTACTCGGTTAACATTAACAGATTTAAATTTTCGTCCCGATGATTTAGCTTCAAAGCAGCAAAAACCGGAACAAATGAATTTGAATGATCTTAAAAAACACATCAGATCGCAAATTAGAGAAGGAACTGATCCTAAAAGCACATTGATTGAATATCATACCAGATTCTCATTTTCAATGGCAAGCATCATTGTCGTGTTGTTTGGTATTCCACTTGCTGCAACCAAAAGAAGACGTGGAGGATTAGCTGTACAGATAGGGATAAATATTCTTGTTACATTTATTTATTTGGTTTTTATGAAAGTGAGCCAGGCGTTCGGCAAAAATGGAGCATTGGATCCGATGCTTACAGCGTGGTTTGCAAATTTGGTATTCCTTGCAGCCGCCCTATTGAATTTTCCCCGTATGCGACAATAGCTTAAAACTTCCACCTCGACCCGAAGGCAAATGAAATCTGCTTTGCGGAGTTAGGTGCAAATATTGTTTGGATATATGACGTTGCAAAATTAAATTCGATAAAGTTTGTGTACATACCTAATCCCAATGCCCATGCAAATCCATCAGTTCCTCCAACAGAAACACCGCTTCGCAAAAATGGAATCCAATTTCCCGGTTTCCATTCAAACCCAAAAGAAACTCGTGGAGTTTTGCTATTGCCAGGCAGATCATTTAAACCCTGATTATAGTCTAGTCCTAATATTAAAGTCCCCGGAAGGAAATTGTCTTCTTCATTAAGATTATAACCTAAACCAAATCTGAAAACTGTTGGTAGCCCTGTTGAAAAGCTTTCTATACTTTCGGCGTTTCCAGTGAATTTATCTTTAAGAGAATCCAATTGTTCCTGATCTGTCAAATCATCTATTAAAATTGCACCTTCAGCGCTAAACTTAGCCGCATTTTTTGTCCAATTTATGCTGCCAATATCAGTAAAAGCAAATGAGACATTCCAATTACCTTCCAGCAAAAATGAAAGTCCAACATCAAAACCCAAACCTTTACCGGCAGGAGGCATAAACAATCCAAATTTTGACTGATGTTGTAAAGAATCAAAGTCATATTCTACACCAAAGCCATCAGAAAAAGCTGAGTAACCAATCATCTCTGCATTCCCTTGAATCTCATTATATATACCGGTCTCAAGACTTGTATTCACTTTTTCAATTCCTGCATAGTAGAAACCGTGTACAAGCTTAACTGAAAAACCTGCCAAAATGTTCTTAAGCCAACTATCGGATTCGGTTTGAAATTCTCGTGAATATGAAACTCCATAATTCCTTATCCACCAACTTTTTAATTTTTCATCCTTAAAATCATATTTTTTACCTGCTTGATTCCCGTTCAATCCCAAATCAACGATAGCCTGAGGAATTGTAAAATTACCACCGGCAAAATCACTAATGGAAAATGCAAATGTTCCAGCATCATTACTTGGTTTTACAGCGAAGCTTAAAAACGTGGTGGAAAAGTCTGCAAATGCATTTCCTCCATCAGAAAAAAGAGCATTTAAATTCTTCTTATCAGCTTCGGTCAGAACTCTTGCTTTTCCATCAACACCTCCAAAGTAGTAATTAAGCTGATTCATTGATAGGAAATCTGTTCCCGAATGAAATGAAATGAACGGTAAAGGAAGAATTGTTGAGAACTCAACGGAACCTTCATCTGTAATTGAAAGATTGGCCGGATTTATTCCAATAGAATAAATTCCCATTGACGTTGAGTTATATGTTTTTGCCAGCCCCATACTTCTCGCATCAACAGTTCCCGAAGACCCAAACTGAGGAAATGCATTAAAAGAAAATATAATTACTAATAGAATAACAAATACTAAATCTTCGCACCTAAACATTTTTTTCATGATCAATCCCCCTCCGGATTAACATGGTATTTGATTTTGCCGTAACATTTCAGATTCAGCCAGTCAGATGATTTAAACTGAACGCTTGGCGGGTTCGGGTTATCATTGGTAGCATATTGAGTATTTATAGTAGTCGAAATAATTATATAACGTGCATTGGATAACATCTTAATTTTCGCTGAATTAAGTTGAATTGTATTTATTGTTGAAGCCGGAGAAATTATTTGACCAGTATTAGTATTAACCTGACTTCCAAGAAATTGTAAAGAATCAGTTCCGTCTTGATTTTTTGTTAGAATGAAGAACGGAGAAAAATTTTCGTCTGTAACCGTTGCTTTAACAAATGCATTAATAGGAATTGCATTTTCAAGATAAATACTTAAATCGGCGCCTACCCCATCGCGAATTTTTTCACGATCATTTTGGCTCAAATCAATGGCCAATGTATCTGTGTAATTAGTTTGCCTCATAGTAAAAATGCTTTTAGTGCTGAACTGAGCGGAAAATTTTATCGAATCGAGGTTAGTAATAGTTCCAGGTGTATGATCGTTCGAAGGATTAAGAATATATTCTGGACAAACTACTATCGAATCCGGAAGCCACGAAATAAAATCTGCTAAATTGCTATTGGTTTCATCAAGTGAAAAAGCGTAAACTCCATTGGATAATCGGAATGTAATATTTTGTCCGTCATTTCTAATTAGGGCTTTTTCTTCACCCGTATTCCTTTTGCCCGTTATGTTGAAATTAGATATCTCGAACTCAAAATTATTTTGATGCGCTGAAACATACTCGGATCTTATATTCAACGTTCCCTCTTTGATATATAATTTATCTCTAAAATCCTCTGCATCATTCAGTTCAAGTGAAATGGAAGTTCGTTTAATTCCTAATGATTTTTTAGGAAGCAATCCGGTAATTGAGCTGTAGTTTAAATTGTATAAGTAGAAATCTATGCTTTCAAAAGATCCATTCATTTCACTGTTTGCTGTCGCAAGTAATTGTAAACTATTTTTATTCTGAACCGGCTGATTAGATGGAAATATATATTGATGGTCTGATAAATCGTAGGAAATTGAATCGCTGCTGAAAGCCTCCACGTTAGTTTCAATTATTAGCTCAGAACCGTCAGGTTTTTTTATACCGGGAACAAACAACGAAGATGAAATAGCAGCGGCCGATGGATTCTGAATTGCGAATGAAAGATAGCCGCTTGCAAAGGATGCACGATCAATTTCTATTTCTTCCGGAAAAACTAAAAACACTGTTTGCGCAGGTGCGTTGGCTGGAACTATAAGATTTTGTGAAGCAATTCCTTGATCTAAAAAGTCTATATATTCAGCAACTTCAGAATTTGCAGCATAATTATTCGATTGAAATAAGTAAAAATCACCACTAACAACAGTACTAGTAATTCCTTTTTTTGCTTGCGGTTTGAACATTTCATAAATCGTGTAAGTTTTGTTGGTTAATGGAACATTAATGTCAACATCCCATTCCGGTGCAATAACGTCTTCAGGAAAATTAAAGCAGCCGCCAATTGTTAAAAAAAGGAGGGACAATATCCCAAATAATAATCGTAGTCTTCTCATAATCATTCCATTTCTAATTTCTAATCAACCATGTAGAGTTTCCCCCATTCTCATTACAAGACGAATGAGATTAAGTTTAAAAAATCAATTGGTATGCCGAAGAAAAAAATTAAGAGATGCTGTTTTGTAAAACATTTACGTTAGTATTTCCGTAATTGTAACAAATTGTTAAGATGAATAGTAAAAATTACTAAACTAAATTACTCGAAATAAAAAACCACCCGTTTCCAGGTGGTTCTAAATCTGAATGAAAGAGTTGTAAAAAGTTAGTTAACCTTTTCATCCTTAGTTATTGGGATAAATCCAAAATGCTGCGCAGGTAAAGGTTCAAGCCGAATTTCCCCAAATCGTGCTTCAAATTTATCTATATTATCCTTTAAAGCTTTCATGAGCATTTTAGCATGCTGTGGAGTTGAAATAATTCGGGCATGTACTTTTGCTTTAGGAACACCCGGAACAATTCTTGTGAAATCTATAATGAACTCTGCGGGCGAATGTGTGATTATTGCAAGGTTGGAATAAATTCCTTCAGCTTCCTTTTCACCTAACTCAATATTTATTTGCTGCCCTTGCGGGGGATTATTCTGATTCATAACTAACTTAATTTATTATTTTAATTTTTTATTTACGCAATTCATCTGCTTTCTCAAAAGCTTTAATCGCATCAGCCTGCATTCCAAGTACTGAATAAACCTTACCTAACAGCTCCCACATTGCCACATCCTCTTTTTTCTCTTGTACAATTTTCTCTAAATGAGGAAGTGCTTTCTGGTATTTCTCTTTGTATTCTTTATTATTCAGCTCGCCTTTTTCATCTGCCAATTTATTAATGGACGCTCCCCATCTAACATAAGTAACTGCAAGGTTATAGCTCGCATTATAATAGTCGGGATCAATTTCCAATGCTTTTTTGAATTGTTCTTCGGCACCTGCAAAATCGTTTTTACCGAGAAGAAGAACTCCATAATTATAATGGTAATACTGATTTGTAGGATCCTTCTCAATACCTCTTTTGAAAGCATCAATTGCCACATCAACTTTATTTGCCGCAATGTATGCATTAGATAAAGTCACTAAAATGTCAGCATCATCCGGATATTTTTTCCCTCCTTCTTCAGCGACATCAATTGACTTATTGAAATATTTCATTGCTTCAAGGCTGTCAGATAGAACTTTATCTTTATCATACTTATTCTTATAATCGACACCTTTGACATAAAAAATTTCGCTTAAAAATTTGTAGCCATCTATATTACCCTCTTTTTCAATAAGTTTTTCTAAAGGACTGATTGCCTTATCGTATTCCTGCGAGCTCATATAAACAAAAGCTAAATTTTTGTAAGTGTCAGAAGAATCGGGTTCTATTTTAATTGCTGAATCAAATGCATCAATAGATTTATCAAATAAAACTTTAATGCTGTCTTTGTCCTCAGTTTTAGTAGCTTTCTGATAATACCCAACACCTTTATTAAACAAGTTTGCCCAAAAATATTTTTTCGAAGCACTAATGTTCTCTGAATATTTGCTGCTTATAGCAAGTGACTTAGTATACGCGTCAATCATTTCAGAATATCTTTCTTTTTCGCCTAAAACAACCCCTAAAAGGTAATAACCCTCATCACTACCAGGGTTTTTTTGAACATCCTTTTGTAAAGCCTCAATAGCCTTATCATAATTTTTTTGTTGAATGTAAAGTTTAGCACTGGTTAATTCAGTAGAAGAACATTGAAATCCGCTGAAAACCAAAGTAATGAAGAAAACAAGAATAGGTAAAAGTTTTTTGATTTGCATATTTGTGCTCCTAATGTTTCTTTTTATTCTAATCAAAGTTACCGTTTTGCGCTTGCAGAGTCAAGAATGATAGTGGTTTTGTGTACAGATTCTTAGATATTTTTTAGCGGAATCTTCGTGTATGCGGCTAAGTTTAAATTGATTTTACAATAATTAAAGGATATTTTTCATATTATAATTGAGGTGTTTTTTGAATAAAGAAGATATAATTAAAGCTGTTCCAAAAGTTGTCCTTCATGACCACCTGGATGGGGGTTTAAGAGCTGCGACAATAATTGAGCTTGCCAAGGATTTACGATACAATAAGCTTCCTACCAAAGATGCAGGAGAATTAGCCGGGTGGTTTTATCGTGGTGCAAATAAAGGAAATCTGGTAGAATATTTGCAAGGATTTGAACATACTACTGCCGTTATGCAAACAAAAGAAGCGCTTACACGGAGCGCATATGAAATGATGGAGGACATGAAAAACGATAATGTCTGTTATGTCGAAACCAGGTTTGCTCCTGTATTTCATACCAACAAAGGGTTGTATCACGAAGATATAGTTTCTGCTGTGCTTGATGGACTGGAAAAAGGAAGTAACGACTTCGGAGTAGGTTATGGCTTGATTCTCTGCGGAATGCGCAGCATGAAAAACACTTTGGAAATTGCTGAATTGGCAGTGAATTTTAGAAATAAAGGCGTAGTTGGTTTTGATTTAGCTGGTGAAGAAGGCGGCTACCCTCCAAAAAAACATATTGATGCATTCCAATTTATACAAAGGGCAAACTTTAATATTACCGTTCATGCAGGTGAAGCTTTTGGCAAGGAATCAATTTGGCAAGCTATACAGTGGTGCGGCGCCCACCGTATCGGACATGCGACACATCTGGTAGAGGATTTTACTATGGATAAACAAGGCAATGTGGTCGGCTTTGGCGATCTTGCTCAGTATGTACTTGATAAACGAATACCACTTGAAATTTGTTTGTTAAGCAACCTTCATACCGGTGCTGTAGATAAAATTGAAAATCACCCGTTTGGTTTATTTTTCAAAGAAAAATTTCGAGTTACTCTTAATACAGATGATAGGCTGATGAGTGACACAACTATGACAAAAGAATTTCTTACGGCAATTGATATTTTTAATCTGACTTTAGATGATTTGGAAAAGATAACCATCAACTCAATGAAATCTGCATTTATTCCTTATAAAGAAAGACTTCATTTTATTTATAATATTATTAAGCCAGGCTATCAGAAAATGAAAGACAAACTACTCTCATTTAATTCATACCCGGAAAATCATGAAAAAACTCTTCACTAATTATAATTTTGAATTTGATAAGAATGAGAAAAAGCTTCTTGCTACTTTTTGCAAGCAAACCTTAAAGCAAACTGAAGACGACTCAAAATTCTTCGCCGAATCGAAAGCATTCAATTCTATTCTTGGAAAGCTAAAAACAGATTCAGAACCGGTTAAACTTACCAAGGATGAAAGAACACGTTTAGAACATCAGCTAACGGAAAATGTTAAGTTTCTTAAAAAGGAATCGGGTAAGAGCTGGTTCATAAAAAAATTTCTTTACAAATCCATGATTAAACAATACGAAAATATTCTCAACAAACATTTTAAAAATTAAATGCTAAGGCTAAGTGAAAAAATAAATATCAAAGCACCTCATGGTACCGAGTTATCCTGCAAAGGGTGGATTCAAGAAGCTGCGATGCGAATGTTAATGAATAACCTTGATCCTCAAGTAGCTGAAAATCCGGCTGAGCTAATTGTTTATGGCGGAAGAGGAAAAGCTGCAAGAAACTGGGAATGTTATGAAGCGATTATCAATTCGTTGAAAATATTGGAAAACGATGAAACCCTTTTAGTTCAGTCTGGTAAACCGGTTGCAATATTCAAAACACTTGAGAATGCTCCACGAGTAATTATTTCTAACTCGATGTTAGTGCCTGATTGGGCTAACTGGAATGAGTTTAGACGTCTTGAAGCTCTCGGATTGACCATGTTCGGGCAGATGACTGCAGGTAGCTGGATTTATATCGGGACGCAAGGAATTTTACAGGGTACTTATGAAACATTTGCAGAATGTGCCAGAAAACATTTTGATGGGACACTCAAAGGCAAATTCCTTCTTACTGCAGGTTTAGGCGGAATGGGCGGCGCACAACCTCTTGCTGCAACAATGAATGGAGCCGCGTTTCTGGGAATTGAAATAAATAGATCACGTTTAGAAAAACGAATTGAAACGGGTTATCTCGATATAATGACTGATAATTTGGATGAAGCTTTAAAACTTATTCAGGATGCAAAGACAAATAAAACTCCGTTATCGGTTGGACTTTTAGGAAATGCCGGTGAAGTTCTTCCGGAAATTTTGATGAGAAATATTATCCCCGATATTTTGACGGATCAGACATCTGCTCACGATACTTTGAATGGTTACATCCCCATGGGAATGTCATTTGAACAAGCGGGTGAATTAAGAAAGAGTGATCCAACTGAATACATTAAACTTGCTCAAAAGACAATTGTCAAACATGTTCAAGCAATGCTCGAATTTCAAAAACGTGGTGCAATAACATTTGATTACGGTAATAACATCCGCGGTGAAGCAAAAGATAATGGTGTGAATAATGCGTTTGACATCCCCGGATTTGTTCCCGAATTCATTCGCCCTCTTTTCTGCGATGGCAAAGGTCCTTTTAGATGGGCGGCTTTATCGGGAGACCCTAACGATATTTTTATAACTGATAAAGCGATAAAAGAAACTTTTCCCGAAAATAAATCTTTATGTAATTGGATTGACTTAGCCCAGAAGAAAGTACACTTCCAAGGATTGCCGGCACGCATTTGCTGGTTAGGTTACGGCGAAAGGTCTAAGATTGGAAAAATATTTAATCAGCTGGTTGCCGATAAAAAAATAAAAGCACCTATCGTAATTGGGCGGGATCATTTGGATTGTGGTTCGGTCGCCTCACCAAATCGCGAGACCGAGGCGATGAAAGATGGCAGCGATGCAATTGCCGATTGGCCGATACTTAATGCATTGTTAAATACAATTGGAGGAGCGAGCTGGGTTTCGGTTCATCATGGCGGTGGAGTCGGGATCGGGAAGTCAATTCATGCCGGATTGGTTATAGTTGCGGATGGAACCAAGGAAGCTGAACAACGATTAGAAAGAGTTCTTACTTATGATCCAGGGATGGGAATTGTTCGTCATGCAGATGCAGGGTACGAACAAGCAATCGAAAATGCAAAAAAATGGAATGTGAAAATTCCAATGTTAAAATAATTGTACATGTCATGCTGAGCCTGTCGAAGCATGACTTGCAGAAAAACAACCGTCACATTTCGATAAACTCACTGTGACAATTAATCATTCTAATTTAATAATCAGGCAAATTTTAAAAACTGAGGGAGCTATGAAACTAAACGTATTAGTCGCTGACAAATTTCCGGAAAAGTATATCCAACAAATGAAAGATCTTGACCTGGAAGTGATTTACCAACCGAAGCTCGGGGAGAAAGATCTACCTGAAGCAGCAAAAGAAGTTGATATTCTGATTGTCCGTTCTACAATTGTAAATGAAGAGACAATCTCTTCCAGTAAAAAGTTGAACCTCATTATACGTGCCGGCTCAGGTGTAAATAACATTGCAATACCGGCAGCAAATAAAAAAGGTGTTTACGTTACTAACTGTCCCGGAATGAATGCCGT
>Ga0214473_10011209_pt1 | contig 10524 bp, 13 predicted proteins | sample RVTome_7_FD_203509 | JGI IMG/M metagenome (GOLD analysis project Ga0214473, IMG submission 203509) | Soil microbial communities from uranium-contaminated site in the Upper Colorado River Basin, Wyoming, United States - RVT98D197 | ecosystem: Environmental > Terrestrial > Soil > Contaminated >... | reverse complement strand
CTTGTAGTGGTCGAGCCGCGCGCCGTCCCCGACGACCGCCTCCGTCACCGCGTTCGTGAAGTACAGGCCCTCGTCGAGCCCCGCGTAGCTCTCCGTCACCGTCGCCTGCGCCTCCGGTCCGAGGACGATCAGGTTCCGCGGGTGCGACGCGAACGGCGTCGGGTGGAACGTCGACACGAAGAGGACGTGGATCGGGTGCTCGACGACGGTCTGCGGCGGCACCTCGACGAACGCGCCGTCCTGGAGGAACGCGGCGTTGAGCCCCGGGAACGCGCCCGCGTCCGGCGTCGCGTACCGCCCGAGGTGGCGCTCGACGGACTTCGGGTCCCACGCGAGCATCTTCGCGAGGCTGCCCGCGCGCACGCCGGGCGGGATCTCCTTCAGGATCGACAGGCGGGGGGCGTACCGACCGTTCACGAAGACGAGGCGGCTCCCCTCGTACTGGGAGAACGTGATCGGCTGGAGGCGGTCCGCGGAGATCCCGTCGCCCCCGAGGGTCGCGGCGGGCACGAACCGCTGCCGCGCGATCGGCGCGACGTTCGTATACTTCCACATCTCCTCCTTCGTCGTCGGGAAGCCGCGCGAGCGGAACGCCTCGAGCCCCTGGCGACGGAGCGCCCCGAGCCAGTCGGGGTCCGAGGCGTACGCCTCCCGCTCCAAATTCGCGAAGTCCGCGAGGTACGGGTCCCGCGGGTCCGTCGCCGCCATCCCCCCACCTACCGGGCCGCGGCCTCGGCCTCGACCCACGCGTACCCGCGCTTCTCGAGCTCGTGCGCGAGATCCTCGCCGCCGGACTTCGCGATCCGGCCGTTCGCGAGGACGTGGACGAAGTCGGGCGTGATGTAGTTCAGGATCCGCTGGTAGTGCGTCACGACGACGATCGAGCGGTCCGGGCCGCGCATCGTGTTCACGCCGTTCGCGACGACGCGGAGCGCGTCGATGTCGAGGCCGGAGTCCGTCTCGTCCAAGACCGCGAGCCGCGGCTCGAGCACCGCCATCTGGAAGATCTCGTTGCGCTTCTTCTCCCCGCCGGAGAAGCCGTCGTTCAGGGACCGTCCGAGGAACGACTCCTCGAGCCCCAGGAGCTTCATCCGGTCGCTCACGACGTCCATGAACTCCATCGCGTCGAGCTCGGGCTGCCCGCGGTGCCGCCGGATCGCGTTCAGCGCGGACTTCAGGAAGTACGCGTTGCCCACGCCGGGGATCTCCACGGGGTACTGGAACGCGAGGAACACGCCCTCCCGCGCGCGCAGCTCCGGCTTCATCGCGAGGAGGTCCTTCCCGTCGTACGTGACCGTGCCGGCGGTGACCTCGTAGTTCGGGCGGCCCGCGAGCACGTTCGCGAGGGTGCTCTTCCCGGAGCCGTTCGGTCCCATGATCGCGTGGACCTCGCCCGCGTTCACCGTCAGGTCGACGCCACGCAGGATCTCCTTCCCGGATACCCTCGCGCTCAGACCCCGGATCTCGAGCAACGCCATCGCACGCCCCCTTACCCGACCGTCCCCTCCAGGTTCAGGCTCACCTGGATCAGCCGCTGCGCCTCGACCGCGAACTCCATCGGCAGGTTGAGGAACACCTTCTTGCAGAAGCCGTTCACGATCATGTTCGTCGCATCCTCCGGCGTGACGCCCCGCTGCTGGCAGTAGAAGATCTGGTCGTCCCCGATCTTCGACGTCGACGCCTCGTGCTCGAGCTGCGCGCTCGGCTCGTTCACCTCGATGTACGGGAACGTGTGCGCGCCGCACTTGTCCCCGACGAGGAGGGAGTCGCACTGCGAGTAGTTCCGCGCGTTCACGGCGCCCTTGAGGACCTTCACCTGGCCCCGGTACGTGTTCTGCCCGAACCCGGCCGAGATGCCCTTCGAGACGATCACGCTCCTCGTGTTCTTCCCGATGTGGATCATCTTCGTGCCCGTGTCCGCCTGCTGGCGGTTCGCCGTCACCGCCACGGAGTAGAACTCGCCCACGGAGTCGTCCCCCTGGAGGATGCACGACGGGTACTTCCACGTGATCGCGCTCCCGGTCTCGACCTGCGTCCACGAGACCTTCGAGCGCGCGCCGAGGCACTTCCCGCGCTTCGTCACAAAGTTGTAGATCCCGCCGCGGCCCTGCTTGTCGCCCGGGTACCAGTTCTGGATCGTGCTGTACTTGACCTCGCCGTCCTCGAGGGCGATCAGCTCGACGACCGCGGCGTGGAGCTGGTTCTCGTCGCGCATTGGAGCTGTGCATCCTTCAAGATAGCTCACGTACGCGCCCTTGTCCGCGATGATCAGCGTGCGCTCGAACTGCCCCGTGGCGGCGGCGTTGATGCGGAAGTACGTGGACAACTCCATGGGGCAGCGCACGCCCGGGGGCACGTACGCGAAGGACCCGTCGCTGAAGACTGCGCTGTTCAGCGCCGCGAAATAGTTGTCGTTGTACGGGACCACGGAGCCGAGCCACTTTCGAACGAGGTCCGGGTGCTCGTGGACCGCCTCGGAGAACGAGCCGAAGAAGATCCCGAGCTCCTCGAGCTTCTTCTTGAACGTCGTCCCGACGGACACGCTGTCGAGGACGGCGTCCACCGCCACGCCGAGGAGCGCCTCCCGCTCCTGCAGCGGGATCCCGAGCTTGTCGTACATCGCGAGGATCGCGGGGTCGACCTCCGCGAGGCTCTTCGGCATCGCCTTCGGCGCCGCGTAGTAGTGGATCGCCTGGTAGTCGATCGGACCGTACGTGATGTTCGCCCACTTCGGCTCCCGCATCGCGAGCCACGCGCGGTACGCCTTCAGCCGCCACTCGAGGAGCCAGTCCGGCTCCTCCTTCTTCTTCGAGATGAACCGGACGATGTCCTCGCTGAGGCCTTTCGGCGCGTACTCCTCCTCGATGTCCGTGACGAACCCGGCCTTGTACTCCGCTGTGGCGAGGTCCTCGAGCGCCTTCTGCTGGCTCATGGGAAACGCCCTCCGACCGTGGGCGTCTCATCCACGATAACGCCGTTATATATAGTTATTCTATCCGGTTCCGCGACACCATCCCCGACGTCAGATCGTCGCGCTCCGCGGGCCATCCGAGGCGGTAACGCCGCCTGGTCAAAGAACCTTCCTCCGGTCAGGTTTAAGGCGCGCCGTCGCTTGGGCCGCGCGATGGACGGACCCATGGCCACCGAGACCCCGCCCGTCTTGGTGACGGACGCGGCGGTCGGGCGGATCAAGTTCCTGCGGGAGCGCGAGGGGAAGCCGGACGCGGCGCTCCGCCTCCGGATCGTGGCGGGCGGCTGCTCCGGGATGCAGTACCGGATCGACCTCGCGGACGAGCTCCGGCCCACGGACCGCGTCGCGGAGAAGGACGGCGTGCGCATCGCGGTGGACCCGAAGTCCGTCGCGTACCTGAAGGACTCGACGCTCGACTGGGAGGAGGACTTCTTCGGCGGCGAGTTCAAGGTCAAGAACCCGAACGCGAAGGCCTCGTGCTCGTGCGGGCTGAGCTTCACCGTCTAGAGGTGCTCCGCCGCCAGCTCCGCGAGGTCGATCGTCGCGATCCCGCGCCCCTTCCCCGCGACCCCCGCGCAGTGCGACCGCGCGTGGGGGCACGTCGTCACCATCACCTGCGCCCCGGTGTCCGCGGCCTCGCCCATCCTCCGCGCCGCCAGGGACGCCGCCTCCCGCGGGAACGCCTCCCGGAAGCCGCCCGCGGCCCCGGAGCATGCGGTGTTCTCCCGGTTGTGGAACATCTCGAGCGGGACGACGCCCTGCAGGTACTTCATCGCGTTCCGCGGCGCGTCCGCCTGCCCGCAGACGCGCGCCATCTGGCAGGAGTCGTGGAGCGTCACCTTCCGGTCGATCTTCTTCGAGAACTTGAGGCGCTTCTCCTTGACGAGCTTCTCGATGTAGTGCGAGACGTGGTAGATCGCGAACGGGGGATTCTGCCCGTACCGCCGGTAGTCCTCGAGGAACGAGCGGTAGCACTCCGCGCACGCGGTGACGAGCGCCTTCGCGCCCGTCCCGGCGACCGCCTCGAGGTTGTGAGGCATGAGCGTCTTCTTCACGTACTCCCCGCCGCCGACGCGCGCGAGCGGGGCGCCGGAGCACCACTCCTCCCGGCCGAGGACGCGGTACCGCACGTTCGCGGCGTTCAGGATCTTCACGACGGCGGCGGCGGTCTCGTTCCGCTCGAACGACGCGGCGCACCCGACCCAGTAGACGACCTCGGGCTCGTCGGACTGGCGCCCGCCCGCGGCCTCGAACCAGGCGCCCCGCGCCTCGTTGTCCCGTCCGTACAGGTTCTTCGTGCCCTCGACGTTCTCGAAGATCGCGCGGTGCTCCGGGAGCGGCGCCAGCCCTTCCCGGACGAGCGTCTCCTTCACGTCGTCCCACAAGGCGTCGAAGGGGATGTCCGCGGGGCACACCACCTCGCACGCGCCGCACCCCGTGCACTCGTACACCGCGCGGGCGAACTCTGCGCCGGACTCCGTCGGCTGCCCGTGCCGCCGGAGGCGCAGCCTCCCCTGGCGGCGCAGGATCCGGTCGAGCGGGGAGCGCAGCTCCACGCTCTTCATGAAGAAGACCTTCCCGCGGGGCGATGCGGACTCCCACCCGATCTCCTGCCAGGCGGGGCACACCGGCGCGCAGCTCCCGCACATGTTGCAGGCGCGGAGCTCCTCCTCGAACGCTTCGAACTCGGGCATCCTCACCTCACGGGGACCCGCCCTCGAACCGCGCGCGCTCCTCCTGCGCCTCCGCCAGGAGCCCCTTGTGGATGCCCACCGCCTTCGCGAGCGCGTCCTTCGCCTTCGCCTCCTTCACGGAGGCCGACGCCTTCTTCGTGAACGCGATCACGTCCTTCGTCGTGCGCGCGACGAGGTCCCACGCCCGGTCCTGGGACACCTCCTTCTCGAACGCGTAGCGGGCGGCGCCGCACGAGGGACACACCTCCGGGAGGTCGTCGACCGTGGTCTCGAACCCGCACACGTAGCACTCGATCCGCTCGTACTCCTCGGATGGGAACAGGGAGGGGGGCTTCGCCCGCCCCTTGCCCTTCCCCTTCGCCGCCGACTCCAGGGCCTTCACCGCGTTCCCGTACTCCTCCGCCGCGCGCCCGAAGATGAACTTGACGCGGGGGTCCGAGGCGAGCCGGTTCGCCCGCTGGAAGAACGTCACGCCGTCGCGGCCGACCTGTGCGGCCTCGCGGACGGCATCGGATGCCTTTGGCGGCGGTGTCATCGGTTCCACGCCCCGGAGACGACGCGAGTACGGCGGAGAACGGCAGACCCCTAATCAAGATTTCCGGCGGGAATCAGATCCCCATGCCGAACATCTTCTTGGCGGTCTCGGTCATCATCTCGGGCGTCCACGGAGGGTCCCAGACGATCTGGACGTTCGCCTCCTTCACGCCCGGGAGGGACTCGAGCTTCCGCTTCACGTCCGTCGAGATGTAGCCCGATGCGGGGCAGCCCGGGGCCGTCAGCGTCATCCGGATGCCGATCGTGCCCTCCCCGAGGTCGATGTTGTAGACGAGCCCGAGGTCGTAGATGTTGATCGGGATCTCCGGATCGTAGCACTTCTTCAGGACGGCAATCACGTCGTCGCGGCTGACGGCCATGGTCTTCCCCCTGACACGAACCGGCGGCGGCTCCTATACTTTACGCTTCCGCGAGCGGGCGCCGGCCGGCGAACCCGCTCTCGAGCGTGTGCCAGAACCCGACCTCGTGCTCCCCGCGCTGCCAGCATAGGTAGACGAGGTCCCCGGCGACGTACCCGTAGAAGTCGACGAGCCCCCGGCTGGGGTCCTTCAGCTCGCAGCCGAGCGCGCTCAGACGGATCGCCGCCTCGTTCAGGGACTGGAGCGTCACGGCCAGCTCCTGGCGGAGGGCGCGGTGCCTCGCGTGGTCCTCGTTCGCCGCGTCGTCGAGGGATTTGCCCCAGTACGCCTCGAGATCCGCCGCCAGATCGCTGAGCTCCCGCGCCCGCGCGGACTTCGCGTCCATCTCGCGGAAGAGCGCGTCAATCGCGGGAAGGAGGCGGTTCGCCTCGTCGACCGTGAAGATCCGGCGCGGCGCGGCCGCGACGTCGAGTTGAGTGTCCGTCACATCCTGGCCCCGGGCTACCATTCCCGCCGCAGTTTAAATCGTTGTTCCCGTCTAGCGGCGGGCGGTGCGCCGGATGTCGTCCCGCGCCGCAACCATCACGCGGAGCTTCTCGCGGACCTCCTGCGGCGTCCGGGTCTTGAGGCCGCAGTCCGGCTCGATCCAGAGCCGCTCCGGCGGCACGTGCTTCAGGGCCTTCCGGATCCCCTCGCGGACCTCCTTCGGCGACTCGACGAGGTGGTTGTGCACGTCGATCACCCCGAGCCCGAGGTCCTTCGACCGGTCGAAGGCGACCCGCTCGAACAGCTTCAGGAGCTCGAAGTTCGTGTTCTTGAACGCGAGGTGGATCTGCCTGACCGGGAGGCGGAGCAACCCCGGATAGATCCGCGGGATGTCCCCGTAGCAGATGTGGGTGTGGAACTCCGCGTCCACGCCCTTCACGACGACCTCCATCGCCTTCACCGCCAGGTCGAAGTCCTCGCCGGGCCGCGTGTGGATCGCGGGCTCGTCGACCTGGATGATCTTGGCGCCCGCGTGGGCGAGCGCGGCGGCCTCCCGGTGGAGCACCTTCGCCATCGCGAGGACGGCCTCCTTCCGGGACCCGTAGTGCTCGTCGAACGACCACTCCACCATCGTGTACGGCCCCGTGAGCATCCCCTTCACGGGCTTCTTCGTGAGGGACTGCGCGTGCTTCCACGAGTCCAGCGTGAGGGGCGTCGCCCACTCGAGCTCCCCCTCGATGACCGGCTTGTGGTAGTAGCGGTTCCCGTAGGACCGGACGAGCTCGCCGGGCCGCATCCCGGGCATGACCTCCGCGAAGTAGGCGACCATGTCGCCCCGTTCCATCTCGCCGTGGACGAACACGTCGAGGCCGAGCTCCTCCTGCAGGTCGATCACCTCCTTCGTCGCCTGGCGGGTGAGCGCCGCGAGGTCGTCGTCCGTCACCTTCCCCGCGGCGTGGCGGTTCCGCGCGCGCTGGAGCCACTCCGGCTTCGCGAACGACCCGACGGTCGTCGTCAGGAGGCCGCGCTTCACGCCGTCGCCTCCCGCACGAGCTTCGCCGCGTAGACGAGGACCTTCAGCTTGTCCCGCGCGCGCGTCCGCGGGAGGAACTCGAGCCCGTTCGAGGGGCACAACTGCGAGCGGTCCAGGGGGACGCGCCCCGCGAACTCGTACGCGACCTTCGCCACCGCCATCGGGTCCTCGAGCCTCGTGCTCCGCGCGTCGAGGAGGCCGAACGCGATCCCCTTGTCCGTGTCGACCTTGCGCAGGGCGTCGAGCGTGGACTTCCCCTGGACGAGGTCCAGCCCGAGGGCGTCGAACGGGAGGTCGAGGAGCTCCGGGAGGAACGGGCCGACGCCGCCGAAGGCAACGAACAGGGTCGTGTGGGCCCGGCCCTTCCCCTGGAGCATCTCCCGCGCAAGGTCGTCGTAGCCCTTCGGGAGCGCCTTCCCGAGGACGAACGCGGGCTCGTCGATCTGGATGTGCGCGGCCCCGGCGTGGACGAGCGCATCAATCTCGTTCCCCACCGCCGCCGCCAGGTCCCACTGGAGGTCGGCGACCTTCGACGCGGGGCACGCGGACATCGCCGCCAACGTGTAGGGGCCCGTGAGGACGGCTTTCACCGGGACGGGGCTCGCGGCCGACGCCGCCATCCAGTCGTCGACCGTGATCGCCCGCAGCCACCGCACCCTCCCGCGCGTCCGCGGCTGGCGGTAGTACGTGTTCGTGTCGAAGTACCGCAGGAGGCCGCCAATCTCCATGCCTTCCAGCTTGGCGGCGAAGTGGCTCACGGGGTCGTACCAGGTGACCCCCCCGTCCGTCACGACGTCGATGCCGTGCGACGCCTGCTCCCGGACGACCTCCTGGAGGACGTCGACCTCGACCTTCCGGAGCGCGGCGGCGGAGCTTTCCCGCCGCTCCCACTTCGCCACCGCGTGGCGGAGCCGCTGGCCCTCCCGGGAGTCAGCGACCCTCGGATAGCTGCCCACGACCGTCGTCCGCATGCCGCGCTCCCGGAACGCGGGACCGATGGATGCGGGCGTTATAAAGCGTTCAGATTGCGACCGACGGGCCGCCGTTTACCCGAGCCCCAGGAAATGCAGCGCGAGGATCACGAGGGGGACGACGACGAGCGTTACCGCCGTCCTGAAGGAATCGATGCGTGCCCGGCTCCGGTCTCGAGCGCGACCCAGGACGCGGAGCCCGCGGCCCGTCATCGTCAGGGGCTCCGGCGGTGACCGCGCCACGGCTTCGCGCGATGGGGCGCCGAGACGAAGAGCCTTGGCGGTCCCCTGGGTCCGGGAGGCCGCCCACGGACCTCCGGTGATAATCGCATTCTGATACTAAGTAGTAAAACGAGACTTTAAGTAGTATAACGGGCCTATATCGGGTCGGGAAGCGTACCCACCATGCCGGAAACCGGTTGCTGCGCGAGCGGGAACTGCCCCGCGGCGATGGCGATCCACCTCGTCGGCTCCGAGCTCAAGCTCGTCGTGATGCACGGCCTGATGTCCCAAAGCCGGCGGTTCAACGAGCTCCGGGAGCTCACGGACGTGTGCCAGAGCTCCCTGACCCGCACCTTGCGGGAGCTCGTGGAGCTCGGCCTCGCGGAGCGCCTCGTCCGGGCGGACGAGCGGCCGGTGGCGGTCGAGTACCGCCTCACGCCGATGGGGCAGGACCTGTCCGTCGCGATCGAGGCGTTCGAGCGGTGGACGGAGCGGTGGTGGCACGCCCTCGAATCTCACACTCAGAAGGAGATCGCATGAACCACATCCATGGAGAAGCAACGGTGGACAAGCGGATGATGATGGACGGCGCGGAGGGGTACGTCGAGGAGCGCCCCCGGGGCTGCCCGAGCTGCGGCAGCACCTCGCTCTTCTTCGACCCGATCCGGTCCGAGCTCGTGTGCGACCGGTGCGGGCTCGTCCTGGGCTCGATGCCCGTGGACCCCGGCCCGGACTGGTCCCCCTACGACGAGAAGGCGGTCCGCGCGGGGCCGCCGGAGAGCGTCCTGCTCTCGGACGGGGGCCTCGGGAACACGATGGGCGCCGGGGGCCGCGACGCGGCGGGCCGGTCGCTCACCGCAGACGAGGCCGCCCGTTTCGGGCGCCTCCGCCGGGTGAGCCAGTGGACGCGCCTCCGCGGCACCGAACGGAGCCTGTCCGGCGCGCTCGCGAAGATGAACCAGCTCGCCTCGCGCATGTCCCTTCCGACGGACTTCCGGGAGCGGGCGGCGGTGATCCTCCGGAAGGCGCTGAAGGCGGACCTCGCCCGGGGACGCTCGATGGACGCGATCGTGGCGGGGTGCGTCTACCTCGCGACCCGCGCCCTGGGCGCGCCGCGGAGCCTCCAGGAGGTGGCGGCGGCGGGGGACGTGACCGTGCACCGCCTGGCGGCGACCGCCAAGCTGATCTCCCGCGAGACCCGCGTGACGACGATGCCGCCGAAGCCGTCGGACTTCGTCTCCCGGTTCGCCTCCGAGCTGAACGTCTCGACCGACGTGACGGAGAGGGCCTTCGCCCTCCTCGCGAAGAACCAGGACGCGCTCGCGATGGCCCCGCCCCTCGGGGCGGCGGCGGGCGCGCTGTACCTCGCGGGCGAGCTCCACGGCGAGAGGCTTAAGCAGTCGGACGTATCTCGGGTGGCGGGGGTAAGCGAAGTAACCCTGCGAAAGTACTACAAGGCCCTGAAGGAGCCCTCGTCCATCCCCTCGGGGGCTGCGTGACGGCGGCCGTCGTTTGTGAGGTGTGCGGACTCCCGAAGGAGATCTGCGTCTGCGAGGAGTTGTCCCGGGAGCAGGCGCCGCTGCGCGTCCGGATCGACACCCGCCGATACGGGAAGGCGGTGACCGTCGTCGAGGGGTTCACGGACGACGCGAACGTGGACGCGCTCGCGAAAGAGTTGAAGCGGTTCGTCGCCGCGGGCGGGACCTCGAAGGAGCGGCGGGTCGAGCTTCAGGGGGACCACCGCCAGAAGGTCGTCAGCTTCCTCCGGAACAAGGGCTACACGGTCGAGGACCGCGGCTAGTGCCGCCGGGCGGCGCAGGGTTCTTCCCCTCGTAGCCCCATGATGGCCGCGATGGTCGTCCCGAGCGACCGCCTTTCCATGGACATGGCGGTGAACTCACCGCGCGCGGCGAGGGCGCAGCACGAGTACTTCCTCGACAAGGCAGAGCGCCTCTCCCCGTCCGCGTGGGCGATCCTGTTTCTGGCCATCCTGTTCGCGGGCTTGCTCGCCTGGTGGTTCACGCGCTGACGCCTACGCGCGCGGGATCTTCCGGGGCGCGTCCTCCTCGAGGAGGTTCACCCCGCCCGCGAAGTTGATGTTGTAGAACCCTTCCATGCCGCCCGGCCAGCCGACCTCCTCCATGTGGAGGCAATCCACGGGGCACACGTCCACGCACTGCTGGCAGCCGATGCACTTGTTGTAGTCGAACTCCGGCACGACGATCGGCTTCCC
>Ga0214473_10011208_pt1 | contig 10524 bp, 9 predicted proteins | sample RVTome_7_FD_203509 | JGI IMG/M metagenome (GOLD analysis project Ga0214473, IMG submission 203509) | Soil microbial communities from uranium-contaminated site in the Upper Colorado River Basin, Wyoming, United States - RVT98D197 | ecosystem: Environmental > Terrestrial > Soil > Contaminated >... | reverse complement strand
GTTCTGGCGCGGCGTGGTCATCACGGCGTTAAGCGTGAGGTTACCCTGCCCCGGAGCCGGTGCCCCAAAGGCGATCTGCGCTGCGTTGGGCATGGGCGTTGCCTTCGTCCCGTATATGGCGCGTGCCTTCTCGGTGAGATACCACTTCTCACCGCGTTTCTGTATTAGGCCAGCGACCTCAAGCGTGGTAACGTCAGCCGGCGTCTTGGCGCCCAGGTCGGTTAGCGCCGAGTAGGCCATGCCCTCGGTCGGCATCTCTCCGACCCGATTAGCAAGACGGAACTGCACATCTTCCAACAATGCCGTCTCCCGCGTCGCCTGCCCAGACTTGACAGCCGCCAACCGGCTCTTGAGAGCCGACACGGGCTTGCCTGCGACAGGCGCGACAGCAGGGCGGGCAACCGGCGCAACGGGCGGAACAGCGGCGGGTCCGCCGAGTCTCAGACTCATCCCGTCCCACTCGCCCTCGGCAAATGCGGTAAATCCGTTCCAGATGCGCTCTCGTTCCGCGCGGTAATTGGCCCAATTCTCGTCAAGCAACATGCGCTTTGCGGAGGGCGGCACGCCCTTCTCCGCCACGATAAGGTCATTCTGTCGCCACGCTTCTCTACTAGCGGCATCGGCGGCAGTTCTAGCCTCCCCGTTCCTAACGGCAACACGCCTCCCGGTTGCCTCAAAATCAAGGAGTGCCGCGTCCATTGCGGCCTTGTCGGGCTGTTTCCGAATTGCGCTCATTGCACCATTGAGAGCGGCGTCCCTGCGTTCTCGGTTTACATTCCTCGCCTGCTCGAATGCGGTGAGATCGTCTCCCGGATGTGGTCGCGCCCTCTCGGCCATAACAATCCCGTACTCAGGATCGTCCGCCGTCAGGATGTTCGGGATGTTGGTCTCGGCCTTTTTCGCCTCGACCCCGAGCCGCGTCCTGATGCGATTCATCTCCGACTGAAATTCGTTCTGCGTCGGGTACTTCGGCGTGTTGGCCTTCTTCATCAGGTCGTCAATCTCGTTCGCCAGTTCTGGATTGAACTTCCGCAGGGCCTCGTAGTCGGCGTCGGCCATGACGCGGTAGAAGTGGAACTCGCCCGCGTTCTTCTTGAGCCATTTGAGCGCCCCCGGCACGTCGCCGTATGTCCTGGAGATTTCATGCACCAGGGCGCGCGCCGTGTCGTCCCCCAGCGCGTCAATGACCGACCGGGGCATTTCGGGGATGGCTTTCCCAATCACCATCATGCGGTCGAGGTAGTCGCGCGCCGCCGCGTAGACGATGCGCTTCGAGAAGGCTTGCTCGACCGACTGCGCCCCGATGGGAATGCCAAATATCTTCATCTCGCCGGCGAAGCCGCGACTCTTGATACGACCCGGCAGGGAGCCAGCGCCGCCAATGCCAAGCGATGTCTGGGCGGGCTTGCCAATATCGGCAAGGAATGCGTCTATCGTCTTGCCGCGTTCGAAGCTGAACTTGCCGTCCACGAGGGTCGTGGTGAGGTTGTTGAAGAAGTTGCGGGCTGAATAGCCTGGATTAGCGCTACCGAATATCTGCCACAGGCCGGAGTTGACGGTATGCTGGAAATCCGTCCACCCGGCAAGCGCCTGCTGCACCGGGCTGACCGGGTACTTTATCCCCTGCTCTGCCGCTGCCTTAGCCAGCTTGACGCGCTCCGAAGCGCCCGCCATCCCGCGCTCGAAGACGGGGAACTCAGAGGCGGGCCGCCCCGTGCGCCTCACAAAGTCGGCGACGGTCACCGCTCCCTGTCGTTCGGGCTGTAGCAGCGCCTTCCCGGCGTCCTCGGCGTGCTTGAACAACTTTTCCGTAATCGTGGCGGCGTCACCGCCCTCTTTGAATATGTTTTTGAGTACCTGGCCACCCACCTGCCCCGCCTCGTCTTCCAGCAGCGACCGGACGTAGGCCGCCCCGAGTTTCCCGGCGCGCGTCTGGGCGACCGGGTAGCCCGAGAGCTTGAGCGTTGCCGCAGTCTGCTTCGCCTCCCAGCGCGCCACGGCTTCCGCGAACTTGGCGTCTTCCTGCCCGGCGAGGCGAACCGGCATCGGCTCAGCAATATCCAGGTAGGCTTGTAGGACGCTCTGCACTTTCGCGCGCCCCTCGGCGCCCAATTGGCCCGCCGCTTCCACCTGCCGCCCCCGCGAGATTGCCGCGTTGAAGGCGGTGTCGCTCTGTAGGGCCGAGCGAACAGCAACCGGCTCTGCTGTTACTTTCGCCACGTCACCCAAAGCCACCGTGTCTTGCCGTGCTTGCGTCAGGATGAGGTTGGTCGCATCCTGGCTGTGAGTGAGCACGTCGTCCAGCACGGCGCTGGGCGTTCGCGCCCACGGCGCTCCGGCCAGCGGTATCTCCTTGCCGAATACCTTAAGGACGGGCGATAGTTCCTCCCGCGCGGCCTTGACGACATCGCCCACGCTTTCCGAGACGGGCGCAAACCACTTTGCTATCTTGGCGAGCCGAAGACTCTCCATGATGTCGTCACTTATGCCCGTGCCGGGCACAAGGTTAAGCGGGTCGGCGGCGATCTGCCCAACTATCTCTCGGCCCAACTGCTGCTCACCCGGAAGACCCTGCCGCACCATCTCGTCAATAATCATGGCCTCGGCGGTTTCTTTCGTCCATCGGCCTCTCTGAGGTCCGACAGTCCCTGCCACGGGCGCGCCAGGTTCCGCCATCAACTCCGCAAAGCGACGGTCGTAGTAATACTTAGCGGCGGGGTCTTGCTGCATGGCCGCAATCGGGTCGTCGGCCCAGCCTTTGTCCAAGAGAACTCTGGCGACGTAGTTCCCGTCCCCGTATAGAACCTTGGTCGGGTCTTCGCCGAACTCAATCATCCGAACGGCGGCCTGCAACTGCCTGTCGGGCCCGGAAAACGCATTGCGTTCTACCTGGCGTAGAGCCTCTTGCACCTGCGGAGTGTCGCCATACCGCTTCTGTAGTATCTCCGGCACGGTTTCTCCCCACGGCGCTTCGGGCTGTCCGCCGGGTGCGTTCGTCCTAACGGCCTCGTAAGCCGCCTCCTTTAGCCATCCTATGACACCCGGTTCCTGAGGAACTGAAACGCGCGGCGTGTATGTTTCTCCATTCGGAAACGTCACGGTCTGCACTACGGGCTGAGAGTAAAGAAGGCCCCGGCCAATCAGTCTCTCGACCCCCTTTGCCCCAGTCTGTAGCACATCAACTCCCATGAGTAGCGCCTGCCCCAGCGCCCGACCCGCCTTGCGGAGCGGAGTAGCCGGATGCGACCGCACGGCGGGCCTAGTCGTGACAAGTCCCTCGGGGGTTGTCACCTGCCAGTTAGTGCCTCCACCGAGCGCGGGTATCTCTTCAATCTTGGCCTGTTGAGCGGGCGACATCGCCTGCCTATTTATGTCCAACGCAAAGCGCGGGGGCGGACTGGAGGTAATGTCGGGAGCGTTGATTGCCACTTGCGCCTGTTTGAGGCGCGCCATTATCTCGCCCTCAAACTCGGCGACACGCTCCGGGCCGAGGAGCCTCGCCCCAAGTTCTGCCAGGCCGGCAAACTGAGTAGGAGCCGGAGCAAATCTCCCTGCTCCCTGGTCTGGTGCCGACCACTGCGGAGGAGCGCCGATTCCATATCTGCCCGCGCCTCCCGGAGCACCCGGCGGCGTTCCAGCCTGCGTCCCGACGAACTGCGTCGGCGGCGGGCCGTAATCTGCCGCCTGACCGGGGCCAAACGGCAGCGGCTGTGCGCCCCGTCCGCCCCCGCCGCCGCCGCCATAGTCAGCGGCGCGAACAGGCCCGCCGGGTGCCGCCTTGGTAGGCGTGTACCAGTTCGGGGCGGCTTGAGGCGGACCGCCGCCTCCCCCCCCGTAATTGGCGGGCTGAACGCGAGGCGGCCCGTAGGAAGGCGGGGACGGAGAGTACGAAGACGGCGGCCTGACCGGCATCGGAGGCCGGCCCGGTATCGTCTGGGGCGCTGACTTCGGCGGCCCGTAGTTGGCCGCTTGACCGGGGCCGAACGGAAGAGTCGCCATTATCTATTGACTCCGACCGGCTCCCATCCCCACGACCCATCCTCGTATCGAACACGCTCCATGCGAGGTGGCGTAGCTGGTGGTCTGAAGGCCTGTTGCGTGAATTGAGGATAGAACATTCTCAACTCGGGCGGGATGAGCCAGGGTGTTTGTCCCATGAATGCGTAATACTCGATAAGGTTATCTGGCGATCCAACCGGGTATTGAGGCATATAAGCTCGGAACGCGGCGGAGTACGGATACTCCCTGACCTCTGCCGCCATCGGAACACGGTATCCCAATTGGGCAGCGCGGGCTCGGTATGCGTTGACATCCGCGATTTGTCCATAGGGGCGTTGTGTAGCCCAGTCGGTAACACCATAGTGTGCGTCAAAGGCGTGTCCGAGCTCGTGACGAAGTACCTCTGGGTTGCCCCCATATTGCGGCATGACACTGATGATATTGGGTTGCTGGAAATACCCGGAGGAGGGAGCCATTTGCCCCGCCGCATTTCTGTCCCAGTTCGACTCGTTGGGTTGATTCCTCTGGACCAGAGAGTCCATAATTCTCTGTGCTAGGGGTGTGTAGTTACCGCTTCCCCTTGCATCGCGCATCATCCCGCCCAGTGTGGGCGGCGCGACTGCCGGACGCGCTGGGGTATACCAGCCCGGTGTCGGATTGCTCGGGGAGCTGGGCGGTCGTGCCGGAGGCGCGGAGACTCTACCCGGCGTGGTGAAAGCCCGCGTCGGAGGCGGTGGCCGCATGTTCGATGGCGGCGCTGGCGCTGTAGTCCCAGGGATGCCGCGAATTGGCATGTTAGTGCGTTACTTCACCGCCCGGATACGGATAGCGAGCGGTGTAGCCCTGCTCGCCAAACAGGTATTGAATCCACTCTCTCAGCTTCGGGTCGAGTATCGCCTGGAACAGGGCGGGGTCAAAGTACGCCTGCCCCTGCCAGCCGGACGGCCGATTGTAGACGGTCTCGCCGTACCTGCCGAGCGTCCCGGTGCCCTGGTAGCCCATTGCGTTGAGCCAGTTCTGCATCGTCGGGCCGTATTGCGCCTGGTACTGCTGCGGCACATAGCCGCCCAGCGCTTCCGGCACGGCCAGCGTCGGGAATGCGCCCGGCGACCACGGCGTGATGCTGGGAGCGCCGGCGGGCGCCCCGGGCGGCTGAACGGGAGGCGCAACGGCAAGTCCGCCACCTCCACCGCCTCCCCCGCCTGAGTAATCGTATCCGCCGCCTCCGCCAAGGTCGGAGAACATATTGGACGGCTGCCAGCCCATGCCGCTCATCCAGCGATTGCCCGTCAGCGGGTCAACGTCGCCGGGGTTGGGCGTTCCGCCACCGCCCCCGCCGCCCCCGCCACTGCCAGGCGGGGCCAAAGGAGGCCGAAGGTAACTCCCAGTTCCCATCTGCTGCCCCGTGTTAGGGTTGAACTGGCCCTGAGATGTTATCGGCTCGTAGCCGCCAGTGTTCGGATTATAAAGGTATGCCATGTGTCACCTCCATTACGGCTGCGGCTGCAAGTAGCCGCCTGCCCTTGCTCTTAGGGCTGCGGTTTCCCGCGCCTCATCTGCGTCGCCAGAAGTTCCGGCGTCATTTCCATCGGCTGCGGCGCCTGCGTCATGCCCATCTGCGTCGGCGCGACCTCGGGCGACGGCCCTTGCTCCTGGAACGGCAGCACGGTATCCGGCACCTGCGGCGCGGCAGCCTGTTGCTGCTGCATCATCGCCATTTGCTGCATCTGGGCGACCGCCTCTGCCGGGTCTTGCCCCATCATCTTCGCGTGCTCTGCGGCCGCCGCGACCTTTATCAATTTCTCCAGTTTCTCGGGCGTGAGCGATTTCCTCAAGCGCTCGAACTGCGCGTCCGGGGCCGACAACTTCTCGAACTCCCGCACCATGTCCTTATTGTCCTTCTTCCAGTTCTCGCGCATCGTCAGGCTGCGAATCTCGGCAATCTCCGGGTCGGTCAACTCGAACATCTGCGCCGAGGCGCGCGCAACCATGCCGGCCGGGTCGTCCGACCTCAAAATGTTCTCGTGCAGGTCCAGGTCCGACATCAACGGCGCGCCGGTCGGGCCGGGGGCACGAAACGCCTGCGCCAACTGCGACCGCAGCATATCCTCCTGCGAACTCTTCGGCGTTATCGTGACCTCGACCCAGTAGTGGTCGCGGGCGTCGTCTGGGCTAAGTGTCAGCATGTTTTACTCCAAATCATCCGGCACGGACAAGTCCATCCCGTCCGCGCCTCCCAATTGCGCCACCATCCTCAATAAATTCCCGTAATGGTCGGCAAAGCAACGCGCCAGGTTCGGCACCTTGTCGGCGATGGCGCTTTGCACCTGGCCCAACACCTGCGCCACGGCAAAGCCCGACTCCAAGCTCTGCGGCTCCGCCCCGAACGCCGTTTCGGGCAGAGTCATCAGCGAAATGTCGCCTTTTATCACGCCGAGCAACTGGCCGATGATCTGGCTGTTCACATCCGGGCTCACCACCTCGAATTTGCCGTCCGGCGCCATTTCCTCCAACTGGCCGACCGCGCCGGGGTCGAAAACGATGGGCTTGCCGCTGATGCTCTTGTAGTAGATGCGCGGGAAGTAAAATTCGTTCACGCCCGTCGCCATCTTGCTCACGAGGATGTAAAAGAGCTTGATATGGTCTACCACGGGGCCGATCACCGCCTGGTACGCCCAGCGGGCGTCTTCCAGCGGCGTGTCCATGCAATGACCCTCGGACATCGGCACAAAACCCAGGTCGTGCTTGACGGAATGCACCAGCGTCTTGCCGTCGAAGACGCAGGCGTAATACTTGTCGTCGTAGAACTCCACCACGTCGACCGTTGCGTTCGGCTCTTCGGGAAACTCAGGTTTTTGCTTGACCTTGAGGTACTGGATGGCCCGTTTCGCCTCGCGGGCGAACATGGAGTATTCTTTCGTGTACCATAGCACTCCGCTCCGGCCGCGGACCGGAAAGATAGTGTTGGGGTCGTCGCAGAACGTCGAGAAGGGCAGTTGCCCGGTCTTGGAGGCGGCCCGGTTGACCCGCGTCTCCAGCACACACCGGCCGCGCAGCAGATACCAGAACGTGGCGTCCCGATGGTAATTGCGCTTCGTCTCGTAGGCGTGACGGCGGTCGTAACCCTTGAGACAGCGCTCAATCTTCGCGCAGCGCTCGCGTTCCTGCTCGCCGGCCTTCTGCGGCATGACGCGCGGCTTCAGCGAAGCGTCGACCTGCAACATCTGGCGCATTCGCTCGATCAGGGCGCGCGCCATGACCATCTGAGCCACCATCGCGTTGCCGGCGTCGGGGGCATCGCTCGGTATCTCGACGCCCTCCGTCAGCATGTCCAGCACCTTGTCCGAGGCGGTATTGGCCTCATCGTACAAACCTTTGGCAAAGGCGTGATTCGTCATCACGTCTTCGGCGGTCGAGGGAATGTTGTCGTCGCGTTTAGCCATATGTTAGTCCAGCCACCTCTTAATTTCTCGTTGCACCCACAACTCTAAGAAATAACTAAGCACACATCCAAGGACAATCGCGACAATCACGAGGATTGGGAGTGTCATTTCTTCCTCTTTCTGGCCTTAGGCCGTATCTTGGTCCCGTACTTCTTTGCCCAACGTTTGTAGACGGTTGGCTTTTTCCACCGAAGAAGTGCGCGTTGCTTCCGACTGGCGAATGGCATCAGGCCAAGTCCTCCATGCGCCTGAGCATACTCTCGGTTTGCTCCTCAAGTGTCCCGCGCTCCTTGTCTTTCCAGAACTTGCCTTGCTCCTGCATGGTCATGGCATCGTAGGCTCGCGCCGCCTCAATCGCCGCCGGTAGACGTGCCAGTATCCGTGCGGCCTCGTGGATGTCATAATTTCTACGAGGGTCCGAGAACTGCACAAATGTCTCGTAGTTGCCCGTTCCCCAACCTTTTGTGATGACCCGAATATCCCCAAGGTCTTTTATTACGTAGAGTCCCATCTCTAGCCCTTTCTAGGCATACGCCTGCTTCGCTAGGCCTATGCTACGCATAGGCCTTTTCAATGGCCTCAAAGGTCGACAAGTGCGGCCTCTGGTGCAAACCCTTCTTGGCCCTCTTCTCTTCCTGCCCTTCGCGGGGCAATAGGTGATACGCGACCTGCCGCGCCAGATGGACGGCGGACAGCGTATCGTTGCGGACGCCGCGAATGCCGAAGCCCAGCCACTCGGTCTCGAACTCGGCCAGACCCGGCTTCGCCGCGTCGCTTATCTGTATCGCGCCGAGCCTAAAATCTGGCTCCATCTCGTTCATGCGGTAGCCCATGTTCCGGCTCGTGTTGACCGGAACGACGTTCAGCCAGTGATACCCCTGCTCGATCTTGCGCCTGATCAGATTATTCCAGTACATACGGTTCTGAGCGTTGACCTCCAACCCCACCCTGACGGGCCGCCACAAGTTCGAGATGGTAAAAAAGTCGTTCTCTGCCTCGCCCATCGAGATCAGGGCGACGTACAACTCTACCAGCACCAGCCCGACAGTCGATTGCGCCAGTATAGCATAAGCGTACCGGCTGTGCTCGCGTTCTTGCCGAGCCATTAACTCCTGCAACTTCATGGCGAAGTCTACGCCGCCGAAGTGCGTCCAGGTATGCAGAATAGCCGCCGCCGGGAAGTAGTGCAGCGCCTCCCGCTTCAATATCTGCCCCTGCATCGCCGTCTCGTTCCCCAAATAAATCAACTGGAAGTCAATCTCGCCGACCTTGATCCGCGTGTCCGCCAGCCGCTCCTTCGACCACTGCGCCGGCCAGTAGCTCTCCCCCTCCGCGTCCAACGCCGGATGGTAGAAGACCTTATACAGCGGCGTCCCGTCCGGGCGCTTCAAGTTCTGGGCATAGTTGATTACGTCCTTCGGCGACCACCGCGTCTGTATAATCGCCAGGCTGCCCGTCTCGGTCACTCGCGGCTCCGCCGTATCCTTCACGAACGCAACGGTCTGGTAGCAAATCGTGTCCGAGTCCTTGCTCTTCCGGTCGTGGATGTCGTCCAGTATCATCCGGCCCGTCACCCGCAGGCCGTTGAACCGGACGCTCCCCACCCCGCCCGCCGTCAGCGTCGCATCCTTCTGCCCGGCCCTCAATTGCGCCCATTGCTCCTCGCTGTACGTCGTGTCCCGCACATTGTACCCGTCATTGCTCCATCCGCGCCCCTTATCCGGCACGACCGACGGAAATACCAGTTTCCACGCCGGATTTAGCTCGATTGTGTCTGCTACCGCCTTCGCCATGTCCTCTGCCGCGTCGTCGCCCGCACTTCCGATGGCGTTCGTCGTCCACGGCTGCTTCCCAATCCCCCACGCCATCGTAATTATCGTCATCCACGTCGTTTTTGCGCTTTCCGGCGGCGAAACGATGCCGACACGCGGGTTTTCCAGGTGCTCCCCTATCCACGCCCTGTGGTGCGGCTGCGCGACGTACCCAAATACCAGTTCCCCGAAGTCGCACACCGCGTCTACCCCGTCCCCGCGCGCAGATGCCGCCAGCAATATCCTGTATTGCTCGTCTTTCGGCAACGCCGTCAGAGGCGCGGTGTCGGACGGGGGCGAAACGGGGGAAGTCATGCTTTCTCCCAAACCACGATGTACCCTGTGTCATTTCCCGTCCGTTTCGTAATACTGACGAGCCGGTAGCCGTCTGCATATATCTTGTTCAAGTAGCTCGTCTCGGGCGACGCTACGAATGCAGTGTGATAGTGTAGCTCGTTCGGTTCCTTCGCCGGCACCCCGAGGGTGTCTAAGTTGTGCAGCCGCTGGCCCAAAGCAACTATACACTTCTCCAAATCAACGTGCCGCGGGCCGTACGTCACCGGCGTGCCGCAAATCGTGCAGTTGTGCATCGTGCCGTCCTTTCTTTGGTATATGTGTGTTCCATAGAAATTTCAGGGGTGAGGTGAGGCGGTAGCGATAATGATGATAGGGTTAGTGGTGGTGGGTAGTATTGGTGATAGCAGTAGCACCATTCAATAGCAGCAGCGCAAACCAGACATAACACAAGCACGCCACGCCTCGACACCCGCCGCCTGTCGCACGGCAGCTACGCCCGCCCGCCCACGACGAGCAGCGCCCACGCCCCGGCTACGCCCAGCACGCCAGCTGCCGACACGCCCGCCGGACCGCCGCCCGCACGCAGGGCCAGCGTCAGGAGGAGAAGGGCATAGATACAGCCCACGCACAGCCACGGGAAGACTACAGACTGACCACCAGCCGCCCGCCGTCCACCGCCACGACGCGAACCGTCTGCGCCTGATCGTCTAGCACCAACACGAGCGTATCGCCCGCCCGCACGACCAGCTTGGAAGGCTTGCGCCCAGCTCCCCGCCGCCGTCCACCTCTCCCTAATGCCATGCTTTGATTGTATCACGAAATCAAACACCCTCTCTCCCCTTGCGCATCTCTGCCAACAGCGCCCTCGCCGCGTCCGCGTCGATGTGAATCGTTATGCCACCCGAATCGGCACCGGATGAGCCGGAAACGGCTACTTGCGAAGCATAGCTTGGCATAAAGCCCGTCGCTTTCCC
>Ga0214473_10011207_pt1 | contig 10524 bp, 6 predicted proteins | sample RVTome_7_FD_203509 | JGI IMG/M metagenome (GOLD analysis project Ga0214473, IMG submission 203509) | Soil microbial communities from uranium-contaminated site in the Upper Colorado River Basin, Wyoming, United States - RVT98D197 | ecosystem: Environmental > Terrestrial > Soil > Contaminated >... | reverse complement strand
GTACGTCAACGCACTCTCCTGATTCCCTTGGACTGTCATCAGAAACAAGACCCAGGTTCCCATCAGCACCAGGAGGAGAATGGAGGCGATAGCCGGAGTCGCCCGGCTCCCCCACCGGCGAGCCATGAGGGCAAAGCCCATGAAGAGCGGCAGCATCAGGGGCGCAAAGTGCGTGGTTGCCGTACGGGGCGAGACGAAGTGGGTGATCACGAGGGTCAGCGACGCGGCCCACAACATCGAAGGAAGGTCCATCGACCTCGAGCGGTAACCTTCCCATGCCAGCCAGGCAAGAAACAACGCACTGACGGCGATCTCCACCACACGCGGCCAGTGCGCATAGTACGACGTCAGGATCCAGGTGACGGAGCCTAGTTCCGTGTACGACGTGTAGGCGTTCAACTGGCGCAGGAAATCGGCCGGCCAGGAGGGCAGCCAGATCAGTGGAATCGCCGCAAACGCCGCCAGCGAGGCAGCGAATGCCACGACCACCCGCCATCGCCCCTGGGCGGCCGCCCAAACGACCACCCAGGGGACGAAGAGGAGGATCATCTGGGGCTTGATCGTCGTCAGGGCAAGCACGATCCCGGCCACGACATCCCGCCTGAGCTTCAGCGCGTAAAGCGATCCGAGGATCAGCGCCGCCACAACGACAGCCAACTGCCCAAGGAGCACCGCCCGCGAATTGGGGTAGACCAGCACAGCCCACGCCAGAACCCAGGGCCACAGTCGCGCCGACGGTGACCATCCTGAGAGACGGCGAGCGAGCACCGCGGCGACGACCAGGAGGTGGATCAACGCCGTCATCCAGACGGCCTGGACGATGGAGAAGTCGTTCGTCAGGCAGAGCGGCCAGGTGAAGAGGACAACGTAGATGGGATAGGCGAACGCCGCCTGGTCTTCGCCCGGAAGGGCCGGCCGCCCGAAGATTCCTTTCTGAATCGCCTCGGTCGTGGCCGGCGAGTAGGGGTTGTCCCCCTGCAAAAGCCAGGCGCATCCGCCTGCCCAGCGGGGATACAGGTCGTTCGCGCCCGGATGGGCCTGCGTGAATACGGCGCGGGTTGCGGCGGCCTGGACCGCGAAAACGACGATGTAGGCGGCGACTCCAAGCCACCAACCCGCCCGTCGTCCCAGTCGGCGATGCGGCCCCGTCTCTATCATGGAGACACGACCGACTCTGAATCCAGGCGGCCCCTCGGCGACATGATCACGTCTTGGGCGCCAGGGCGGACTCGAGCACCAGGGGCGGCCTTGTGGCCCACCATCGAATCCACCACAACGCGCCGCCCACGAGGATCGGCGGAAGGACGATCGAAAGGCCGGGCGCCTCCGCCGGATCCACGCCTCCCACGGCCCCGGCCCAGGTCACCAGTGCAAGAACGATGACGGCGGTAGCCAAGGGGCCCTCCCGGCCCGGCCGCAGGCGCTCGTTCCAAACGCAAACGGCCAGCAAGAGGGGTGGGATCAGCAGGACCTGATTGGCGAGCACCGAGAACGGAGACAAGGCCGCCGTCATCGTCAGGGTAAGCATGGCGGCCCACGTCATCGATCGCTCGCTTCCCGTAAGCGAGAGCCTCCACTCCCACAACAGATAGCCGAGAAGAGCGGCCGAGGCTATCAACGTCAAGGCCGAGTAAGGCTGCTGGGTCGTCCCGAGGACGCGGCTGACGGCCGACCGAATGGTCTCAAGCCTGGCGTAGTCGAGCACTTGTCGGGCGATGTCTAGCGGCCACGTCGGCAGAAGCGCCGTGGAGATCCCCAGCAAGACCGCCAGGCCCGTCGTCATCCATCCGATGAGGGTCCAACGCCGATGATGGATTCCCCATACGTAAAGGTAGGCCACGAAGAGGAAGGCGAGTTGAGGCTTCACGACGGTGGCCGCCGCCAACAGCCCGGCCGCTGCCTCGCGCCGACGATGAAGCGCAACCAGGCTGAGCACGATCGCCAGGCTCACGACCACGGACACATCCCCGTGCAGCACGGCCAGGAAACCCGGCAGCGAGAACAGGCCCAGGGCGACGGAGGCTGTGCGCAGCCATCCCGTCATCGACCAGCGAAAGGACCACGCGGCTGAGAGGGGAAGGGCGACGAGAGAGATCTGCAGGATCGTCATCCACAGGCCCCTGGCCGTGGACAACGGCAGAAACGCGAAGGGGCCAAGGTACAACGCAACGGCCGGAGGATAGAGAAAGTGTTGGGGGTCTTCCCCGCGGGCCGCGTTCGCGGGCCGGCCGTAGATGCGCACCTGGGAATCCGCGCTGACGGACGGATCGTACGGCGACGTGCCCTGAGTCAACCAGGCGTGCAGCCCCGTCCACCGCGCGACGAACGGCGATTGGGCCGGCGCCCGCTGAACGAAGGCAACGTTTCCATATCCAATCAAGACCACGGCCCCCAGGAGTAGAACGGGGATCAACCTTCGCAACCATAGGCGCAGAACCTCAGCCACAGAGGTGGCTCTCCGCCGGCACGCCGGGGCCGCACGGCGGCGCTCTCACGGCGACACCGCCGCATCCGTCGGCCTGCGCAGAAGGACGGCGAGCTCGTCGTGGTAACTCTCCGTCCAACCGCTCAACCGTAGAGCCTGCACGAGGGGCGCGACCGGCTCGACGAGCACGTTCTCGATGTCGTACTTGGCGAGTACGTCCGCCCATCCCACCCGGGCCGACCAGGCCTCCTGGTATTCGTCCAGAACCTGAGCGGAGAAGACATCGGTGCGCCCGTCCACGAAGCTCGGGTAATCGGGGTACAGCCTCCACAGCACGTACCCGCCCCAGTTGTATGAATGGAACAGGTTTCCCGAGGGATGCCGCATGGCCAGTTGCTCGAAGGCCTGGCGCGGGATCTGGCGATCGATGTGCCGATCGAGCGCCGGAGCGCCGAGCTGCAGAGAAGCCCAGCCTCCGGCGGCCGCCGTCAGGGCCAGCGCCAGGATGAGGTTGATCGGGCGCGTCAAGGATTCTGCCAGCGGCCGGCTCTGCGGCCACAACAAACGCCATCGGTCGACCGCCGAGGCCAGGTGCCGCGCCAGAGTCGGAGCGATGACGAGGGCGAACGAGGCAATGTTGCGGGCGGCGAGAAGCGCCAGCACGGTGAAGGCCGCGCTCCGGACGACTTCGACCGCCGTCATCGGTCGCCGGCTGCCCGCCACCGAGGCCAGCAGACCGATAAGCATGACGAGGAAGGGTTGAACGGCGGCCGAATGGAAGTCCGGCGATTGCCATTCCTGGATGGACGTATGAAGGGTCCCGATCGAAACGGTCTTCCACGGATAGGCCAGCATGCTCAGACCAAACGGATTGAGGCCGACCGCCAGGGCAGAGACCACGCCAAGTCCGACGATCCAAGCCAGCCGGCGGCGTCGCGTGTTCCAGGCCTCGCTCAATCGGATCCCACGGGCCGGATCCCCCACGAAGGCTTCGAAGACTTCGCCCAGAAACGTCGCCCCGATCAGAATGAGGCCGATGGCGAAGCCGCCGTGAAGGTTGGCCCACAGCGCCAGGAGGCCCGGCAACAGCCATGCCAGCGCCGGACGGTGCGGGATAGCGCGATCGATCAGGTAAAGCGCGACGCCTGTCAGGGCAAAGGACATGATTTGCGGCCGCGCCGACCAATAGATCGCAGATGTGGCCGCGGCCAGCAGCAGAACGAACGACCGCAACAGGAGGGGGCCCTCGAGGAGCGGCCAAAGGAACGCCAGGCCCAAGAGGACGAAGACGGCCGTGAAGACGCTCAGCCCGGCCAGCCCCGCCCAACGGTGGACGGCCGCCATGCCGATCTCCGCCAGCCACCCAGGATATTCCCAGGGCGCGCCTTGCATGGTGAAGGAAAGGACGTCTTGGCGTAGGATCTGCTGGTGATCCAGGATCCATTCCCCGGCGCGTAGATGCCACCAGGTGTCGGTATCGATCGATGGCCGGATGGCCATGGCCAAGACGGCCAGGAATGTCAGGTAGGGGACCAGGCGTCGAAAGGACATGGAGCTACGGTTGCCCGATCCCGAGTTGCGACGGGGTCACGGCCCGGCTCAGGTGGTGGAAGACGTGGTATCCGCCGATTTCGTCCTCCTCGAACTCCACGCTCTGCGACCGTAAACCGCGTCGCAGCAGGTCGTCCAGGGCCGGGTGGCGCGAGGTGATGTACGCTACGCGAGGGCTGGCGTCCACGAGTTGGTCGTAGGGAGGGTAGCGGTCATCGCGCGGAGTGTAGCGTAGATCGGCGTGGTACGGGAGGCGTGGGACGAAGATCAGGTCCTCGTCACTCAGAAACGCCAGTGGGTAGGCCGCCCAGTAGGTTGTATAGCCGCGCCTCTCACCGGAAGCTCGCAGGAAGGCGATCAGGCTTTGATCGGCAGAGTCATCACGACGTGTGAACGCGTCGAACTGCGTGGTGATCCCGGGCGGTTGAGTCGACGCCGCTTGCACGTTCCCCCACAGGGCAAAGGCGATCGGCACAGCCAGCGCCAGCGCCGCCCAGGCGTTTCCAGCTCGCTGGCGGATCCTCGAGATCATCGCGGCTCCGACGATCGCCAGGACGACGGCCAGAGGAAGGAAGTACCGTCCCGACGGGTCAGCCCCGAAGGGTGTGATGATGAAACCCACGAGGAGGGTGGCCGTCACCCCTGCCAGCAATCGGCTGACGGGTGAGACCCCCAACAAAGGGTCGCGAGGGCGCAAGGAGAAGTAAAGGGCCATAACCCAGAAGGCGAGCGCGAACGGCAGCAACGGGGTGGCCAGTGCGCCGACGTCCCACGGCGGCCGAGCGCCAAGGATGACCGAAGGACCGAAGAAGACGAAGTTCAGAACATGACGCCAGACCGCTTCCCCGAACTGGCCCGGCGAAGCACCGGCGATGGCGCTCCCGAAGAGCTCCCGGAAGAGTGCACCCGGTCCGTGGACACTCGCCCAAGCCACCATCGGAAGAGCTCCGACGACAAACCCGGCAACGATCGTCACTCCAAGGCCAAGCTGCTTGCGCCCTGCCCCGCCCCTCCGCCGCATGGCCAGGTATAAGAATGCCGGCACCACGTACACGAGCGTCAATCCGAACGTCCAGAAGGCGAAACCGGCGAGGATCCCCCATGCCGCGTACAGCCATGGTCGCGCTCGATCCGTATCGAGGGCTAAGGTCATCAACAGTAGAAGATTGCCGAGCAGAAGCGCCTCACCGTATCCGCCGATCGATACGGTCGTATAGAGCGTCACATTGACGGCCGGGACAGCCATCAGCAATCCTGCGGCTGCCTGCCCCCATAGGTCGAGGCCGGCGCGCCCAGCGAGGAGGACCGTTGTGGCGACCGTGGCGGCGTAGAGCAGCACCTGGATCCCGCGGATGACCTCCACGTGAGGCCCAAGCGCGGCGAAGCCGGCCGCCACCAGGGCGGCATCCGTACTGCCCAGATAGGCCTGTCCGTAGAAGAACGTGGGCCACCGGCCGGCGAGGATGTGTCGAGCCATTAAGCCGACGATGGCCTCATCGGCATTGAAGGGAAGAGCATTCCGGGCCAGGAGGAGAGCTTTGAAAGCGATGGAGAGCAGGCTGCACGCGACGATGACGCCGACGAGCGCCACCCCGGCGCTGCGTGGCTTGGCCGGGTCCATCGTCATCGCTATAATCCGCCCGTGCGTTTGAGCCGATGGGTCGCCCCGGACGTCCTGATCCCCCTCGTGGCCGTGCTTGCACGAGTCATCCCGGGGCCGCGCGTCATCGACGACGCCTTCATCACCTTTCGATACGCCCAGAATCTTCTGTCGGGAAACGGGCTGGTGTACAACCCCGGCGAGCCCGTGTTCGGAATCACCACGCCGCTGTTCGTCGCCGTCATGGCCCTGTTGGCAATCCCGACCGGCGGTGCCCAGGCCCCCTTCCCCGCGCTCGCCCTCGGCGTCAGCGCCGCCGCCGACGCCGCGACCTGCTGGCTCTTGATCCAGATCGGGGAGCAGCTCGGCCATCGTCGGGCAGGTTGGCTGGCCGCCCTGCTGTGGGCGCTGTCGCCGATGTCCGTCACCTTCGCCATCGGCGGGATGGAAACGAGTCTCTTCATCCTGCTCCTGGCGGCGACATTGTACTTCCATTTGAATCGGCAGCCGGCGCGCGCGGCCTGCGCGGCGAGCCTGGCGATCCTGGCACGTCCGGATGGAGCGCTGATGGCTCTCCTGCTGGGGGCCGAGCGAGTCCGCTCCTGGCTCCGGAAGAGCCCTGCCTCGCCTCCGCCATCGCTGCGCGAGGCCGCGGCCTTCTCCATCCCCCTGGCTTTGTGGTCGGCTTTTGGGTGGGCCGTTTACGGTTCGCCCATCCCCCATTCCATACTGGCGAAAGCCACGGCCTACCACCTGCCCTCCGAAGCCGCCCTCGTGCGGCTGCTGCAACATTTCAGTACGCCGTTCTTGGAGCAGGAGCTCGTCGGCACGCGCTGGATCGGGATCGGCCTCGTCCTCTATCCGACCCTCTTCGTCCTCGGAATGCGAGCCGTGCTGCGCGGCCGCCCTGAAGCCTGGCCCATGGCGGCGTATCCGTGGGCCTACTTCGCCGCGTTCGCCCTCGCCAATCCGTTGATCTTCCGCTGGTATCTCGCACCGCCGCTGCCGTTCTACTTCCTAGGGATCTTCCTCGGCCTCGATCGGTTGGCCGTCGACCTCCGACGTCCGGCGCTGGCCTACGCCGCGGCGGCCATCGCCCTCGTGTTCACCTTCGGCGCGTGGACGCCGCGCGCCGATCACGGCCCGGCTCGGCCGGCGCCGCGAATGGCTTTCATTCGCCTTGAGTTGCTCTACGATCAGGTCGGCCGCTGGCTGGAACCCAGGCTTCAGCCGGACGAGGTCGTCGCGGCCGGAGATATCGGCGTCCTCGGTTTCGACACCGGCGCCCCCATCCTGGATCTCGTCGGCCTGGTCAGCCCGGCCTCTTCGGCCTACTACCCCCTGCCCGACTCGGATTACATCATCAACTTCGCCATCTCTCCCGACCTCATCGCCGACCTCCACCCCGACTACGTCGTCTTCCTCGACTCCTACGGCCGACGAACGCTGCTCGAGGATTCGCGCTTCCTGACGGAATACTCTCTGCTCGAAAGCTTCCCTACCGATCTGTACGGCAGTCGGGCGATGCTGGTCTACCGCAGGCTGGTCCGCCCATGAGACGCATCCTACGCTCGTCGGCGGTCGAGGCCGCTCTCCTGGCCGGGCTGTCGATCTACCTGCTATCGGGAATCGACCGAGTGCCATTTCACCCCGACGAAGCTTCGCTGCTCTTCCAGAGCCGAGATTTCGAGAGCCTGCTCACTCGGCCTCTCGACATGGCCTGGGATTCTGCTCAACCGCCTTCACCGGAAAGGGCATATCGCCTGCTCAACGCCCCACTGCCGAAATATGTCCTCGCTGTGGGTCGCAGGCTGGCCGGGTTTGGCCCCGAGACCGTCGCCGTCGATTGGGACTGGTCCAAGACCTGGACTCAGAACGCCACGGCCGGCGCCCTTCCGAGACAAGAACTGCTCACCGCGGCGCGTTCGGCCAGTGCCGTCGCCCTGCTCATCGGTGTCGTCGCTTTGTATCTGGCGGCGCGCCGATTCGGAGGCCGCGCTGCCGGGCTGGCCGCCGCGGTCCTGCTGGGCCTCAATGCGTTGGCTCTACTCCACGGTCGGCGAGCGATGGCGGAGGGAACTCTGATGGCGGGGCTGGGCATCGCCGTGCTCGGGATCCTGGCGGCCGACCGCCGCCCCTTCCTGGCCGGCCTGGCCGTCGCGGTCGCCATTGCCTCCAAGACCTCGGCCCTCCCGCTGGTACCCATTGGATGGCTGGCGGCCGCATGGCCGCGAGGCGGCCACAAGGCTTCGATCGGGTCGGCCGCTCGCGCCACTGGGCTCTACGCCGCTGGCTTCCTGCTGCTGACGGTGGCGCTGCAGCCCGTCCTCTGGCGTCACCCTATCCAGGCGACGGAGCAGATGTGGCAGGAACGCAGGGACTTGCTGGCCCGCCAGGTAGCGGACATCGCGCTGTTGGCGCCAGATCACGTCCTGGGCGGTTTACCTCAGAGGACCGCCATCCTGATCGCCAACCTGTATCTCGCCCCCCTGCAATACTCCGAGGTCGGCAACTACCTCGTCGAACAGCGAGCGTCGATCCTCGAGTACGAGGGGGGAGTCGGGAATACCTTGCTGCGCAGCTCCGCCGGCGGTGGACTGCTCCTGGCGCTCACCCTTCTGGGCCTGGTGTGGGGTTGGCGCCGATCGCGGGACGCCGGCGGCGACGAAAGGCGCGTCCTGATTCTCCTGCTGCTGGCCACCGTCGCCCAGGGGGTGGGCCTGATCGCCGCCATCCCCCTTCCCGTGCAGCGCTACACCCTGCCGCTGTTGCCGTTCCTGTGCCTGTGGCAGGCGCTGGGTCTGGTCGGCGTGCCCACGCGCGAATCAAAACGCCGCCCTGCGATCAGGGCGGCGCAAAGTCCCTCTCCCCGCGAGCTGTAAGCTCGCGGGGAGAGGCATCTATTCCCGCAAGTAGTCGGACAGCCTCCGCCGGTGAGTCGGATGTCGCAACCGACTCAGCGCCTGCGCCTCGATCTGGCGCACGCGTTCGCGGGTCACGCCCATCTTGCGCCCGACCTCCTCCAGCGTGTAGCTCTGGCCGTCGAGCAGACCGTAGCGCAACTGAAGGATTCGCACCTCACGTGGCGGCAGCGTGGACAGCACGTCCTGGAGGTGCTCCCGCAGCAGATTCTGGGTGACCGTCTCGGCCGGCGCCGGCGACTCCTCATCTTCGATGAAATCCCCGAGGACGGAGTCCTCTTCCTCGTCCGTCGGCGTCTCCAACGACAGCGGCCGCCGGGCGACCTGAATCATGTTCTCGACCTTCTTGGGCGTGACCGTCAGGGCGTCGGCCAACTCCTCGGTGGAAGGATCGCGGCCGAGGCGCTGCGTCAGCTGGTGCGACACGCGCAGCAGCTTGTTGATCTGGTCGCCCATGTGGACCGGCACGCGGATCGTCCGGCCCTGGTCGGCGATGGCGCGCGTGACCGCCTGACGGATCCACCAGGTGGCGTACGTCGAAAACTTGTGCCCGCGGCGGTAGTCGAACTTCTTGGCGGCGCGGATCAGCCCGATGTTGCCTTCCTGGATCAGATCCAGGAACGGAACGCCCCGTCCCATGTACTTCTTGGCGACGCTGATGACCAGCCGCGAGTTGGCCGTGATGAGGTGTTCACGGGCGGCCCAGCCGTCCTCGATGATCATCTGCAACTCGCGGCGGCGCCGAATTGTGACGGGCGAGCTGGCGAGGACTTCCCGCGCCTTGCGGCCGCGCTCGATCCGCTTGGCCAGGCTGACTTCTTCCTCGGCCGTCAGCAGGGGCACCCGCCCGACTTCCTTCAGGTACAGGCCGACGGTGTCGTCCGCGTCGATGCTCGAGAGGTAGGCCACGTCTTCCTCGGGCTCCTCGGGGGTGTTGTCGTCTTCGCTCAGGTCCTCGTCGGCGCCGGCTTCGGGTTCGACCACGTCGTCATGGTAAGGCACCCCGGCGGCCAGCAGCGCGGCGTAAGCCTCCTCCAGCTGATCGATGTCCCGTTCGGCCTCAGGGAAGTACGTCAGGATGTCGTCGATGGTGACGAAACCGCGTTCCTTCCCCACCTCGATCAACTGATCGATGGCCGGATTCTCTTCCTCGGGAGGCGGGCTTTCGCCTTCGAGCAGCGTCGGCTCCTCATCGAGCTCGACGCGGTCCATCTTCCGCCTCATCCGGCGGCCGGCCTTGGTCTTCTTGGGTTTCGGAGTCTTCTTGGCCATATTCTTTTCCAGGATACAGCGAAACCAGGGCGAAATCAACGCCTGGGATTTGAGGGCGGCCCTTGCGAGGCGAATGCGCCTCGGATCACCGCCTCATCAGGACGTTGGGGACGCTCCCGGCGTCGCCGCGGGAGGCACCGGGGTCGCCGTCACAGCCGGTGAAGGCGTGGCGGTCGGCGGCGCGGTCGGTATGGGGTCGAGCAGGCCCAACACTTCGTCGAGGCCAAAGGCATTGAACAGCAGGACGTCCGTGCTGCCCGAAGCCTGGACGTAGATCACAGAACCCGTGGGATCCGTTCGCCCCACGGCGAGCTCTTGTTGGCTACCGTCCTGGAAGATCACGACGATCTTCTTCGACGGTTGATCGAGTCCGAAAGCCGCCAGATCCTGGACGTCGTGCAGGATACTGTGCGGTTGCGGCAGCGCCAGCCAGGTGGCGCCCCGCTCGACCCGCCCGGCATCGGCCGGACCAGGTGTCGGCTGAACGAGGTGCCAGGCTTCCACAGCGTTCCGCTCGACTTCGACGATCGTCCCACCCTCCAGGTCCTCGATCCGGATCGACTGGATCGTCGACGAGTCGACCTGCCAGACAGGCTCCGGCGTGGGGGTCTGGTCGCTCGGAACGGCCGGTGGGCGGTTCGACCACCACACCGTACCCGCCACGGCCGCCACCAACACTCCAACCAGCACCCAGGTCGTCCGTCGGATCATGAAGCTCGTCTCACGCCTGGCGCCGCCGGCGCACGAACGTCGAC
>Ga0214473_10011206_pt1 | contig 10524 bp, 8 predicted proteins | sample RVTome_7_FD_203509 | JGI IMG/M metagenome (GOLD analysis project Ga0214473, IMG submission 203509) | Soil microbial communities from uranium-contaminated site in the Upper Colorado River Basin, Wyoming, United States - RVT98D197 | ecosystem: Environmental > Terrestrial > Soil > Contaminated >... | reverse complement strand
GCGCCTCGAAATGAGCATGTTGGTGACCACGGGATGTGACATCAGGGGGCAGCGCAGGGTCGCCGCGATATTGGGCGTGCTGGCGGCGCTTCTGTGGCTCCCGTCGGCGTCTATGCCGGCCTGCGCGCACGAGCCGCGCATCCCCGGAAGCGGCAGTTCAGCCCGCGTCGTCGTTATCAAGAGTCTCGATCTCCCCGAATACAATCTCGCGTACGAAGGATTCATCAACGAGCTCACCGAGACCGGCCATCAGGTCGTGCCCCTGACCTATGTTCTTGGACGCAGCGACTCTGCCAACGCCGCCGTGATGGAAACGATTCACACGGCTGCTCCGGATCTCATCCTGGCTTTGGGTACCCGCGCCGCGCGTGCGGCCGCAAAGAATCTTGGTCATGTTCCGATTGTCTATTCGATGGTGCTCACTCCGCCGGACGGCGCCTCTTCCGGCGTTCACTCCAACATGACCGGCGCCACACTCACAATTCCTCTCTCTGTGCAGGTCGAGGAGCTTAAGCGCGCCTTTCCGACGCTGAAACAGATCGGGATCATTTCTGATCCGTCGCGTACGAAGGTGCTGGCCGATTCTGCCGTCGAGTTGTGTCGCCGTCAGGGGCTGATTGCCCGTGTAGGATGGGCCAAAGGTGAAGCCGAGATCCCCGATGCCGTACGCGCGTTGAAGGACTCCATAGAGGTTCTTTGGATGATCCCGGATGAGACCGTGCTCACCCCACGGTCTTCGCGTTTTATCATCTTCGAACTGATCAAATCCGGCGTTCCCGTTGTGGGCCTGTCGTCAGCGTACGTCAAGGCCGGCGCTCTCATGTCGCTGGATTGCAACTACATGGATATTGGGCGGCAATCGGCCGAACTCGCGGTGCGCGTATTGGCCGGCCAGAAGCCGGCGCAATTGCCATACACCATTCCGCGCACCTACACACGCTCCCTGAATCTCAAGATCATGGAGCATGTTCGCATTCAGATGGATCAAAAGGTGATCAGGGATTCGAACGCGGTCACGTTTTAGACACATGGGGTCGATACGGCGATGAGACTGAGCGTACAGAAAAAAGCGATTGTGGCCATCTCTGTTCTGATGGTGGCGCTCGCGTTTTCGCTCATGTCGGTTACCCTGTACCACAGCGGCGGCGCGATTCGCGATGAGCTTTTGATGCGCGGGCGCATCGCGGCCAAGAGTCTGGCGCACAACGCCGGCTACGCGACTCTGATCACGGACACGATCACGCTAAGTGACCTATTGGACGGGATGATGGCGGAGAAGGAAGTGCTCTATGCCCGCATCGTGGAGCCCAACGGCACGATCCTCACCAGCCGTGAGCGCGTTGGGCAGGGCGTTCCACCCTACACTCCGCACATGATGCAGGAATCGTCGCGCGACGGCGGCGCCACGCCCTTGTCGGAGATATTTGACGGCGGCGATGGCATTGTCCATTTCCAAGCGCCGGTCACAATCTCCGAAGAGGTGAGCGAACTCGACTCCGAGATCGGTATTTACGACATGGCAGGCCCAGACCACAAGACGCCCAAGCCGACCTGGCGCATCATTGGATACGCCCAAGCGGGAATGACGACGCGGTACATCGAAGAGGCCATCGACGGAATGTACAGGACCATGCTGTGGGCAACACTTCTGGCGGTTCTATTTGCCGTGCTCATCACATCGGTCATGGTGCGCGTCAGCATCCGACCCATCAACGAACTCGTGGCGGCAACGGGACGCGTGGCCGATGGGGATTACGACGTCAAGGTCACAACCCCGGTCCGCAACGACGAAGTTGGAGATCTGGCGGCTTCCTTCAACAAGATGACGGCTGATCTGAAGGTATCCCGCACCGCGTTGGTCGAAAAGAAGCTCCTTGAAGACTTGGTTGACGAATTGAAAAAGACACAACAGCAACTGGTTCAGGCGGGCAAGATGGCCGCCATTGGCCAACTGGCGGCGGGCGTGGCCCATGAGATCAACAACCCGTTGGCGGGCATCATGGGTTATGCCCAACTGGCCTCGGAGCACATCCGTGCCAGGCAGCAGACCGGCATTCCGCCGTCTGAAATCAGCCGGTTCGTGGGTTACATCGAGAATATGGAGAACCAAAGCCAGCGTTGCAAGGAGATCGTGCAGAACTTACTTCGCTTTGCGCGCGCATCGACCGATGAAGAGCTGCAAGCCGCTGATGTGAACGCTGTCATGCGTGAGACGCTCTCGTTCCTATCGCATCAGATGGTATCGTTGGGAATCGATCTCGACTTGCGCCTGGCGGAGGGTGTGCCGGCGATCAAGGGTCGCGCGGGAAAGCTCCAGCAGATATTCACAAATATACTGATTAATTCTCTGCAATCCATGAAGGGCAGCGCCGGACGTATCCGTGTTGAGACGGCCGTGCGCGACAATTGGGTGAGCATTCAGATCGGCGATACCGGCGAGGGTATTCCGCCGGAGAATCTGGATAAGATCTTCGAGCCGTTCTTTACCACCAAAGAGCTCGGCCAGGGCACGGGACTGGGGTTGTCCGTGACATACGGCCTGGTCAAGGACATGGGGGGGAATATCACGGTCGACTCGGTTGTCGGCGAACGGACGACATTCACGGTCGCCTTCCCGGCGATGGACATGATGGACGATGCGGCAGGGATGCCGAACAAGAACGTCGATTTGAACAAGGAGACCTCTGCCAATGCCGGACTCTGAAGCTCAGTCCTACACAGCGCGTTCGAAGAGGTACGCCATTTTGATCGTTGACGACGAACCATCGCTGCGCGACGTCTTGGCCCAGATCCTCGATGGTTATCATGTGACGACCGTTGAAAACGGAAGCGAGGCGATCAAGGCCATGGGCCGGACATCGTTTGAGATGGTCATCACCGATCTCATGATGCCGCAAGTTGATGGATTCGACGTTCTCTTGAATGCCAAGAAGATCAACCCAAGCACGGATGTCCTCATTCTGACCGGTTACCCATCTCTCGAAAACGAGCGCAGGTGCCGCGCGCTGGGCTGCACTGATGTCTTGTCAAAGCCCTTTGCTGTGACTGCCATCCGTTCCCTCGTCGAGCGATGCGCGCGCACCCGCATAGCGCGGTTGGCCAAGGCATAGGAATGATCCATGCGATTCGCAACTGAATCGCCCCGCCCGCCGATAAGGCGGGCAGGGCGATTTTTCTGACGCTTGGAATTGGCTACTTGCCGATGGCAGCAGGCAGGACATCGCCCGCGGCGGAGTGACGGAACATCTCGGTCTGCATACGTCCTTGCGCCGTGACGACGGTGACAGCCGCGAGGTGCATGATGTCGCGCACAGTATAGGAACCCACCTGAAGGACCTGCACCGGCTTGTCCATGCCGACCAGGAGCGGTCCAATGATTTCGGCGCCACCCAGCCGTTGAATCAACTTGTAGGCAATGTTGCCCGATTGCAGGTCAGGGAAGATGAGCAGATTGGCCTTCTCTTTGAGTTTCGAGAAGGGATAGGTCTCACTCAGGATTTGCGGCGTCACGGCGGTGTCGGCCTGCATCTCACCATCCACGATCAGGAGCGGGTCGCGTTCTTTGACGATCGCGACCGCTTCGCGCACCTTGCGCGTGAACGGGTGCTCGACCGAACCGAAGTTGGAGAACGACAGCAGCGCGGCCTTCGGCTCGATACCGAAACGCCGAACCTCGCGCGCGCACTCGAGAGTGATGTCGGCCAGTTGCTCGGCGGTCGGGTCAATGCGCACCGTTGTGTCGGCAAAAAACATGATGTCGTTCGGCCAAATGACCATGGTCATGCCGCAGATTTCGCGCGACCCATGATGACGCGGGAACACTTGCAGGCACGGACGCAAGACCTCGGGATAGTGCATCGTTGCCCCTGCCACCAGACCATCCGCTTTGCCGGTGCGCACCATCATCAGTCCGAAGTAGTGCGGATCGAGCATCAGGCGCTGGGCGTCGCGCAACGTCATGCCCTTGCGCGCGCGCAGCAGGTGGAACTGTTCGATAAAGTCGTCGCGCCACTGGGAAGTGGCCGGATCGACGATCTCGACGCCCGTCAAATCAACGCTAACCTCATCGGCAACCGCCTTGATTGTGGCGGGATCACCAATGAGGATCGGCTCGCCAATTTGTTCCTCGCGGATCCTGCGTGTCGCATAGAGAATCCTTCGTGCCGATCCCTCAGGAAACACGATGCGCTTGCGCTCCGTGCGCGCGCGGTTGATGACATCGCGCATGATGGCGCGGGAGCGTCCCAGGCGCGCTTCAAGCTCGTAGGTGTATTGATCAGGGTCGATCATCTTGCCGGCGACGCCCGACTTCATGGCCGCTTCGGCAACGGCACGCGCCTCCCAGAGGAGGACGCGATGGTCAAATGGCTTCGGGATGATGTAGTCGGGCCCGAACGTCATCTCCGTGACGCCGTAGGCCGCCAGCACCGATTCCGGGACGGGCTGCTTGGCTAGGTCGGCGAGAGCATGCGTCGCCGCGATTTTCATGTCATCGTTGATGGCGCGGGCGTGTACGTCGAGGGCGCCGCGGAAGATAAACGGGAAGCCCAGTACATTGTTGACTTGGTTGGGATAGTCGGACCGGCCCGTGGCCATGATGAGATCTGAGCGGGCGCCCTTGGCATCCGGGTAAGTGATTTCGGGATCGGGATTGGCCATGGCGAAGACGATCGGGTTCTTGGCCATGGAACGGATCATGTCCGGCGTCACGGTATTGGCGACGGAGCAGCCGCAGAAGACATCGGCCCCTTCGAAGGCCTCCGCGAGCGTGCGCGCGGTCGTACTCGACGCAAAGCGTTCTTTGTAGGGGTTCATGCCCGCCTTACGGCCTTTGTAGACGACGCCGTTTGAGTCACATATAACGATATTCTCGAGACGGACACCCAACTGGATGTAGTGTGCGGCGCACGCGAGGCCGGCGGCGCCGGCGCCGTTGAACACAACTTTGATCCGGCTCAGGTCTTTCTCGGCGACCTCGCAGGCATTCAGGAGGGCCGCGCCTGAGATGATCGCGGTCCCATGCTGGTCATCGTGGAAGACCGGGATTGACATTGTTGCCTTGAGTTGCTCCTCGATGTAGAAACACTCCGGCGCCTTGATGTCCTCAAGGTTGATGCCACCGAAGGTGGGTTCAAGCGAGCGGACGATCTCAACGAGTTTGACCGGGTCAAGTTCATTGACCTCAATGTCAAAGACATCGATGTCCGCAAATCGTTTGAACAGGACCGCTTTTCCCTCCATCACGGGCTTGCCGGCCAAGGCGCCGATATTCCCCAGTCCGAGGACGGCGGTGCCGTTTGAGATGACCGCGACGAGGTTCCCCTTGGCGGTGTAGAGGTTGGCGGTGCTGGGATCTTTCTCGATCTCCCAGCAGGGCTCGGCCACACCGGGCGTGTAGGCCAAGGACAGATCGACCTGAGTTGTGCATGGCTTGGTTGGAATGACCTGGATCTTGCCCGCCCGTCCCCGACGGTGGTATTCCAAGGCATCTTCACGGCGAATCATGAACATCCATCCCTTCTGGGCGTTCCGGAGCGCGGGTCACACCCGCACGTCGGAGCAATCCCTGTCTCATCAAGTTAATGCAGGCGTCGTCTGTGGCAAAGCCCACCGACGCCATTCTGTCAATATCCGGCCCCGATGGCCGTTCACGCCGCGTTCTTCACCACAATTATCGGCGTCGCATCCGTACTACGCTTTGGGGGCCGAGATTGCGAAAGATTTCACAAGAATAACCCCGTCGCGGGTATGGTTTTGACATATGGCAATAAGATGACGGCAGACGAGTTTCGAGAGCAGTGACGATAGACCCGGCAACCGCCGACCTTACCAATGTGCTATAATAGGCAGGGGCCAAGAGTGAACCCGGCTAAGGAGAGGGGTACGATGACTACGTTGCAAGATCGACTGACCCAGCTTCTGCCCGTATGGCAGAACGATGTGAAGAGTTTTCTCAGTGAGCATGGTGACGATGTCATCAGCAAAGTGACATTGTCGCAGGCGTATGGCGGCATGCGCGGTGTGCGCGCGTTGGTCTGCGAGACATCGCTTGTCGAGCCGGACACCGGGCTGGTAATCCGAGGGATCCCGGTGAAGAAGCTCGTGGATCGGTTGCCGGAGGAGATTCTCTGGTTGCTTCTCACGAGTGAGTTTCCGGATGAACATCAGCTTCAGTGGCTGCAGAGCGACCTCAAAAAGCGAGCGCGCGTCCCCGATTACGTATGGGCCGTGTTGGAGGCAATGCCGCGCGACTCTCACCCGATGTGTATGCTCAACACCGCGATTCTGTGCATGGGGCGCGAGTCCGTGTTTCACCGTCACTACGATGAGGGATTGACCAAGGATCACTATTGGGGGGAGACGCTGGACGACGCTCTCAACCTGATCGCACGCCTGCCTGCCGTCGCGGCGGGTATCTACCGGCTGCGGTTTGGCAAGGGTCCGCGCATTCTCTCCAGTCCGAAACTCGATTGGGGCGCAGACTTTGCCTACATGTTGGGCATCGATGATCCAGACGGCAGTTTTGCCAAGCTGATGCGCCTGTACTTGGTCCTGCATTCAGATCATGAATCCGGCAACGTATCCGCGAACGCGGCGGCGACTGTCAATTCCGCCCTCTCTGACCTGTATTATGCGCTGTCCGCCGGATTGAATGGCCTGGCGGGTCCTCTGCACGGTCTGGCGAATCAGGAGTGCCTGGCGTGGGTTCTGCAGACCAAGGAACGCTTCGGTGGTGTTCCAACCCGCGAGCAGCTTGAGAAGTATGCTTGGGAGACACTCGAAGCCGGCCACGTCGTTCCGGGATATGGCCACGCCGTATTACGGATCACCGACCCGCGCTTTGATGCCTTCCTGGATTTCGGCAAGAAGCACTGTCCCGACGACGAGGTCTTCCAGATTGTGGCGCGCGTATTCGAGGTTGTGCCGAATGTCTTGAAGCAGGTGAAGAAGATCAAAGATCCGTGGCCCAATGTTGATGCCGCCTCCGGCGCTCTGCTGTGGAAGTACGGACTGACCGAGCTGTCGTACTACACGGTTCTCTTTTCTGTCTCACGCGCCCTCGGCATTTGCGCGCAGGCAGTTATTGCACGTGGGATGGGTTACCCGATCGTGCGTCCGAAGTCGTCGACCACCGAGTGGTTGAAAAAGCAGCTGATGAGAACTCCGGTTCCGGCGTAATTGGTCGCCAGCGCGGACCCTTCCCTCGGGCCGCAGGAGCCGGGAGCTCTTACTCTACAACCGCACTGCCCTTCGGGGCGGTGCGGTTGTTTTTTGTGACGTCCGGAACAAGGATTTGTTACTAAGAGAAGCCAAGCTACGATTGACTTGGCGGCCACTCACTTGGTAATCTGGGTACTTCTGGCCAGTCGAGATCTGGCCAAAAGGAGCAAATTCGATGTCCGACAATCACTTCAAGGTCATCATCATCGGCACAGGGCCGGCCGGTTACACCGCGGCGATCTATGCGGCACGTGCCGATCTGAAACCGCTTGTCTTTGAAGGTGATCAGCCCGGCGGCCAGCTTACGATCACGACCGACGTCGAGAACTACCCTGGTTTCTCCCACGGCATCATGGGGCCGGAGTTGATGAAGGAGTTTCGGGAGCAAGCGGTTCGGTTTGGAACCGAGATCCGTGCCGAGACGGTGACTGGGGTCGATTTTTCCGGTTCGCCGCACAAGGTTCTTACCTCAAAGGGGCGATACACGGGGGACACTGTGATCATCGCCTCCGGCGCGCGGGCGCTGCTTCTGGACCTACCCGGAGAAAAGAAGCTGATGGGGTACGGCGTGTCGGCCTGCGCGACCTGCGATGGGTTCTTTTTTCGGGGCAAGAAGATTGCCATCATCGGCGGCGGCGACTCCGCTATGGAAGAGGCCAACTTTCTCACCAAGTTCGCGGAGAAGGTCACCGTGGTTCATCGGCGTGACACATTGCGCGCATCGAAAATCATGCAGAAACGCGCCTTGGATAACCCGAAGATCGAATTCATGTGGAACACGACCGTTGTTGATGTCCTGGGCGAGCCGGAGACGGGGATCAAGGCGTTGCGCCTGAAGAGCGCCGTGGACGGCAAGGAATGGGAGTGGCCGATCCAAGGACTTTTCCTGGCGATCGGGCATATGCCCAACACGGAATTCCTGCAAGGGCAAGTGAAGATGGACGAGAACGGCTACATCGTGACCGTTCCGGGCACAACCAAGACATCGGTGGAAGGCGTGTTCGCCGCCGGTGATGTGCAGGATCATGTCTACCGTCAGGCGGTCACAGCCGCAGGGACGGGCTGTATGGCGGCGATCGAGGCGGAGCGGTACTTGGAAAGCAGGCACGCTTCGCACTGATGGAGTACGATCGAGCGCCGCCGCATACGGACAAAATGATCAGATCCGAGTCACGCCTCTACGGCAAGTTCACATGAACGTCGTGCGTGAAGGCAAGAAGGTTCTTGCAGAAGCACAAGGTCGAAGTCGTCGAGCGCGATTTCTTCAAGGAGCCGTTCACGAAAGACGAGTTGGAACGACTCATCGGTGATCGCCCAATCACTATCTTCATCAGCACGCGCGCGAAATCATACAAGAGCACCGACTGGGACAAGAAGACACCGTCCAAAAAGGACGCGATCGCAGCAATGCTGAAGGACCCGACTCTCCTGCGGCGGCCAATTCTCGTGGTGGGGAAGAAGCTGATCATCGGTTGGTCGGAGGGGGAGTACGAAGCTGCGGTGTGACCTGTGTCGGATGTGCGAGCAAGGGGCTGAAGCCCCTTGTTTACTAAAGAGGAGAGCGCCGTACATTCGTAGTGGTGTCCTTTGCTCTCCTGTGACAACTTCCAATCATGATCTCCGCACATCGGTCGTCGGTTCTGCTCCTCATCCTCGCAGTTCTCGCGGTCGGTCCGGCGGCCGTGCTGATCCGCTTGGCGGACGCGCCACCGATCACCGTCGCATTCTATCGCATGGTGACTGCCGCCTTCGCCATTGGCGGAATTGTCATCGCGCGCGGCGGACGTGACCTTGTCGGGCTTGATCGGCGGGCGTTCAAGCGCTCCGTGATCGCGGGCATTCTGCTCGCGGTTCACTTTGCGACTTGGATCACATCGCTGGATTACACCTCCGTCGCCAATTCGGTCATCATCGTCACGACCCAGCCAATTTGGGCGGCGCTGCTCGGTATCTGGTACCTGCGCGAACGGATTCACACCGCTACCTTCCTTGCGATTGCTCTGGCGTTGGCCGGTGTCGTGCTGATCTCCGGCGGTAATCCGGCGCCGGGCGGGATGAAAGGCGATCTATTTGCCCTCGCCGGGGCGATCATGGCTGCTGCTTATTTGGTTGTCGGACGCCAGGTGCGCCAGAGCGTGTCGACGCTCGGGTACGTGCTGGTTGCCTACTCAACCGCCGCGGCCGTGCTCGGCATCGTCGCCCTGATCATTCAGACGCCCCTGTCGGGGCTGCCTGCCCATTCATGGTTGTGGATCATTGTGGCTGGCCTGGGACCGTCGGTCATTGGGCATACTCTCTACAACCGCGCCCTCAAGGATTTCTCAGCACATGCCGTCGCGACTACGATTCTGGGCGGCGAGACTGTTGTGGCGACAGTTCTCGCGGCGATCGTTCTCTCTGAGTACCCAAGTCCGTGGGCGGTTCTCGGGGCGGTTCCGATTGCGATTGGCGTGATCTGGACGTTGCGGTTGGAACGGAATCGTGTGCTTGTTGAGGAGACGTAGCTTTTTGGCGAGTGATGCGAGACAGACTGTAGTACAATCCAGCCGCGAGGATTAGCACAACACCATTGACCCACCAACGGACGGTCACCGATTCGCCGGGGTTCTCGGGTAAGACCACACCGAAGTGCCACAGCGGGACTGTCAAGTACATCGCCGCCAAGACGGTGGCAAGATTGATGAGTCTCAACCTGCCGCTCGGATTGATTCGTTCCTGCCAATAGGAAAGAGCTGTCGCCGCAATGACCATGATAGCGGCGAACGGGAAGATTGCGCGCGACATGGCCCTCCCTTCGGGACCGCGTCCCCCGATCATCAGGCCGACAAGGATTAGCGCGACGGTCAGGACTGACCACGCCCAGGCAGGAATGCGTTGCATGATGTTAGTAGGACTCATCGGGGCCGGGGAACCGTTTGGCGCGGACATCATCACGGTACTTCGTGAACGCTTCCTTCATTGTCGACGCAAGGTCCGCGTAGCGTCGCACGAACTTAGGACGGAAATCCGGGAAGAGTCCGAGCAGATCGTTCGTCACAAGAATTTGTCCGTCGCAGCCAATGCCGGCTCCGATACCAATCGTGGGAATCGCGATCTTCACGGTGATCTCGGAGGCGACATCCGCCGGAACGCTTTCGAGGACGATGGCGAAACAGCCCGCTTCGGCCAACGCTTCCGCGGATTCGATCAGATGCTGACGTGCCTCGCTTGTCTTCCCTTGAACAGAGTAGCCGCCAAGACGATGGACCGACTGTGGCACAAGACCGATGTGTCCCATCACGGGGATTCCGGACTCAACGATCC
>Ga0214473_10011205_pt1 | contig 10524 bp, 9 predicted proteins | sample RVTome_7_FD_203509 | JGI IMG/M metagenome (GOLD analysis project Ga0214473, IMG submission 203509) | Soil microbial communities from uranium-contaminated site in the Upper Colorado River Basin, Wyoming, United States - RVT98D197 | ecosystem: Environmental > Terrestrial > Soil > Contaminated >... | reverse complement strand
GCTTTGTAAAAATTCACTGAAAGCCCATTTATGTCATTCCTATGAAAACGGGAATCCAGTGTTTTTAATTGGTTACGAAGGTCTGGATTTCCGCCTATGCGGGAATGACGACTTTTTACGAAGCCATTATTCCTGATACCCACGAAATTAGTCCCAAAAGTCGTCATTCTATCCGGCTGTCCGCTAAAGAGAACCGCAAAAATTTCCGATAAAACAATAAAATAAAGCGGCAAAGGAGGACTCTGTGGACGTCAAAGGTACCGCTATCATTTCTATCCCCGAGTTTATCAATAGAAAATTCGGGAAAGAAGGACTGAATCGATGGTTAAATACCCTCACGGAAAACGCCCGGAAAGTTTATGGGTGCTCCATCCTGGCCGGGAGCTGGTATCCGTTAAAGGAAATCATGGTGGAACCGACCAGAAAGATGTGTGAGTTGTTCTATCGGGGGGATTTAAAAGGGGCCTGGGAAGCCGGTCGCTCCAGCGCCGATTTCGGGTTGAAAGGGGTTTATAAGATTTTTGTCAAGTTCGGATCCCCGGAGTTTTTGATCCGCAAGGCCAGCGCCATTTTTACCAGTTATTATCAACCCAGCGAGATGAAAGTGGTGGTTCAAGAAGACAAGAAGGCCGTTGTACACATTACCCAATTCTCAGAAGCCTCCTCCCTGATTGAGAACCGGATTGCCGGGTGGATGGAGAGGGCCATGGAAATCAGCGGCTGTAAAAACGTCAAAGTCTCGATTCCTCAATCTTTGGCCAAGGGCGGACCGTACACGGAGATCGTCGTTACCTGGGCTTAGAGGATTTAAGGTCTCGTATCAGACCAGATGGCAGGCTGTGAAATGCCCGGGAGCGACTTCCTTCCAGGCCGGGATTGATTCCGAGCAGATGTTTTCTTTTCGCCTGCAGCGGGGATGAAACCGGCATCCGGGGGGAGGGAATATGGGACTGGGTATTTCCCCCTCTAAAGCGATAGAGGTTCTTCGGGTCTCAAAAACCGGGTCGGGGACCGGGATGGACGACAGCAGGGCTTGCGTGTAGGGATGAAGTGGTTTGGAAAAGAGTTCGTTTTTTTCCGCCAGTTCCACCATGATGCCCAGATACATGACCGCCACCCGATGACTGATGTGCTTGACGACCGAAAGATCGTGGGATATGAAAAGATAGGTCAGATTGAATTTTTCCCTCAACTCTTCCAATAAATTGATGACCTGGGCCTGAATAGAGACGTCCAGGGCGGAAACCGGTTCATCGCAAACGATAAACTCCGGGCGGACGGCCAAAGACCTGGCCACCCCGATGCGTTGTCTCTGCCCGCCGCTGAATTCGTGGGGGTAGCGATGGACATCGGTGGGATTCAAGCCCACCAATTGCATCAGTTCCAAGACCCTTTCCAGGCGCTCTTTTTTCTTTTCCGGGACACGGTGGACTTTCATGGGTTCCCCGATGATCTCTTTGACCGTCATACGGGGGTCCAGGGAGGCATAAGGGTCCTGAAAGATCATCTGCATGGACTGACGCATGCGTCTTAAGGCGTCCCCTTTCTCAAGACACAGATCCTTACCCTGGAAAAAAACCTGGCCGCTAGTTGGTCTGTACAGTTGAAGCACACCCCTGGCCGTGGTGGACTTGCCGCAGCCGCTTTCCCCCACCAGACCCAGGGTCTCGCCCGTTTCCAGATCAAAACTCACCCCGTCCACCGCTTTGATGAACAGTTTTTTGCCCTTGCCGAGGACGCTAAGGTTTATGGGAAAATAAACCTTCAGGTCCTTGACTTGAAGCAGTTTATGATTACCTGTTTGCATTAGAAAACCTTCCAGCAGGAAACGTAGTGTCCCTGTTTTTTTTCAGAAAAAGGAGGGAGATGATGATAACAAGAATCATCTCTTATTGGGCACCGGGCGATAAAGGCGCAGCCTTTGACCAGTTCACGCATCAGGTCGGGGGGGGCACCGGCAATGGAAAAAAGCTTTTCCTGGGTTTCCTTGTCCACTCGGGGAATGGATTTGAGCAGCCCTTTGGTGTAGGGGTGCAAAGGATTCTTGAAGAGTTCGGGGGTCGTGGCGGTTTCAACAATTTTTCCTGCGTACATGACCATGATGCGGTCGGTCGTTCCGGCGACAGCTCCGAAGTTATGCGTGATCAGCACGGTAGCCGCCCCGAGGTCCCTGGCCAGCGACTTGATCAAACGAAGGATCTGGTCCTGTATGGTGACATCCAGGGCGGTGGTCGGTTCATCGGCCAAAAGGATAGTGGGATTGCAGGAAAGGGCTATGGCGATCATGACCCGTTGTCTCAATCCCCCGCTCAATTGGTGCGGATAGGAGCGAAGTCTCATCTGAGGCTCCGAAATACCCACTTTGGATAAAAGCTCTATGCAACGGTCTTCAAGAGCCGTGTCCTTTAATTTCATATGAAGCTTAATGACCTCCCGCATCTGTTTCCCGATAGTCAAAACCGGATTTAGTGAGGTCATGGGGTCCTGAAAGACCATGGAAATCCGGTTTCCCCGAATCCGCTGCATCTCCTTTTCGGACAACTTTAGAATGTCCGTTCCGTCAAACCGCAGGGTCGCGGCCTGGATTTTTCCGGGAGGGACCGGGATCAGGCGCATGACGGAAAGAAAGGTAACGGATTTCCCGCAGCCGCTTTCTCCGACAACCCCCAGGGATTCACCGGGGAAGAGGGCGAAGGAGATATCCCGGACCGCGTTAAGCGTGCCGTCGCGGAGGTAGAATTTTACATCCAATCCCTCCACATCCAGAATGGGTCTTTTCATGTTCTGTGTCGTTTCCATTATCTCCTGAGTCTCATTCCGCCGGTCAGCTTGGGATCCAGCAGGTCCCGAAGGGCATCTCCCAGCATGTTAAAGCCGAACACCCCGGCACTGATGGCCAGCCCGGGAAATATGGCCAGCCAGGGGCCTTTAAGCATGTAATTGAGTCCATCGCCGCTCAGCATCCTTCCCCAGGAGGACGCCGGGGGTGGAACCCCAAAGCCCAGAAAGCTGAGGGAGGCCTCGGCTAAAATGGCATTACCCAGTCCGAGGGTGGCCAGAACGATAATCGGGGCCGCTACGTTGGGTAGAATATGACGAATCAGGATCGTGGTGTTCCTGCACCCGACAGCCCTGGCTGCCATTACGTAATCCATTTCCTTGATAGCCAACACGGCGCTTCGGACCACGCGGGAAGCGCCGGCAAATCCGGCCAGGGCCAAAGCCAGTATGACGTTCACCTGCCCCGGTCCCAATATGGCCATTATCGTGAGCATAATCACCAGCCAGGGGAAGGACATGATGGCGTCGACGAATCTCTGCATGATCGTATCGAACCGCCCTCCGAAGTAACCGGACAGGATGCCGATGATCGTGGACAGAATGGTGCTCAAGCCCACTGCGCCAAGCCCCACGGTCATGGAAACCCTGGCCCCGTAGGCAATACGGCTGAAAAGGTCTCTGGCCAAGGCGTCGGTGCCTAAGTAAAAAGTGCGGCTGGGCGGGGCGACGATTTTCTCTCCATGCATGGTGTCCGGATCGAAAGGGGATATAACCGGGGCCAAAATGGCCAGCAACACCATGCCCAGGACCAGGAGTCCGCCGAAGGCCCCCAGAGGTTTGGTCTTCACCAGCTGGATGAACAAATCCAAAAGCCAGTGATGCCTTTTGGGGGGGGTGATGATACCTTCCACCCGCATGGATACGGGATCAATGATTTTTTCTTGAAGATTGGATTCCATAAATTTCCTTCTTGTTGCTACAATATCTTATTAAACACCCTTGGCCTTCAAAAATCCGCAATCCGAAATCGGAAATTATCTTTGGTTATCGATAGCGGATCCTGGGATCGAACAATCCGTACAGCAAATCCACGATGAGGTTGATACTGATAACCCAGGTACAGATTAAAAGATTAACGCCCTGAATGGCCGGATAATCACGCCAGGAGATGGCATCAATGAGGTATTTCCCCATTCCGGGGAGAACGAAGATACTTTCCATGATCACCGTGCCCCCGATTAGAAAGGCGATCTGGAGGCCCATGATGCTCAGGACGGGGATCAGGGCATTTTTAAGGGCATGGCGGACCACCACCACCCAGCCGGCCAACCCTTTGGCCCGGGCTGTTCGGATGTAATCTTCCTTCATGACCTCCAGCATCATGGTCCGGGTCATCCGCATGATCCCGGCAGAAAGGGCAATGGACAGGATAAAAGAAGGCACCAAAAGCTGGGAAAGACTTTTAATGGGATTTGCCGAGAAGGGGACATAATCCATGGGGGGGACCCATCTGAACCAGATGGAGCCGAAAACCAATACCAGGGTGGCGATCCAGAAACCGGGTATGGAAAGGCCCCCTATGGCTGCACTGCGGAGCAGATAATCGGACCATCGGTCCTGATAGAGGGCGGATAGGACCCCGATAGGTACGCCCATAAGGATGGTCCAGAAAAGGGCCATAAGTCCCAGACGAAGGGTGGTGGGCAGACGCCTGGACAGTTCTTCCGTGACCGGCTTCCCGCTCCATAGGGATTTCCCCAGGTCGCCCCTGAATACGTTTTTCATATACGTAGCGTATTGGATGACCAGAGGTTTGTCCAGCCCCAGGGTTTTTCTCAGTTCAGCCTCATCATCCGCATAGCCCTGTTCGGAAATCATAATCGCTACCACATCTCCGGGCAGAAAGCGGACGATACTGAATATGAAAAAAGAAACCAGCAGGAGAGTGGGGACCAGCAGCAGAAGCCTCCTTAAAATATACCAGCGCAGCATGGAATTTTTCCTTTGGGGTTATTCAATAAATCTCAATCAAAAGGCCGGGTCGGGGATTCTTGAATCCTCGGGAAGGTTCACTAAAAATATTTCACTTGAATCCTTGAATCCCTGACCCCCTGAATCCTTCGTAATTAATTATTAATGTTTCTCCATCCAATACGTTTCCCCAACCAGAGGTTGATAATCAAGTAGGTACCAGGTCCTGTGAACATAGGGTCTCCTGGCCCCGAATCGCGTCTGGGTATAAAGATAGGTATACGGGGCATCATCCATAACCTTTAATTGAATATCTCGGATCAGGGCCTTCCGCTTTTTCACGTCCAGAATTTTCTGCTGCTCCGTGATCAGCTTCCAGAGTTCCGGGTTGCTCCATTTATAATAGGTGGCTCCATCCAAAGGCCCATAGTAGGGGATCAGCCACTCTTCCGGATCCACCCCGGCGGTCGTGAGGTGAAGAGACATTTCATATTCGAAGCGGTAAGCCCGGTTGAAGTATTGGGCAAACTCAAGGAAGTTCAGCTTTAGATCGACCCCGATTTCCTTGAGCATCTCCTTCAGCACCTGGGCCGGTTTGGTCATGTAATCCGAGTTCCAGGTCAAAAGCTCCAGAGTGAAGCCGTTGGGATAACCGGCTTCGGCCAGAAGCTTTTTGGCCTGTTCAGGATTGTACTTGACCTGATCGGCAGGCGGAAGGGCATCTTCGTAAACCGGGGGAATGGGACCAACCCCTACAGAGCCGAAACCGCCCCAGGCCAGTTTCAACAACCTGGGCTTGTCAATGGCCATGGCAATGGCCTGGCGGACCCTTTTGTCATCCAGGGGCTTTTTGAGGGGTTTTTTCCCTTCGATCCAGGGCTGAACGCGCAAAACCCACATGTGGGTGCCGGGACTTTCAGTGATGATAGCGTCCGGGGCCTCTTTCTTAAGGGTCTCCAGCTGGAAGTGATAGGGCCCGCATACATCCAGCCTTCCGGCAATAAAGGACGATAATGCAGTGGCCGGATCGGACATGATTTTCCAGGAAATGCCGTCCAGATAGGGCAAGCCTTTTTTGAAGTAATTGGGGTTTTTTTCCATGGTGATGTGAGAGCCCTTGACAAATTCCTTGAGGATGAAAGGACCGCTCCCGATGGCCACATTCTTCAGGTCCCCATATTTATCGACTACCTCCTTGGCTACAATGGCACACCAGGGAGAGGCGATGTACCGGAGAAAGGGGGCATAGGGCTGGTTTAATTTAAAAATGATGGTGTATTTGTCCGGCGTTTCAATGGATTTGATCTTGTCTTCAAAGTAATAACGGTGTTTGAAATCGCTTTTCTTGCCGTACATGCCACCAACGCGTTCGATGCTGTATTTGACATCCGCCGAAGTCAGCTCCCGGCCGTTGACCGGGGGGACGTTGTGAAAACGTACGCCCTTGTGGATCTTGAATTCGAAGGTCGTATCATCGACCTGCTTGACACTTTCGGCCAGTTCCAGTTCCCACCCGGTCATCTCGGGGTTCAAACGCAGCAGGCAGTTATTGGTGTTCATGGTGATTGCAGTCGTCCCTCCAGCGGTCTCCATAGCAGGGTCCAGAGACCTCGGTTCAGCACCCATGTATGATCGAAGGACCCCTCCATATTGAGGTTTCACGGCTGTTTTCTGTTTCTTTTCTCCCGCTGCCTGACTCTTTTTTGCTTTATCGGTTAGAGACTTTTTCATTTGGGCGGGTGCCGTGGAGACCAGAGCCATGGAGAGAACGATGCAAAGTACCATCGGCCACATGGACCATCCGAAAAAATGCCTTCCTGATTTCTTTCGTGCCATTTTCATCTTGTCCTCCTTTTTGAAATGAGTTCTTTTTGAATTTTGCCCAGAAGGGCTTTGGCTGAAAGGGGTGTTTACTTCACCCGAAAAGAGATGATCCATTCTAAACGGGCCCCCTTGGATGAAAGATAAATGGGTCAGCTTGCGAAGTTGATTGGTTTTGACAAGGAAAACTACGATTGTTGGGTGTTACCTGAGTTGTTTGAAAAAAAATCATCAATCCTTCCAAACCTCCTTTTTTTAGAAGAGAATTGAATCTGCCCGTGGATGACGCGCAAATAAGGGGGGATTTTATTATTACACCTTTATAAGACTCTTTTTTTCAAAACCCGAAGTATTATGAAATGGGAGAATGAAAATCTGAATTCAGGATTAAAACATTCCAAAAAAAAGGCGGCTAAATTAACCGGTCCGGGAACGGTCATCAAATTCTTTGTTTAAGTTTCAAATAATATAATTTTTCAGGGGAGTCAAGAAAAAAAAAGAGAAGGGTGCAGACGAGAAGAAGCTTTACAGGGACAGGAACCTTCTGTTCCAGTCCCCTTTGCCGCTTGGTTTGAAAATAGGGTCCAAAGATTCCAGGATTTAAGCAGGTGTAACTCAAATGAATAGTTCGGCCTGGAAGGCATTTACGTAAAACCCCCAACTAAACAGCCACATAGTTTATAGCCTCCTTTTGATCCCTTTCCCAGGCATCGTGGATCATCAAGAAACACCTGATTCTTTATGGTCTCTCGCTGTGGCACAAACCTTGCTGTGGTAAGAATGGTCAGTCCTTCCAAAGGAGAATACCTATGAATGCTCATTCTCGTGAAAGATTCAGTTTAATAAAAAAAGAAGTGGTCTTAGACAAGATTTCTCCGGAATCGGAACAGGCCCCGGCGGTGCGAATGCAAAAGGAATTACTGGAGGAAGCCATACGACTGAAGGCCAGTGACATTCATATCGAGCCTTCTGAAAAGACGGTTCAAATACGCTACCGTATTGACGGCTGGCTCATCAAGGGGCCGGTCTTTTCACGCTCGGCCCTGGAGTCTTTGGCCTCCCGTTATAAGATCAGCTGCAATCTGGATATCAGTGAAAAGAGGATTCCCCAGGATGGAAGTTTTCGAATCCTCTATCAGGGGAAGGCCATTGATCTCCGGGTATCCTTCCTTCCCACCCTGTGGGGGGAGAAGATCGTGGTTCGTATCCTGGATACCCATCAAACCTTTTTGGGAGTGGATCAATTGGGGCTTCCTGGGGCGCAATTAGAAAGGCTTTCGACCATGATCGAACGTCCCCAGGGATTGATCCTGGTGGTCGGGCCTACGGGCAGCGGAAAGACCACCACGCTGTATTCCATCCTCCAAGCCATTCATCGGGAGGGGATTAACATCATTACCGTGGAAGACCCCATCGAGTATGCCTTGGAAGGGGTTAATCAGGTTCAAGTTTTTGAAAAGGTGGGACTGACTTTCGCCAATACCCTGCGTTCTATTCTCAGACAGGACCCCGATGTCATCCTGGTGGGAGAAATTCGGGATGAAGAGACGGCTCAGATCGCCTTAAGGGCGGCCTTTACCGGGCATTTGGTTCTCAGCACTTTGCATACCAATGACGCCGTTTCCACGATTACCCGCTTATATAATCTGGGGCTGGAACCTTATGTCCTTTCTTCCTGTTTGTTGGGGATTCTCTCTCAAAGGCTCATTCGAAGGAATTGCTTTCACTGTTCAAGTCCTTATCAACCCGATTCCCGGTTATTGGAACGGTATCATTTAAAGATACCCGAAGTGGAATTGTTTTATAAAGGGAAAGGCTGCCCTTCCTGCCAGGGACGGGGATATGACGGTCGAGAGGGTGTTTTTGAACTTCTGACGGTGTCTCCGGCTTTCCGGGAGGCGATTCTGATGAAGGCCCCTGAGACGGAATTGCGCCATCTGGCCGTGCAGGAAGGCATGGAAACCCTGATGGCCTGCGGACTCAGGAAAGCAAGGATGGGCCAGGTCAGCCTGGAAGAAATGATGCGGGTCATTCCCTATGAGGTTGGAGCCCACTGCTGTCCGGTTTGTTTCTATCCGGTTGAACATTTTTTTGCCAACTGTCCCAATTGCTCTCACCCATTGATCTTGAAATGTCCGGATTGCGGGAAAAAGCTTCAGGCTTCCTGGAAGGCCTGCCCTTATTGTGGGAAGAGGGTTTGATTCCCGTTGCGGGTTTAAAAATCGAAATTCCCCTTCTAAAAATCATAACTCCCTGCCTGCCCGCAGGCCCGTAACTCGCAACAGAAAAATTTCAAATATTTTTGGTCTGTGTTTTATTTTAATCACGTCAATAGAAAATATAATGGGAAAAATAATGGAAACTTGACAGGTTTTATTAATAATGGTAGAGGTTATCTCATCGGGACGTAGCGCAGTCTGGTAGCGCACCTGAATGGGGTTCAGGGGGCCGCTGGTTCAAATCCAGTCGTCCCGACCAGGAAGATAAAAGGGGTTAATCCACCGGAAACGGGTTAACCCCTTTCCCATTCCAAAGAGGGTAAGAATGAAATTCTGTTCTTTTATGTGTGACAAGGCCGACAATGAAAAAGCGCAACATGCCGCCTGCCTGGCGGTGAACGGCGTATTCTGTGGGGTTTTGCGAAAAGTCGTTGAAAAAGGGATGCCCTGTCCGGTCGAGGGCGATTCCGGAAGCGACGGAAAGATAAAAAAGTCAAAATAGGCGGGAAGTTATCCGTAAGATCTCTTAAACCTCTCCTTAAATTCCTCCGGACTGAATCGATAGTCCTGGGTTCCGTAACATTCTACGGCAAAAGAAGCACAGACACTGCCCATCCTGGCGGATTGCTCGATATCCATATTCCGAACCAGACCGCTGATCAATCCGCCTCGGTATGAATCGCCGGCGCCCGTCGGGTCCTCAACCTTATCGGGCTCAACAGCCGGAATGTTTTTTTCTCCATTTCGGGTAGAGACTTTTGAACCGTGTTCTCCCAAGGTGACGACGATCGATCCGGCCTTCCTTAGTAAGGCTTCTCTATTTACTCCAGTTTTATTTATGATCATGTCCAGTTCGTAATCATTGGAGATCAATATCCGGCATCCTTCGATGCCCTGGATCAAATCAAGGCCGTTTAACCTGATTATTTGTTGACCGGGATCAAAAATATAACCGATTCCCCTGGCCTTGCAGGCTAGAGGATATTGAATCATGTCCTCCAGGTTACCGGGAGATACGATGATCAGAGTCTCTTCCGGGTCCAGCCCATTGAAGTCAAGTCCCGCGGAAAACTTCATGGCCCCTGGATTAAACCCGGTGATCTGGTTGTCGGATCGATCGGTAGTAATATAAGCACCGGCTGTTAATTCTTCTTCAATGATTTTGATATATTTAGTCGAGATGCCGTTCTTGGTCATCCAGGCGAGGTAGCGGTGATAATCATGTCCGATAGTAGCCGAAATTTCAGGTGATTCCCCCATCAGGGATAAAGCGTATGCGATATTGCCCGCAGTCCCGCCGAATTTTTCTTTTAAACCATTGACCGCAAAGGAGACATTAAGCATATGTATTTTTTCCGGGAGGATATGGTCCGCAAAATAACCCGGAAAATCCATTATCCTGTCGTAAGCCAACGACCCGGAAACAATGATTTTCAAATGCGTAGACCTTTCAAATCAGTTCTAAATCGCTATCGGTGATAAAGCGCAACCAGTCGAGTACGCTGGGTTCATTGGATTCAAACCTGGACATATTCGAATCGTTCATAATTTGATCCTGGGTGACAAAACATACCGGCCAACCGGGAATCCCCGGTGAAACACCGCAGTGATCGTTTATCCGATAGGCAACGAATCCTGTCTCCGTGCAGGAAATTCGGTATCTTCGTTCACGACGCCTGATTCGGATCGTCTGATTCAGCCACCCCTTGCTTTCAAAAACGCCGATAAACGC
>Ga0214473_10011204_pt1 | contig 10525 bp, 8 predicted proteins | sample RVTome_7_FD_203509 | JGI IMG/M metagenome (GOLD analysis project Ga0214473, IMG submission 203509) | Soil microbial communities from uranium-contaminated site in the Upper Colorado River Basin, Wyoming, United States - RVT98D197 | ecosystem: Environmental > Terrestrial > Soil > Contaminated >... | reverse complement strand
GCTACTTCTTTAGCTTTCAATCTCCAGTTTTTTCTCTGTTGTTCATCATCAGTCATTGGTCACCGTCCCCTGGAATCAAAAGACCTATATTTCGAATGCGTGCCAGGTATAAAGTCCATAGTAGTTGTACAGATTATTAAAACATTTCCCTCAACGCTCCGGTTCAAAATGTCCTTTTTGGGTCAGAAAGATCGTCCTGAATGAGAACCTCGCCGATTTCCATTGACCATTCTCTCCTCTATTCTGTATAGCATGATCGACAAGTCCCACGTATTGAAGATTATTGAAAAGGCCTTTTCGAAATATTTCGACCTAATGGTTGAGGAATGGTAAAGGGTTCCCTTGTTTATTAATGACTAAACCCGATTCCGGTGAATAGTAATCCCATTCATTCTTCTTGCAAAAGTCTTTCAACCCAGGACATTGGGCCTCAAATCCAAATGAAAGGATCGTTGGAGTTGCAATCTAAACACTCCCCTCCTTTGCCACATCTGGGATATAGGGTCCTTCTCCTCCTTGATTTGAAAACTTTATAAAACTTGTATATCACTCTGTCATGGTAATCCACATCTTTTATGAGATGAAGAAGTGCCTATTCCCAGCTGCGTCGGTCAACAATCAAACTGTCCTTTTCAGTTAAGGTTCCCTTTTCAATAAATTCAAGTTTATCAATCTTGACTATACAAATTTCTTTAAAAACATTCTCAAATTCAGTCTCAAGTTTCTTCCAATACGGCCCTTCTTTTTCAGCTTCAACTCTAACGGTTAAAATGTCTTTAAAACCTTCTCTATCTACAATAGCTTGGAGCTTTATATCGCCGAATCGAGAGGCCACCAGTTTGAGCTGACTGGGTGCAACGAACATCCCTCTTACTTTAGTCGCTTCTCCTACCCTCCCAAAGATACTATCAAGACGAAGAGATGTTCTTCCACAAGAGCAACGTTCTTTGATCAATTTCGAGAGATCTCCTGTTCCAAACCGAAAGAGGAAAAAAACGGAATTAAGTCTAGTAACCACTACTTCTCCCAATTTCCCCGGGTTAACCTGTTTACCTGTCGTAGGATCAACAATCTCGACGATGACTTCCTCGCAGATATGCCACCCATTTTTTTCCCGGCATTCATAGGCAATATCGCCCACCTCTGTGGCTCCGTACATCTGATAGGTGTCAATCCCATATTCTTTCTCGAATTTCTCTCTTAAGGAAGGCTGAAGGGGTTCGGCAATAAAACTGGCCCGCTTTAATTTAAAATGATTTTTGAAATCATACCCCTGCTCTTCAGCCTTCTTGATGATGGCCATCAAGAAACTGGGGGTGCCTGTATACCCTGTTACACCCAAATCTCGAATGAGTTGAACTTGATTGTCAGTGCTAGAAGAACCGGAAGGGAGGACAGTTGCTTTCACTCGCCTCAAACCGTTGTGGAAGGTTAAACCCGCAGCGACCATATGATAGGAAAAGGCATTGAGAACCACATCCCCTTTCCCATACCCTGCTGCATAATAACCTCTTGCCCAGATGGGATCTTTTTCCGAAAGATGTGGCTCATAGATCGGACCTGGAGAGGTAAAAATGCGATCTGTCTTTACATCTTTTCCACAGAATCCACCAAAGGGAGGTTCTTCCATCTGAAGTTTAACCAACTGATCCCTAGAGATGACAGGTAGTCGTTCCAAATCGCTGATGGATTTTATCTTCCTGGGATCGACATTCCGTTCATCGAAGATCTTTCTCACACGGCTCGATTTTTGATATCCCAGACGAATCATCTTAGCCAAGCTCTGGTTATAAAAACTCTGTCTTTTCTTCAATGTCATATTTTCTTTTGCGTCAAAATAAGAATTCTCCTTCATTGCCTCCATCTCCCTCCCTTAAGCCAGCGTCTACTCCGCTTCTAAGACTTAACGTCTTTACACTGTCCAAACCTGTCTGGACCTTAACCGTTTTGGAGTTGGTTTTCGTGAATGTCTTTTATTTAAGCTCTGTTTCAGAACGTCTGGCTGCTATGGGCTGCCCGATCAACAGATTCCAAAGAAAAGATAATAAACCCCTTAAAAAACAATCTCTATTTTCATTTCAAAACTTTTATTTCCTTCTTCCCAGGGGTAAAAAAGTTAGTCAAAGGCGTGAAGGTCCCATCTTCATTAACTTGAGTGATCCGAGCTACAAATGGGCCTGAGTGATTGTCCTTATTAAAAGTAAGGTATGGAACGATTCCTCCAAAATCTTCGTTTTGGAATGTCTCCAACGCCTTATTGATCGTCTCCGGTTCGATCTTCCCAAAAAGCCCGCTGGCTCGATGCATGGCCCTTTCTACCGTCATTCCCATGAGTACACCTACCCAATGAGAGACATCATATTTTCCTACACTCTTGTATCTGCTAATCAAATCCCCAATCAATTTGGCTCCTGGTGTATTATCCTGCGGGAGACATCCAAAGAATTGCATTTTGAGCCGATTCCCCATGAGGCCCTTCGCCATCGGGAAGAAATCAGCATCTGTCGCTGTCCAAGTCCCGATAAAGGAAGGGTTGTAGTTGAGTCGATTCGCCCCTTTAAAGGCAGAGATCATATTAGCTCCCAGTATTTGAGTAAAGATGTATTCTGCATTCTTCTCTTTTAAGCGGAGGAGCTCTGTGCTGAGATCAACCGTCTGAGGAGGAAATTCTTCGATGCCTACTAGGTTGACATTGTTTTTAATAGCCGCATCCCGACTTGGGGTTTGAACAGTCTTGCCATAAGCCGTATTGAGCGTGAGGACGCCAACCTTGGGAGCTTCCTTACCTTTATGGATAGTGCGAATGTACTCCATAATCGCATAACAGTCCAAATCATAGGTGGCTATGGAAAGATATATGTAATCATTAGGTGGATTCACGACCTCTTTACCGCTCGACATATTTAAGGTAGGGATTCTATACTCCTGGATGATTGGTTTTGCTTGGATTCCCAGCCCTGTATCCCATGTAATAATCATATCTTTCTTTTCTTCACAAAACTTTTTAACAAATTTAAGTCCCTCCTGAATTTTGTAGGCATGGTCCACAACAGTTAAATCAATCTTTCTGCCAACAACTCCCCCCTTTACTTCATTGACGTAGCGTATATAGTCCTGAAGGCCTTTTGCATGGTAAACACCCCAACTCGAAATAGGACCTGTCAAATTTACGATCGCTCCTACCTTCAGGGGTTGTGCCCAGCTTTCTCCACAAAAACATAATATCCCCACAATGATTGCTAACATAAATATTTTACGCATGTTTTTCCCTCCATCATCTAGATTTTTGATAACAAGATCTCTGATGAATTTATTTTAATGACTCTATTTCATCTCCTCCTTCGATCACCTCCTTTCCGTTCTATCAAGTAGAGTCTACCGCTGGGGGCTTAACAACGACATAACCTTCTCCAACCAGTCGGCCATTTTGGTTCACCCACTGAAGGTCTAATTTAATAATATTATTTTCTAAAAGACGCTCTTTAACCGTCCCGATGGTTTTGAGTGTATCTCCAATATAGACCGGCGAATACATCTTTAAATAAATCTCCAAACCCATGGTGCCTGGACCGGGTAATTCCGCAGCGGTTAGGGCGGTTCCCATAGATGCCACCAGCCCTCCTGGCACGACCCGCCGTTTTAATCTCGTTCCTTTTGCATATTCTTCATCCAAGTGTAAAGGGTTCGAATCGCCTGTGATGCCACAGAATAAATAGACATCACTCTCTGAAATGGTACGCCGTAATTCTGCATGATCCCCCACAGATATTTCGTTTATCGTTTTTCCAACTTTCATTTCATCCCTATTCTTATTCTATTAGATTTTTTTTCAATATCTTACGTTAATCATATGGTTTAATTCACTATTCTACTTCCATAGAGTTCATCCATCTCAACTTGGCTTTACCTCTTTTTTCACAGGTTCCTCGACATCAAGTCCGGTTTGAGCACAGCCGGGAAGGCCCATCAAACCTGGGCGTTTCACGCCATCTCCAACCAGGTAGAGATTTCTAATTGATGTCTTCAAGGGCAACTCTTGGCCAGGAAAAACATGATAGGCAGGCCACTCATCATCGATATTGCGAACGTCTGTCCTTAAAATTTCAGCCCGATTTTCAAAATCAGGAAAGATCTTTTCTAAATCCTGAAAGTTTCTTTCAATCTCCATACGAGCATTCATCGGTTGAAGAGAGGATTTGGGATTACCAAAAGCAACTAATAAATGCCTTTCCGGTGGGGCCACCTCAGGGCTGATATTTGTTACCGGGTCAAACCAATAGAGGCTGTTACAGCCTACCACACTGGCTGTCCCATTTAAGTCAACAAGAGGTTGATCACTGGCAATCAAAAAGGTGATTATTGGGCAGGCCTTTAGCTCTTCTACCTTCTTCACATACCCAGATTCAAAGTTATCCTTCCCTGCCATTTCCACTGTCTTCTTTGGCCCCGTATCCGAGATTACAACCTGCGTCTCTATTTCAACTTCATCTTCTTCTTTCCTGATGACCACACTTTTTACCTTCCCATTTTTGATCACAATCTTCCTTGCCTCGGCATTCATCCAAACCTCGCCCCCATGCCCTTTTATCACATCGGCTAAGGAGTTCATTAAAACGATGTTTCCGCGGGGGGCATGCCCATAGAAACGATAACCATGTCCCACTTCCCTACTCACGAAACGAAAAAACGTAGAGGCTGGCATCTCTGCCTCATTGACACTAAATAGGGCAAAAATAATGGATCGAAATATCGACAAAACCTCTTCATCGTCGGTATATTGTAAAAGCCAGTCCCTGAAGGACATCTCTACCTTCTCTTCACCTTTGATGCCACGTTTAAGGGCCCCCATTATTTTTTCAGTCCCTACTTCCTTGGCCAACCTCCCCATGAGTTTCATACGGTCAACTCTAGTCTTGTTCAGCATATCGAGGAGGGATCTCACCCCTCCTTGCTGTGGTAGCTTATAGTATTTGCCGTGAATCCAATAATATTGAGCAGGCACCGGAGTGAGTGCAAAATCAGCTCCTGTTGTTTTAAAAACCTTTTCCACAGGTCCGCCTATCTCCACACCAATGGCCCCTGTAGGCAGTTTGAAGCCTTTATATTCAATCGTAGAGAAATTACCTCCTAATCGTTCATATTTTTCTGTTAACAAAATTTTGTAACCTGCTCGGGCCAGTAGGGCCGCAGTACTAAGGCCCCCCACTCCTGATCCAATCACTATCACATCATACATAGATTTCCCTTCCTAAAACCTATTTGATATCACTCCATTTTCCGTATCTCTCTCTTAGGATCCGATGGAGGATTTTCCCCGTCGGGGTCATGGGCATCTCTTCATCCTTGATGAAATCGACCGATTTTGGAATTTTATACCCTGCAATCTTTCCCCTGCAATGGTCGATGAGTTCCTTCTCTGTCGTTGTCTTTCCTTGATGAAGCGTGATAACGGCTTTTACCGATTCTCCCCATTTTTCATGGGGAACTCCAATCACCGCTACGTATTTGACGGCAGGATGGGACCCCAGAACCTCTTCAATCTCCGAAGGAAAAACATTTTCACCTCCAGTGATGATCATGTTCGCCTTGCGGTCGACCAGACAATAATATCCATCCTCATCTTGGTAGGCCATATCCCCTGCCGAGAACCATTCCCCATGGAAAACCGATTTAGTCTTTTCGGGGTCTTTCCAGTACTCTTTAAAAACATGGGGAGTCCTTGAATAAAGTTCACCCACCTGTCCTCTTGGGACTTCTTTACCCTTTTCATCTAAAATTTTGATCCGATCCGTTCCGAACATCTCCCTCCCAATGGACCCCAACTTCTTAAATTGCTCCTCGGGTCTAAGTATCGTCACCCCTCCAGCTTCTGTTGAGCCATAGTATTCCCAGAGCTCAGCGTTTTTAAAATATTTCATGATGCCTAATTTCGTATCTTTCCGGGCAGGTGCCGAAGATATCAAGAGTTGTCGAATTGAACTGACATCGATACTCTTCTTAATCGCCTCAGGGAGAGCCAACATCATGATATAGTGGGTGGGCACAAGAGAGGTGAAGGTGATTTTTTCTCTCTCAATCGTCCTCAGAAGATCTCCTGGATCAAAACTGATCATATTATAGATAAAACATCTTGCACTGATGCAGGTATAAGCGAAGGAGAAAAAGATCGAATTGACATGGCACATGGGCATGACCAGCATGACGCAGTCATCCGGCTTGAGTCCCATATTAATTGAATTCAAAATGTATTGGGAGATGTAACTTTCATGAGTTCGGACCACCCCTTTAGGTTTGCCGGTTGTTCCAGAAGTATACATAAAGGTCCAGGTATCCTCTCCATCTACTATCACTTCCGGTTCCTTCGGTGAAGCCTCAGCAAGGATGGATTCATAATGTTGGTAGCCTTCCGGCCTTCTATCATCTCCCCAGTAGACATAATTCTCTTTTGGGATGGTAGAAAGTTTGTCCCGAATGGAATTGACTGTCTGGACAAATTCTTTGGCAACAAAGAGGGCTTTGCATTCAGCGTGATTGGCCACATACTCCATTTCACGAGGGGCAAGGCGAAACATGATTGGAACACAGATCTGCCCACCCTTTGCAGCGGCCGCGTAAATTTCCAGCCATTCGACAGAGTTATAAGCTAAAATCGCAAAGCGATCCCCTTTTTTCACTCCCATATCGTTCAAAGCATTGGCTAAGCGACAACTTCTTTCATCCCACTCCTTAAAGGTTAACCTCCGAAACTTATCTGCGGCCCCTTCTTTCTCCGGGTAGTGCATGGCCATCATTCTTAGAACCGTTCCTGCGGGTATCCATTTGCTGATCGTCATAGAACCCTTCTGTGATTTGAACTCTTAGCAGCTACCTGTATAAAAAAACAATCTTTTTAGCTTGGGTATAGAAAATATTCACTCCTCAGTGAGAATGTCATTCTGTTGAGACCTTTTCGCAACTAACTAAAAGACATGATCTGTTGTGCGATTAAAATGGGATAGGCACTTATTTGTTCGGCCCACCATTTGCTCCTCTCACTTTGGAAACAATATAATTGACAATTGATTTTGAAGTGCTTTGAGGAGTAAATATTTCAGCCACACCTTTTTCCTTTAATTTAAGTATCTGTTGTTTCGGAATCGTTCCGCCACAAATGACAAGAATATGATCCATATCTTTTTTTCTTAGCAAATCCACCAGTTCTCCAATCAGGTTATAGTTCGAAGCATGGGAACTTATCCCGATCACATCCACACCCTCCTGAATGGCTGCCTGAACAATCATCTCCGGCGTTTGATAGGTCCCCAGATATACCACTTCCATGCCTGCATCCCTAAGAATCGTGGAAACAACCTGACCCCCAGTAAAATGGCCGTCAAGGCCTATCATAGAAACGATAACCTTAATTCTCTTTCCGTTATCCATATTCCGCACCTTTTATTTTCTATAAATTTATAATAATAGATGAGATGAATATCTTTCATTCAAACTTAAAAGGACAATCAATCATTTTTAATGTGTCATAACTCAGGCCGCGGGCCTGTCGGATAACCCCCATTATCTCACCCGCTGTGGCATAATCTTTGACCGCCTCAATAATGGACGGCATCAGATTATATTTATCTTCTTTTTTTGCATCGGAATATAGTTGCGTCAGGCTTTCTTTTATTAAAGACATATTTCTTGTCTTCTTCCACTCCTCCATACGTCTCGCAATGTTTTCCGAATCGCTAGCTTGCACCTCCTGTAGGGGGATCTCAAAGTCTTCTTCAGGGGGGATGACCAGGTCGTTGACCCCAACGATCAATCGATCTCCGTTTTCCACCTCTCTGTGTTTTTCCTGGGCCGCCTCCCTCAACATATCCTGGATATATCCTTTCTGTATGGCTACAATCATCCCGCCCAGATCTTCTATCTTGTTCCAGATCTTATAGGCCTCTTCCTCTACCTTATTGGTAAGGTATTCCACAAAGTAAGAACCGGCAAGGGGGTCCACCACATCCGTTACCCCGGTCTCTTCTGCAACGATGTGTTGGGTATTCAGAGACATCCTCGCTGCCAGTGGTGAGGGTTCCGCATAGGCGTTATCCAGGCACGCATTATCTATGGACGTGCAACCACCGATGGCTCCGGCAAGGGTCTGTATAGCGCATCGTGCGATATTATTAAGAGGTTGCTGATAGGTCATCGTACGACCCGATGTGTGGACCGCGATGAGCAGGTGACAGGATTTATCCTTTTTGGCCTTAAATGTCTCTTTGGCCAGTTTCGCCCACATCCTTCGAAGCGCCCTCATTTTCGCTATCTCCTCGAAAAATCGTGTCCCGACAGTTACAAGCTCATATGGGAGGGGAGCGACATCATCAAAATCAAGGCCCCGCTCATTTACTAACAAGCCGCAAATCTCTTTGAGCATAGCCATCTCCACCGCGAGCGCCTGCGCATTGTTTCCGCCAGATTCCTGAAAGTGTTGGGTAATGATTGCCGACCGCATACGTATTTTGTTTCGTATGGCGTATTCTGAAGCATCAAGGAACAGCTTTAGATTGAGATCGAAAGGCTGACCGTCGGTCTGGCCAAAATAGTTTTCAAAGGGGGATTCCATGACACTGCCGTGCACTTGTTTCACGTCCACTCCGCGCTTCTCGGCAAGGGCGACAATGTAAGCCAATCGCAACGAAGTCGGAGCACATGAACCTAACAGTGTTACAGACTGTCCGGTCAGGGGAATACCATCCATAAGTTCCTCGAATTCGAGCAATGAGGATCCAGGCCATCCCAAGACACCGGCCTCTTTCCGCCCCAGCGGATGATCAGAATCAATGGGCATCGAAAAAGTTCTATCACTTATAACGCACATCCCCCCTTTTTGACCCATCTCCCGGTATTGCTTAAGGACCTTGTTGGCCTCACTGGAAGTCCCGAGCCCTGCGGTCATTCTCTGCGTCCACATGCGGCCGCGATATCCATTTGGATGATAACCCCTCGTATAAGGGTATGAACCGGGATCACCCAGATCCTTCCCGTAATTGAAGCCTTCAATATCACTCGGCGCGTATACCGACTTTATTGGATGCCCGTAATCCGTCTCTCGTTTCATTTTTTCTCCTTTCCAAAAGTAATCTCCCCCCGGCTTAAAAAGCGAGGCATTCTATTGAGGTTTCATAAAGAAATCGTTTGAATCGGACTTCTCTGGCGATAAACCCCAGCCTTGCATCCAATTCATAACTTCGCCAACGCGATTTTTTTCCACCATCTTATGCCGGTCCCGATTTCTTCAAGGAATTTTATGCACCAGCCCTCTAAGTACGCTTATTGTTATTTTAGGATCGATTGTGCAATAAGAATCTTTTTTATCTCATTTCTCCCTTCATAGATCTGTAACACCCTCGCGCCTCTCATCATTCTTTTCGATTGAATGTCATGTCACCCGTTTCTTAAATTCATCGAATTGACGAACTCCTACTGAGAAAATGCCGTAGATGATCTTAGCCAGCCTTTCCGGAGTGACAGGGCCTCTCGGATCGTACCATGCATAAATCCAATTACACATTCCAAAGAGGCAAAAGGTGATGACCTTCAGTTGATCCCTTGGGATATGCTTTCCAAAATAATCAGACAGTACTTCTGCTGCCATAGTGTAGTATTTCTTTTCCTTTTTAGCGATCACTCTAAAATACTCTGGGAGAAGACAATGGATTTCGTGAAGGAGTACTTTTCCCTCAGATAAATTTTTGTTATAGAGGTCTATATGACGAGATATAATAAATTGGATTTTTGAAAATGGGTCACCGATTTCCTTTAACTCTTGTTCCAAGTTTCCTAGAAAAAAGTCCAAATAGTGGTCGAGCACAAAGAAAAGTATCTCATTTTTACTTCCGAAATAATAGTAGATGCCTCCCTTGGTCATTTTTACCGAACCGGCGATATCATCTATGCTCGTTTCTATATAGCCTTTTTCATGAAACAGCTTCGCAGCTACTTTTCCGATCTTAGCTATCTTACTCCAATCTTTCTTGTCAAATCGGGCCCAATACTTTTCCATGAAATTAAACAACCCCCGAAAACCCTATTTTAGATACCGACTGTACGGTATCTATCATGACCACATTTTTTTGTCAAGAAAATAGTAAAATATTGTGCCAAAACTTTGGCTTTCTTTCTCCAAACTTCTCTCTTTTCTTGACAATATATTATCTAGATTAACTCCTTTCATTTCTTGGCTAAATTGAAGAACTCATACTCATAAATAAGAGCAAATAGGATAAACATTTGAACTAATCTAAAATATTTATTAAATCCTAATAAAAACCATACTTCATCAACCCATCCCTGACAGCCTCAAGGTTTTCTGGAGGGGCCAAAGGAGGGTACTCACATGCTGGCATCAAAATAAACCCTCCCGAACGTTGTTTTGCCTGTTTAAGGCACCTTTTAACTTCCTCTTTCACATCTTCCGGAGTTCCGAATTGAATAACCGTCGTAGATATATTTCCTGCCAATATATATTCCTTACCTAAAAAGTCAC
>Ga0214473_10011203_pt1 | contig 10525 bp, 19 predicted proteins | sample RVTome_7_FD_203509 | JGI IMG/M metagenome (GOLD analysis project Ga0214473, IMG submission 203509) | Soil microbial communities from uranium-contaminated site in the Upper Colorado River Basin, Wyoming, United States - RVT98D197 | ecosystem: Environmental > Terrestrial > Soil > Contaminated >... | reverse complement strand
GTGGACGAGGGCGACGGACTGGGGCGGTGACCCGGCGGCGTAGGCGATGGCGATCTTCACGGCCTGACTCCTCGCCTCGCTTCCCGCGCCTTCCTGCGCCTCGCCGCGACACCCATACGGGCGAACGTACGGCGCTGCGCACTGGACATGGACGCCATGCGGGCCTTGCCGCCCTTCCTGCCCATCTCGCTGGCGGTCATCATGGTCGGGACTCTACGTCAAGACGGTTCGTTGAGTCAACGGATAGCGTCGCCGCTTGTTTTTTGCGGCACGCACGCAGGCGCGCGGTTCCAGCGCTTACCCGTGCTCGGGCACGAGCGGCAGCGGAGCGTGCGGACATGGACGAGATGGTAGACGGCAATGTCGCGCGGGGTCCCGCAGACGGTGCAGCGGGCGTGAACACAGAGCTTGCGGTGGATAGCGTCGCGGAACGCGACGCCCTCGACCTTGAGCGAGCCGAAACGGTCGCCGTGCTTGACGGTGGCGGTGGCGAGGGCGGACGGCGTGCGGGCGCGTTCGCTGGCGTGGTCGGAGTAGTCGGATGGGCGAGTGGTGCCGCGCACGCTACCTCCCCTCCGCGTCGCGGGCGTCTTGCTTGGCCTGCTCGGTTTCCTGTTCGTGTTCGTCGTGAACGGCGTCGAGTGCAGCGGGCGACCAGGGCGTCGCGAGCGGGGCGCGTGTCTCGGCGCTAGGTCTCCCGAGCTTGGCGAGCCACTCGGGCTTGAGCTGGGCGACGGCGAGGAGCGAGGCGAAGCCGACGACGAGAGCCGCGAGCGAGCCCGCGACGAGCCCCCAGCACCATGCGTGCTTGGACGCGGCGGCGAGGTCGGCGCGGTGGGCGACGTCCAGGTAGCCATAGACGGTCTTGGGGTCTAGCTCGCTCACGGCGTCACCTCCACTTCGGTTCGTTGTCGGCCACGGCGTAGACCTCGATCCCGAGCTTGCCGACGGGCACATCGGCATCGGGCGACTCGACGTACTCCTCGCGGACCCACAGGCGGGAGTCCTCGTGGATGACGCCGATCCCGCGGTTTCGGCCCGAGTCTGGCTTCAGGACATCGAGCGCGAGCTTGCAGGCTCCGCCGCTGAAATTGGAAAAGTCGAAGCGCCTCGCACCCGTGCCTGGACCCGCACGTCGCAGGAAGCGCACGACGCGGCGCTCGGGCGGGAGCGCAACATGTTGGACGGCGCGTTCGTAGCGCGGCCACGTCTGCATGGCGACGAGCATGTGAACATAGATGCGCTTGCGGAGTCGGGAGCGTGCGGACCAGTGCATGTGCAATAGCACATTCTCGGAGAGCGGCTCCATGCGCGTTGGCTCGCCACGTCGCTTGCGCGGGACGCTCGGGTAGTCGATCACGAGACGTAGGAGCAGGAGGTCGTTCGTCACGGTGCGCATCGTACTACTCTGGGGTCGCGTCGGGCAAGCTCTCGGGCGCGGGAGCAGAGGGCGTCGATGATGTCGTCGAGGGCCTCGTCCTCTTGGCGCTCTGCACCACATCGGCGATCCTGTCGAGGCGCGCGACGGCCACGTCCAGGCGTTCGCGGAGACTTGCCGCCTCGGCGAACAGGCAGGTCAGCGAGGCTGCTTGGTTTGCCAGACGTTCGGCGTCGGTCGGCACGGCTCACGGTCTCCTCTCCCGCTCGACTTCGGTGACGCGCACCCTCACGACTCTATAATCACCAAGATCGCGGCGGATAACGGGGAGATCGCAGCGACGCAATACGGGCAGGCAGGTCCAGATGCCGCGTCGCGTGCATCGAGCCCAGGCGAGGAACGGCTTGAGCGGGGCGTCGGTCATGGCTGCGCTCCATGCACTCCCATCACGCCGACGCTCACCTCGACGATGGCGGCGTACGTGTGGCCGCGTGGGAGTTGCTTGGCAAACACTTCGGCCTCGGGCTTCGACGTCCATACATCGGGCCAGAGCTTCCAGAATCCGCCGGGAGCGTACCAGCTCATGACGATCCAGAACGTCGATGCGTGTGGTGCGTGCTTGGCGATGGCCTGGGCCTTGACGCGCAGGGACTCGATTGTCGGTGGTTCAAGTTCGGGTGTCGGCATCGTCGTCACTCCTTCACCAGTCCCGCCGCGCGGGCGTAGGCGAGCTGCCCGTACTCGGTCGAGAGCGAGCGGCCTTCCGCAGTCAGGAGCTTGTAGCCTGTGGTCACCTCGCCTCCTTCCCGCCGTCGTCGCGGCGCTCGCATCGTTCATACTGGCGTCGTGGCGTAAGCTGTAGCTCGCACTGGTGGCAGCGTGACCAGCCGAAGATGATCGTCTCGACTCCGGTCACGATGAACACCGTCCAATCGTGGTAATCGTGTGCGCTCACTTCGCCCCCCTCTTCGCTCTCGGCTTGCGCTCCGCTACCTCGCGGACCTCGATCTGCACGACCCGCTCCCCAGGTTCGATCCACCGGCCTGCATTCTCTCGGGATGCTGTGATGTAGGGCTCCGGCCCATCCCCCTCCAACCATCCGCCGTTCGCCATGATCACGGCGTAACCCATCCACGACTTCAGGCGCTTTCGCTTGCTCACGAGCGGGCTCCTTTCGCGGGGTCGTCGGGGAGGATGGGGACGGCGCATATGAAGGCTGCCAGGATCCGTGCCGCATTGCGCTCCGTCTCGAAACCATCGGCCTGACCGTAGTACATCTCCGCGCCTCGCGCGCACCGCTCCCGCAGCGACTCCAGAAGCACCTCGACTTCGGCGCGCGAGTAGAGCCGCGCCACTGGCGGGTGATGCCTCGCGCATCGGCCACCGAACGTGGCGACGTGGATGCCGCACCCGGGCTCGGCACAGACCCGCTCGCCGATCACGTCGCGCACGGGGTCGATGGGAGACGGCCCCTTCGCCTTCTCTTCGTTCGCCAGCGCAGCGAGGAGCGAGGCGGGGAGCGGGATGGGCAATGACGCGCGCATCTCCTCACACCACGCGCGGGCGTGCGCCAGCGTGACCCGCGCGTCACGCTCGCGCTCCATCTGGATCGCGTGCTGGCGGTGCGCGTCCCGCTCGCGCTCGGCTGCCTTCCGCGACTCGCGCTCACGGTCGGCGAGGTCCTCCAGCGCGTCGTGCTCCTGCGACTCCTCCCCCATCGCCCTGACGACCCGCAGCACGCCCTCCAGGCGGTCCGACTCGGGCCATGCGGGAGAGAGGATGCGCGTGATCTCGGCGATGCGGTCCTGGAGCGTCACTTGTCCCTCCGTCTCAACTTCCCTAGCGTTGAGCAGCCATTGTCACCCCCGCCAGCGCAACTCTACTCCCGCGCGGGCACGGCACCCGAATCCGCCCGTGTGGTGCGCGCCGCAGTGCCCACACTCGGGGCACGGGTCGGTCGCGCTCTCGAGGGCGCAGCGGAGCATCGTCGGCTCGCTCATCTCGCATCCTCCCGTCGGCCGCGCCGACCGAGCTTCGCGGCGCGGCTCTTGCGCTGCCACGCGCGGTGGTAGCACCGCGCGCAGAGTCCGCGCGCTTGTGGCTTCGCGCGGCATCCGTCCGCAGAGCACCGAGAGCGCGGGCCGTACATCAGCGGACGGCCTAGCTTGACTTGCTTTTTCTTTACCATGTCGAGAGCATACCTCTAGGCGCAAGGATGTCAACAGAAAAGCGGACTTTTGTTTTCTCGCGCGCTCTCACGCGCACTGCGCACCGATCCGCCGGTACACCTGCCATCGCGAAGTGCCCTTTCGCGCCTTCGGTGGGTCGACCATGCCGGCCTGCGCGCCTTTCCCGCCAATGAAATGAATCACCTCGTCCCAGAACTCCCACGCGACGCACTCCACGCGCGGCGGGATCTCGTGCGAGTACGGGACGTATCGCCCCGCGTGGTGGCAATCCTGGATCCGCACGAACGCCCACCCGCCCGGGCGCACGCACGCGGCCCAGTTCGGTCCGCGGAACAGGTCGAGGACTTGATCGGGCCGCGTGAACCGCGAGCCGTACGCCGTCGCGGCGTACCCGTCGCCCTTGCCGGGATCGAGCGACCACGGGACGTCGACCACGACGGCATCGACGCTCGCGCGGCGCCATGCGGGCCAGCGACAGTCGGCGAGTGCGTCGGGCCGTACGCGCGGATCCACGTCGGACCGCAGCACACGATATCCCGCACCGCAGTACCGCCACATGACGGAGTTTCGGCAGGTCAGGTCGGCAACGGTGGCAGGCGGCGGCGCGAAATGCGTGACGACCTGCGCCCAGACTTTGGCGACGCTTCCGTGGAGCAGGTCGGGCAAGAACTCGCGACGCGTGACCGACGGCGCGAGCCCGGGGAACAGCGACGGCGAGGAGGGGGTGATCATCGCGCGGCCTGCGAGAAAAGATCGGGTGCGTTCACTTCCTTTGACGCCGTATCCAGGTTTCGCGCCGCCGTCCGGCAATAGAGCGGTTTGAGTTCGCACCCGACGAACTTGCGGCCGAACTTCAGCGAGACGTATCCCTCGCTTCCGATGCCCGCGAATGGCGACAGGACCGTCTCGCCAGGGTTCGACCACAAGCGCACGACGCGCTCGATCGTCCCCAAAGCGAGCGGGCAAATGTGCCGGTCATCTTCCGCGCCGCGAGCTTCCGCGACGTTGAGCGTATTGGACTCGCGGATGCCGTACCAGATCGGACGCGCCCACTCGATCCATTCATCGTTCGTGAGTTCCGGCTTGATCGGATCGGCGGGTTCGCCCGGCTTTCTGAACACGAGGATGTAATCCGCCATCGCGGGCCGAATCCATGAAGCGTCTTTGCGGAGTTGCGTGAAAAGGAGTCCCTTGGAGTGCGTGCGGATCGCCTGGGCCTGTGGGTCCTTATCTATGCACACCTCGCCGTGGTAGACGAACCCGCCGCGCTCGAATGCCTCGATCGTCTTGCCGCGGAAGTCTTTCATCCCAATGTACCCGTCGCGCTGCAAGAGTGCGGGCACCTGCGAGACATGGCACGCCGAGATGCGTCCCGGCTTTGTCACGCGGAGCAACTCCGCGATCACGAATCCGAAGTGACCGAAGAACGTCACCTCATCGCGCGAGTTCCCCACGTCGCGGTTCGTCGCGCTGTACGTATACAGGGAGATGAACGGCGGCGAGTACACGGAGAGGTCAATGGAATCGGCATCGACGTGCTCGCGCATCTCCTGGACGCAGTCGCCCTGCCAGAGCGCCCAACCCTTCCCGTGGTGCTTGGCGCGGTCGATCCGCTCCGTCTCTCCGTGGTCGTTCCCGAGTTCCTGCATCTCGTACTCCCTCGCCGCCGCGATCATGCTGGCGGACATCTCGTTCGCCTGGGTTTCCTTCCTACGCACGTTCGCCACGATCTCCGTCTCATGGTCGGTGACTACCACGATGGCGCGAACGGGTCGCTTCTGCCCATACCGCCACGATCGCCGGATGCACTGGTAGTAGGACTCGAACGAGTCTCCGAGCCCAAGGAAGATCATCGTCGCGGCGTTCTGGAGGTTGAGCCCGAACCCGGCCACTTTGGGCTTGGTTACCAGGACGCGATGACGTCCATTGACGAACCCGTTAAGCCGTTCAATCTTATCGTCGATCGTCTGGTTTCCGCAAACCTCGACAGATCCGTCTATGGCTTCAGTCGCGAGCGTCGACTCCTCGTTCAGCCCGCACCACACGATGACCTGACCGTCACACTCGTTTGCGAGTCGAGCCGCAACGCTCACGCGGTCCGCCGCACTCTTCTTCCGCACCGATGATCGGTCGGTGATGCCCTTGAGTGCCCCCGGGAATAACTCGCCATCGCGCCTCCATGTCGTCGGAACCACCACGTCTTCGATGGAGAGCGGCGGCAGGACGAAGCGCGACCCGTCGTATCCGAGGTCGGTGGGAGACTTCAGCGCCATCGCCCACGACGCGAGCCAGCGGTAGAACGGGTCGCGGGCGTGACCGCGTAGGCGCCATCCTTCGTCGTCGTGGACGAAGAACGACGCGAGCATCTCCTCGCGCGACATGATCCCGAGGAACTCGCAGTGATTCGCCAGTTCGCTGATGTCGTTCGGGCACGGCGTCGCGGTGCAGCACATCTTCCACGGGACGGAGCCGAAGTTGTCGAGGAGGATGCCACGCGTCGCGCCGTCGATGGACTTGAGGATCGAAGAGTTGTGAACAAGATTACCGTCTACCGAGAAAGACGGATGCCGAGCCGCCTGAATGTCGTAGAGATACAGCTTCCCGTCGGGCGCCCGGAGGCGTTCCAAGACAGGATGTCCCGATTCGAGAATCTCCACACTCTCCACCCAAGAGCGGAGAGGTACGTCGTTTTCCGTGCGTCTGACTCTTTCACCTTGACGAGGCAATGTGTAGCTCCGTCGACCTCCACGGCGATCTTTTTCTCCGGATTCGCGATGTCGATGTAGAGGCATGCGGGAAGATCGGATCTCCGCGGTCTCACACCAACCGGGTACTCCGTTTCCCACCCTACGCCCAGAGCCTTCCACAGAATTCGTTGCGGCTCCGTCAATCCGCGTCCATTGCCTCCGATCCACGGAGGACGATGTCCCATGCGGCGGAGAGTATTGGACACCTTTTCTCTCACCCCCGGCATCAGCATTGGCTTGATTGCGGCGAACCGACGGACGTTGCGTCTGCCTCTTGGCGTAGACCGAAGCCACAGTGACACCTTGGCTCCAATCCTTGCGTGCACCTCTTTCGTATGCACTCGCGCCACGATCTCCGGCTGACTCATGCGCCATTTCGCGGAGCAGGATCTCCCGCAGAAGCGACGCTTCGCTTCCTGGACGCACTTGACGCGGAACATCACCTTGCACCACTCGCATGGCCTCGGACGTTCCCACGATTTCGGTCCCGGCACGCAGATGAATCGCCCTAGTCCATCCTTCCCGAGTGAGCCACGGATGATGGACACTACAGATGATGTCGCGTCCTTGGATTCTGACTTTGACCGCATGATCGACCTCACGTCTCTTTGTCGCGATGACGGTATCGACCCCGGCGGCATTACGAATCTTGTCGCCCGGTCGAACGTCTTCAATATAGACGCTTCCGGACGGCGTGTCAATGGGAGTTCCTTTGGCGAAGCATTCATCGAGCACCATGCCATTGATCGGCGTCCCGACGAAGTGCTCGACCATCTCGTAATTCGAGATGTTCACGCCGTCGATGATATCTTCCGGACGGCGGATGCGGTTGACGGGCACGCCGATCTTCGCGCCTTCGCGGACCGTCTGCTCTCCGACCGAGAGCGGCGCGAGGATGAGGATGCGCCCGCCCACGCGGCGAGCCCATTCAAGCTGAATCAGACTTTTTCCCAGGCCACAATCGGCGAACACGGCGGACCTTCCCTTGCGGAGCGACCACCGGACGATGTCACGCTGGAAGTCGTAGAGAACGGGATGGATGGCTTCGGGCGGGACATCGCGTCCGACGTTCGCGTGTACGATCGATTTCGAGTCGAGAAATTCGGCATAGTCGCTCACGCCTTGGCCCTCCTGCCCGCCTTGCGTCCCGCCGCCCTGTCCGCGCGGCACAGGGCCTTCACGACGACGTTCCAGTCGGCGTAGAGCTTCCTGAGATCCTGCCCGTAGTCCGCGGCGAACTGGCGGACGGCCTCACGCAGCGCGACGAGCGCGGCGACGTTAGACAGGTCCGGGCCGCGCCCCCACTCCCACGTCCACTGCGCGACGGCCCGCTTCCACGGGTCGCCTGCTAGCACCATCCCTACGAGCGTCTCGATCATCCTCGACGTGGAGCCCACGTGGTAGCGCCGGTTCCAGGCGTGAACGGCTCTCGCTTCGCTCTTCCCCCACGGCCCCGACGCGGCGCACGACAGGCAGACCATCGACCACGCCCAGGCGTCTGGCTCGCCGTCCGCATACCCATTGCGTAGCGTTTTCTCGATAGTTGGCTGGCCGTCGCAAAACGGGCACGGCGCGAGCTTCGAGAGGCGCTTGCTCACGGCTTTGACTCCTCCTCGATCCCGAGTGCCTTTATGCTCTCGCGCGCGGTCGCCGCGAAGCTATCCGCGTGGTCGCGCAGTTGCCGCAGCCACTTCGATACGCCCCAATGGCTTTCGAGTTTGCGGAACGCCTTGAACGCCTCGCCGACGTGACCCTCGGAGTATTTCTCGATCTCGATCCCGCTCTTCTCCTCGAACTCCTTCAGCGCCTTGATCGCGCGCTCGGCCTCCTGGAGCCTGTGGTCTCGATTCGTTCCGGCCGACTTGAGCCCATTGGCGAGCCCGCTTTCGTACGCCTCCGCGATCTTGTCGTCGATGCTGCACTTCGGAACGGTGTTTTCTGCGGCGCGTCGCAGGACGGCGCACAGGAAGTGCCGATCAAGAGGCTTCGCGGTCAACGTCGGCGCCTTCACGATCGTCTTTAGCGTCTTGCCGTCCGCGACAAGCAACCCCCACATCTTCGGAAATTCTGCGACGTCAATAATCCCGTCTTCTGCAACGATCCACCACTCGTCACAGTATCCCTGGACCGCCTCGGCCTTCTCGGGATCCTTCAATTCGCGGAGCCAGTCTCCGCGGGAGACCTTGATCTCGAATCCGATGATATCTAGTCCGCGCGATGGCCAGAGACCGACAGCCACGGCGTCGGCATGTCGGCGGGTGGAGACGCCTACAGCGTCCCCGACCTCCTGAAAAAAAGCGTGCGTCGGCGGAGCGTATCGCGCCGCCAGGAGAGACACGATGCGGGAGGCGCTGGTCTTGATGGAGCGTGCGCTCACGGCGTCACCGTCCCTTTCCCGAGCGAGTCCAGGGCGATCTTCCTAGCGAGGAAGACTGCATGGTCGTACGCTCGCCTGACAGCTTCCGGGTACGGCGCTCCGTCGGAGTCCGCGCTGGCCATCGGTGCGAGCGCCCGTTCCGGGGACATCGACGCGCCACGGTCCCTTCGTGGCCCGCGCCTCCGCAGCATCCAGGTCGGCGACGAGTTTCGCGTCGGCGGGCGTCATGGCGTCGCCCTCCAACTCGCATCGATCTTCACGCGCACGACTTTGAGCGCCTTCGGGTGCGACTTCAACTCCTCCATCGCGCCCTTCCGCGTCGGGAAGCACATGGGCAGCGTCGGCCAGCGGTCGTGCATGACCAGCAACCCGTCGGCGCGCAGGAGAGAGTAGGTATAGAACGTCATGGCTTTCATCTCGCCCTCCTCGCTTGATCGACCGCTCGCAACAGCGGGTCGGTCTGCCTGCGCTTCGCCTCACGTTCGCGGACTTCCTCGGGACACGTACACGGCTCGCCCTTGCAGTAGTCCGAGTGCCTGACGGCCGTACTCGGATGCGCCATCGCCGCGTCCGCCACGGCCAAGAGCGCCGGCGGATCGGCAGCCTTGAGCGCGTTTCCCACGCGCCGCCACCATGTGCGGTCCGCGGCGTGGTAGAGGCGGTCTTCGGGCTTGTCGAGCACGGACGCTGCGAACCGCGCTGCGTCGAGCATGTCGCCGAAGAGAGCGAGGAACGCGGCGAGGGTGAGCGGCTTCGTCACAACTCGTCCCTCCGGAATGTCTGGTGTCGTGACGGCCTGACCTGCTTCCAGAGGTAGGGCGCGTGTGGGTGTCCGTCGAGCATCGAGAAAAGCGCGGGAGCGAGGTCTCGGTCCGCGCCGTGCGTGAACGCTAGCGCGTAGTCCTTCCGCGTCGGCAGCGCGCCCACCGTGGCGAACGCCTCGCGCACGCGACGGTCCAGCGCGTCGTAGTCGGCCTGGATCGCGTCGCGCTGCGTGCGGTACCACTCCATGAACTCGTCTGGTACGCTCGATAGGTCTGGCTCCGTTCCCGCCGCGAGACACTCCCAGATACCCTTGACCGACAGTCCCGTCAGGAGCTTGTGGAGGCGTCGATACTCGGCGTACTTCAGCTTGACGCGCAGGCCGTTGGCGAACCGCGCGACGAACCCCTCGTCGTTCTTGATGGCCGGGTCTTCGAGGTCGACGCAGTCGATGGGACGAGACTCGAACTCGACAGGCGTGAACCCGAGTCGCTTTCCCTCCATCCGCACAGCAGCGTAGGTTCCGTCCACGGCGAACTCGGTGTCCATGACACCGATCAGAACCATGTCCTCGTTATCGTACGTCACGACGATGCGGTTCCACGGTGCGACCAACTCGAAGAGGTACGTGAAGCGCGGGTTCATGCCCGCGACGCCGCTCGAACACGCGAGCCATCGCTCCGCGAACCTCGTCTGTTCGTTGTCCCAGCACGCGCGGGTCGTGGCCCGCCAGTGGTGGTCGTGGTGGAAGACGACGACGAGCGAACCGTCATACTTCTTCGACAGCTCGGGGACCTCGGCAGGAAGCGCAGCGAGTTGCGTGTCGGGCGTCTGTCCGAGGTTGAAGAACTTGGGCCACGGGCGAGCGACGACTCGTCCGTCGGCGTCGAGGACGATCCCGCGCGCTCGGAGCGTGTACTCGTCCCACGCGCGGTCGAAGACACATTGGTCGGTGTAGTCGAAGATCGTCAAGCCGGATCCTGACGGATCTGGGATCGCCTTGACGAGCTTCGCCTCGACGCGCTTCTGGAGTTCGAGGAGGAGGTCGGATATCAACGAAGAAGCCCCTTCA